>Ga0172379_10008935_pt1 | contig 12481 bp, 9 predicted proteins | sample GrowelOW334metaG_FD_119756 | JGI IMG/M metagenome (GOLD analysis project Ga0172379, IMG submission 119756) | Groundwater microbial communities from an aquifer near a municipal landfill in Southern Ontario, Canada - Groundwater well OW334 metaG | ecosystem: Environmental > Aquatic > Deep... | reverse complement strand
TATGACGGCGTAGATTTCCAAAATCATATTGCCAAAAAGGACTACGATTTGATATTATACGGTTTTGACTTTGGCGATGACAGAGATCCGTATACTTACTGGCACTCAAGTCAGATAAATGAATTAAATCTCTCAGGTTGGTCGGACAAGGCATCAGACATATTGATGGAGGATGCGCGGATGTTGTCGGACACAGCGGCAAGAAATGAGAAATATGACAAGATTTTTGCTAAAATCAGATCAGACGCGATTGCCGAATTTTATGATCCGATCCGCTACGAATTTTATGTCAAATCACAGGTCAAGGGGATCAGATCGATTACCGGCACACAGGTTTATTCACGATACGATACGATCGGGAAGTGGTATGTTGATGAAAAAAGAGTGCGCAAACCATAGGTTTGCAATAATCAATAACCAAGAAACAAACATCAAAAAAATCCAATACTTAATGTTCAATATTCAAAAATTGAAGGCTTGAAAACTTGGAGATTAAATATTTTTTGGTTATTGTATCTTGATGATTGGTTATTGTTAAAACATGGGCGAATGGTGGAATTGGTAGACACGTAGCGTTCAGAGCGCTATGGGAGCAATCCCGTGGAGGTTCAAGTCCTCTTTCGCCCACCAACTAAAAACACTGTCGAAAAGACAGTGTTTTTAGTTGGTGTATGAGATAGTGAGAGGACTTGAAAGGCGGAGGCGCGACTGGCGCCGAGCCGGGGTCGAGGAATTTTTCAGCAGAAAAATATCCGTGACCAAGTCCTCTTTCGCCCACCAAGAAAATATCAGGAAATTTCCTGATATTTTCTTGTTTATGAGACGATTTTTGTGACAACAGCTAGATATATGATAAAATAGAAACAGTTTCTGAGAATTAAATGCGGAGACAGTATCATGGATACTCGTTCTATACGTGATGAAGAGCTCCCAGTGTTTTGTCTTGATCACCATTTTACTCTCGGCTCAGTTTTCTTGGCTGAGGGAATGGAGGGGACTGTAGCAACATGCGATCTAATGGTTCGTGATATGCCAGCACATCGTAACTTTTTGGTGGCTGGTGGACTTGAAGCAATAATCCAGTTTATCCAAAATTTACACTACAGCGAGAAGCAAATTCAATATCTTTTAAAATTTAACCGAATTTCGGAAAAGTTTGCGGAATATCTACACAATTTTAGATTCACTGGAGATATAGAAGCAATGCCAGAGGGCACTGTTCATTTTCCTGGCGAGCCAATGTTGCGCATCACAGCCCCGATTATTCAAACAGTCATCATCACTGATCAGCTTATCTCGTTGGCAAATATTGACACGCTGTTTTTGACCAAATTAGCTCGGCTACAGTTGGCAGCTGATGGCACTATCTGCAGTTTGGGTACAGTAAGAGCGCAGGGAATAGATAGCGGTTGGAGAGTTGTTCGAAACACCCAATTCTTTGATCGGCTCGGCTTTGCTAATGTCGCTGTTGGTATTCGGCTAGACCGAAGCTCCGCTAATTCTTTGAACGCTAACCATGCTTTTATAAAATCATTTCCGACCGAGATTGAGGCGATGCGGGCGGTGGCACGTCATTCTCCAAACAGCTTGACGTTGATGGTTGACACATACAACTTTGAACAGGGCGTTGAAAATGCAATCAAGGTTGCGGACGAGCTAAAGCTTCAAGGTAAGCAATTACTAGGAGTAATGATCGATAGTGGCGATATGCTTGAGTTAACTAAATATACTAGGGAACGGTTTGACCAAGCGGGTCATCCAGAGCTAAAGATTTCATTGGCGGGCAATCTAGATGAATATAAAATAGCAAAGTTTAAGGAGCAGGGAGTGAAAGCAGATATTTTCGCTGTCGTCACCGAGGTTGTCACATGTGCTGACTCACCCAAAATGGAAACGGTCTATAAAGTTGCGCAATTGGAGCGCGATGGAGAGGTCCAGCATACGGCAAAATTTGCCCCGGGGAAGAAGAGTTTGCCCGGCAAAAAACAGGTTTTTCGCCAATTCAAAAATGGGTTGATCGAAAAAGATACCATCGGTCTTGAAAGCGAAGATCTTGGTGAAAAACTGTTAATTCCAATCTTCCGAAACGGCGACCTCGTCTATAAATGCCCGAATGACGAAGATCGAAAAGCCTATGTGCGTCAACAACTCGATAGTTTGCCAGCGGCTCAAAGGTCAATTTTCGATGAAAGCTTGGCCCCACTAGAAATTAGTGATGAAATAAAAAGACTGACTGAGACAGTCAGGTCACAACATCAGGCTAAAAATTAGTATAATTGCCGTCATTAAACGTTCTGTAGCAAAGGAGGTTGTATGAAATTAGACACAAGTAAGCATTTTTTCTTGCCAGAAGACCAACATTTGTTTGATTATGATTATATTTTCTCGGCATCAGCAATGTGGGTCGATTTGGGCATGGAAGATGTCGAGGCCACTTTTGACTTGTTTGTAAGAGATTTGCCCAAGCGTCGTAATTTTCTTTTACTCAATGGGTTAGAAGAGATGATCTCGGGTATATTGGATTGGAGCTTTACTGATGAGGAGGTAGACTTTTTGTTGTCTCGAAAAATTATCACACCTAAAATTGTACCTCTCTTGAGAAAATTTAAGTTTGTTGGTGATGTCATGGCGATGCCGGAGGGTAGTATATTCTTCGCTCAAGAACCAGTTTTGAGAATCACTGGAAAGCTTTGGGAAATTAATCTCATGACTTTTTTCTTGATGAATGCTCTATCGTCCAATACAATATTTTCAAGTAAAATAGTTCGGAGCTTTCTTGCAGCTCGGAATAAAATTTATGTAGCTACTTGCTCTCCTGTCCGTGGTCATGCCCACGAGGCAGCACTAAAATTTGGTCGTTCTGCATATATATTAGGTTCGGCCTCGGGAATGGTGCCCGGGTTTGCTAGAAAGTACAATATTCCTTACGAAAGTAAGGCTAGGGCTTTTCATGCATTTATTAAATCATTTTCGACTGAGATCGAAGCGTTGCGGGCTTGTGCTAGTATTTTTCCCAACTCATCAGTCATGGTAGACACATATGACACGAATCAGGGTATAGAAAATATTATCACTGTGTGCAAGGAACAAAAAACTAAGAAGCTGCCGGTTTTTTCTGCTGTTTTTATCGATAGCGGCAAAAACCTGAAAGCGTTTATCAATCAAGCAAAAATGATTAGAAGAAAATTAGACCAAAACGGTCTCAAAGAAGTTCAAATAACTGTTGCCGGAAACTTTGAAGAGTACAAGATCGATCAGCTGGTAAAAAAGAAGGCCCCAATAGATAAAGTGATAATGGGCACGGAGTTGGTCGCACCATCGGATGATCCGAAGGTGGAGGTTGTGCTCAAAATGGCTCAGTTTGTCAAAAACGGAGAGGTCCACAGTACTGCCAAGTTAGCCACAGGGAAGGTAAGTTATCCGGGGCTTAAGCAAGTTTTTCGGAAGTACAAAAACGGGATTATGGATGGAGACACCATCGGTCTCGAAGTCGAGCGGCCCGGTACCCCCTTGTTAATCGACTATATAAAATCGGGTAAATTGGTCAGAGAGATGCCGACGCTTGATCAGATAAAAGAATTTACATTTGCTCAACTAGAAACGTTACCAGAGATGCTGAAGAGAGTCGATAAAGAATTTAATTATGATGTGAAGTTCAGCGATGGCCTAGATCAACTTTTAGCTGAAGCTCGTCGTGTACATCAGTCCAAACATCTTTAATTTAGTGAGGTCTGAATAATTATGGATATTCCCAGCTACATTCCTGCCGATCATTTTTTTACAGATGAAGATTTGCCCCTTTTCGAAGTGACGGCCACTTTTGCTTATTGTCAAGTTTTATTAAAAGAAAACAAGGGACATGAAATAGCGACCTTTGATTTAACAGTCAGAGATCTGCCAAAGAACCGTAATTTCATGATATTCGGCGGTCTTGAAGAAATTGTCTGCAAAATAAAAAACTGGAGATTCAGCTCTGAGCAAATTGATGTCCTGAAAAAAACAGGTCTAATAGGCTCAGAAATGGCAGAATATCTTTCGGATTATAAATTCTCTGGCAGTATCGAAGCAATGCCGGAGGGAACTGTATTTTTCCCTGGTGAACCAATTTTGCGTCTGACGGCACCAATCGTTGAAGCAAACCTGTTTTATGTCTTTTTTGTGAATTGCGTTCCTTCTTATACCATCTTTATGAGTAAAGCCATCCGTTCTGTTATTGCCGCCGAAGGCAAAACAGTCGTTTCTAACGGCGGAAGAGCCCTTGGTTTTGAGGCTGGAGCAAAATATGTCAGGTCTGCGTATCTCACTGGAATATCGACCCGACTGCAACTCTCACCACTATTGAAGTACAAGATTGATATGCCCAAAGGTCTCTTCAAAACGACTTTTCATGCTTTCATCAAGGCTTTTCCGACGGAAATGGAAGCTTTCAAGGCTTTCGTCAAGGAATATCCAGACCATGAGGCTGGCTTGATGATAGATACATATGATATTGTCCAAGGATTGAAAAACGCAATTGAAATCGGGATTGAATTAAAAAAGAACGGCAAAGGACTGGCCGCAATCTTTATTGATAGTGGTGATCTTGTCAGAAACAGTAAACATGCCAGGAAGTGTCTGGATAAAGCCGGACTTACCGACGTGAAAATTGTTATCGCTAGCAATATTGATGAGTGGAAAATTGCCAAATTGATCAGGGCGAAGGCACCAGTAGACTTTTTTATGGCTATTACTGAACTGACGACAGTTGCTGACGATCCGAAGCTGGAAATTGTATACAAAATGGCAGAGCTGCGTGATGGAGAAAAAGTTCGATACACGATGAAGCATACCCCTGGGAAAAGGAGTTTGCCTGGCAGAAAACAGGTTTATAGATTTATCGAAAAAAATGTTTATACTAAAGATGTGATCGGTTTAGATGGTGGTAAAAACACTGGTCAGCCGCTCCTTGTGCCGATTTTTGAAAAGGGCAAACTTGTTTACACCCTACCAAAGCTCGATTACATAAAGGAGTACATAGAGGATCAAGTTGCTAAACTGCCGGAACAATACAAAAAATTGACAGTCCAGAGACATCCATACAAAGTTGATCTGAGTGCAGAATTGTCTGAATTAGTCTATTATTGTAATAAATCAAGTCATTAATCGAGAGGAGAAGGTATGTCAGCTGAAAGTGGTTTTTCCGGTGCTGAGAGCGAGCGAGTGGAATCGGAAATTACTGAGAGAAGTGCAAGCGAGCTTCTAGAGGACGAAGAAGCCTTAAAAGATTATACTGTCGTCACATTCGGTACGGGCGGAGATAAAGCGCCAGAGGATAAGATTGGAGTAGCTAGCGCGCGGAGATTGGGGAAGTTGGTAACAGGAGAGATGGGAATGTCAGGTGCCTCTGGAGGATTTGATGTTGGTGCGATTAAAGCTTACACAGAAGGGTTGACTGAAGGGCTACAAGAGCGTGGTAAGACTGACCAGTCCGAGGAATATATCTACAGTATTCCTCTCGGTAAAGATGTTATAGATCTGCCTTCAGTGCAGGGAGCAACAACTGAGAGCATTTCTATACTACCAGATAGAAAGGCGGCTCTTCAGAAAAAAGGCAGTGCTTTTATTGCGGTTGCTGGCAGCGCAGGGACATTTGACGAACTTTTGTCGACGATGACCGAAGAAGGATTGTACGCCAGAGCTAATCGCCCGGAAGCTTTGCCGTATGATCGCCCCATAATTATCGTGGATCCTACTCTAAGGCATACTGATTCAATACGAGCAATTGCTAGAGTGAACGGTGAAAAAGCCAAAGCGGTTGGGAAACTCGGTCCTACTTATGTGGTTAATGACGACGCTGACGTTGTCAAGAGCATCCTAGAGACGTATTATCTAATGGCACACAAAGAAAATCTGTCCGAAGAAGACCAACAAGAACTTGGTCAAAGACTGCAAGATTTAGAACAATATAAGTTGACAGCCTTTTTAGACGAGAACAAAATAAATGAAGAGGGTGGGGGAATCTAGCCCGATCGTCTTTCTCGGCTGATTTTGATTAAACTCTTCCATTTTCAAATGCTCTCTAAGAGGGAGTAATAATTTAGATATTTTGTGTTATATTCAACACAAAGATCTCGCCTTGACAGTTTTCTGTAAAGTAAATATCTATTATTTTCTTTTGAAGGGAAGTAAATATGACAAACCATAATTTGCCAAAGTCATACCTGTTCACTGAAGAAGATTTAAGTTTGTTCGAGTACAACCAGATCTTTTCGTGTGGTTCGATCTGGCTCGAAGAAGGGATGGACAAACAAATAGCTACTTTTGATCTCTATATCCGTGATATACCAGAATGTCGGAATTTCTTCGTCTTCACTGGGCTCGAAGAGATTTTTGAGGGTATCAGGAAATGGAAATACACAGACGAACAAATCAAGTTTTTACGAGACAACGATATTATTACAGAAAAGTTCGGTGAGTATTTGCGGAACTTCAAATTCTCCGGTGATATTTGGGCAATGCCGGAGGGGTCCATATTTTTTCCCGGGGAGACCGTTGTTAGAATAACGGCGCCGATTATCGAAGCCAATCTCATTACAATGTTTTTGACCAATGTTTTGAGTAGTAACACGCTTTTTGCCAGTAAAGTTATCAGGTCTGTTATTGCAGCAGCGCCTCATGGAATCCTCGGCATTGGCGGGATGCGGGCGCACAGTTTCGAGTCATCAATGAAGTGCAACAGAAGTTCATATATCGTTGGGTCCACGGCGATTGCTTCTTTGCCTGCAACTTACAAGAAATATTCCATTCCGATGCCACATCCAGTTCGTATTGCGTACCATGCTTTCATCAAGTCATTTCCAGATGAAATTACAGCTATGAGAGCGATCCCGAAGTATTTTCCGAACGAGATGATGGTAATGATTGATACTTACGACACTGATCAGGGATTGGAAAATGCCATTACTGTTGCGAAAGAATTGAAAGCAGAAGGCGGCGGACTCAAAGGAATTTTTATTGATAGCGGTGACATGTATGAAATTTCTATCAAAGCCCGGAGAAGGCTTGATGAGGAGGGGCTTCACAACGTAAAGATTATGGCGGCGAGCAATCTCGACGAATATAAAATTCTCGAATTAGAGAGAAAAAATGCTCCCATCGACATGTATTGCGTTATCACAGAAGGTGTCACAGTAGCCGATGCACCGAAACTTGAAGTAGTCTACAAAATGGCGCAGCTTCAAGACGGTGACGAGGTCGTGCAGACGGCAAAGTTTGCGCCTGGCAAACTGAGTTATCCTGGAGTCAAGCAAGTTTATCGTCAGAAGGGCGGAGACATCATCGGGCTAGCTTCTGAAAAGATTGATGGGAAACCATTGCTTGTAGAAATGCTTAGGGGCGGAGATGTCGTTTATGATCTACCGACTCTCGACGAGATAAGGGCTTTTATGCAGACCGAGCTGAAATCAATCCCACAGAATTTGCTTGAAATTGATCATCATCACGACTATTCGGTCGAAGTGAGCCAGGGGCTAAAGGATTTACTTGAAGAAGTCAGAAAAAAGCATTTGAAGCAGTTGGGACTGGCTGAAGGATGGTGATATGGACGAAATTGACATGAGTAGTGGGACTATGAGAAAAATCTAGCGACACTTTGACTTTTTGGGCAGTTTTTGCTACAGTAATCTTGTTTCAAGGTTTCCAGATCCCGGCTCTCAAGAACAGACCGGGATGACACAAGAGCCTGTCACTTAATATTAAGCCAGCTTGAATAGATTCTGACCCAGAAATTGGGTATAAATCCGTCAAAGTTGGCGGATGTTTTGTTTAGACGGGGCAAATTTTGGGATGAGGGCAGTTAGCTCAGTTGGTAGAGCTACTCATTTACACTGAGAAGGTCGGGGGTTCAAGTCCCTCACTGCCCACCAGCTAGAAAATGCGACAGAGTCGTGTTTTCTAGCTGGTGAGTTGAATAGTGGAGGACTTGAAAGGCGGAGGCGCGACTGGCGCCGAGCCGGGGTCGAGCGCGAAATCAGCAGATTTCGACGCGTGACCAAGTCCCTCACTGCCCACCATAATTTAGTTATAAAGTTTGTAAAGTCAGAAAGTTCATAAAGAGCGATCGGAATTAATTTCTTTATAAACTTTAAAAACTTTTTTACTTTACAAACTGTCTTGGGCGAGTGGTGAAATTGGTATACACGCAGCCTTGAGGTGGCTGTGGGAGCAATCCTGTGCAGGTTCAAGTCCTGTCTCGCCCACCAAGTCGAAAACGTGAACAAAGTTCATGCTTTCGACTTGGTGAGTACAAAAGTAGGAGGACTTGAAAGGTCCCGAATCAAGTTCGGGATAAACTCCGGCGCGACTGGCGCCGAGCCGGGGTCGAGGAATTTTTCAGCAGAAAAATATCCGTGACCAAGTCCTGTCTCGCCCACCAATATCTAGTTCGTAAAGTTAAAAAGTAAAAAGCTCATAAAGAATCTTTAAAAACTTTAAGAGCTTTCTAACTTGAGAAACTGCAACATGGATTTAAATTTTTTACATCAAAGTAGCTATTGGCTAGCGGCAAATAGCGACCTGAAAGGAATTTACTTTACTGTGTATTTGTTATTTTTTAGTCTTCTTTTCATCTTTGGTATCGGTATTTTCATGTTGAGCAAGAGTGAATTACGCAAAGTGTGGCTCAGATATGCGACGCCATTTACTTTGATCGGAGTGCTGGGCTGGATTTATCTTTTTGCCACCCACGAGCTGTTGCCCTGGCTATCGACTAGATTGACTTTGCTTTTGATTATGTCAGTTTTCCTACTCTGGACTTTGTTTCTTCTCGGCTGGTCGGCCAAAAGAGTGCCGAAAATGATCAAAGAGAAAAAAACTGAGGAAAAATTTAGTAAGTATTTACCAAAGAAAGTTAAAAAATAAAAAGCTTATAAAGTTAGATAGTTTATACATATAGTTAATAATTAAGGATCATAATTTCATGACTGCAGAAGAGAAAGTATTGGAGGAGAAGGAAAAAATAGAAAAGGTTGAAGAGGTTAAGACATCTAAAGTAAAAACCGGTGTTGATACCATGGAGAGTCTGATCGAAGAAATGGGCGATCGACTTTTGCCGTTTGCTGAAGGTGAGATGGTTGAAGCCAAGGTTTTGGCTGTTAGTGGCAATCGGATTTGGGTTGACGTTGCTGGCCAATCGCTAGGATTTATTCCAGAAAAAGAAATTACCAGTAAGACCGGCCTGAAGCCAAGTGATGTTGTGATGGCAACTGTTATCTCGATGGAGGACGAAGAGGGTAATGTCGTCCTGTCGATGAAACGGGCTGATCGCGAAAAATACTGGATTGAGATGGAAAACGGTTTCAAATCTGGTGAACCAATCAAAGTTAAAATTTCTGACGCAAACAAGGGTGGCTTGATCTCGGATGTTGGTGGAATTCTCGGCTTCTTGCCAGTTTCACAGTTAGCGCCGGCTCATTATCCGCGCGTTACCGGTGGCGACAAGGACGAGATTCTAAACAGATTACGCCAGTACATTGGTGAAGAGTTCAACGTCAAAGTTATCACCTGTGAGAAGGAAACGAACAAAATTATCTTTTCTGAAAAAGCAGTCAAAGCGGCTGAGGTCAAACAAAAGATCGATAAATTCAAAGTTAGTGATGTCGTCTCTGGCAAAATTACCGGTATCGTCGACTTCGGTCTTTTCGTCAGTATAGATCCAGAGATCGAAGCGTTGGTTCATATCTCAGAAATATCTTGGACACGCGTTTCTGACTTGCATCGCTTATTTAAGGTTGGTGATGAGGTCAAGACGATGGTAATTTCGGTCGAAGACGGCCGGGTTTCACTTTCGCTCAAGCGTCTTTTGCCTGATCCGTGGGCCAAAGCAGCAGCTAAATACAAAGTTGGTGATATCGTCGAAGGCGAAGTTACAAAAATTACAGCTTTTGGTGCTTTTGTCTCTCTTGATCCGGAAATCGATGGTCTTGTTCATATTTCAGAACTGTCGAGCGAACGCATTGTCGATCCAAGTCAGATTGTCGAGCTGGGTAAAAAATACAAATTTCAGATTATCACAATCGAAACAGACAATCACCGTCTTGGCTTGTCGATGAAAATTGGCAAAAAGGCAAAGGACGAGGACAAAGACGTCGAGGAAAAACAGCCTAAAGCCAAAGCAAAAAAAGAGGAAAAAATAGTTGAAGAAGTGGCTCCCGAAGTTGTCGAGGTTGAGGAAAAAGCTGAAAAAACCAAAAAGGCTGTAAAAGTAAAGAAAACAGCCAAAAGAGAGAAAACGAAGACAATTGATGAAATGATAGCGGAATAGATCAAGAATAGAATAGAGAATGGTGAACAGAGAATAGTTTTATAAAATGATTGGCCCCACTTCGCCCTAACTGGGCTACGCGGGGCGAAATCGTTAACGATTTCGGAGGCTTATGCAGATTAAATATCAGGGTGGTGATAAGTTTGAGATCAAATCCAAGGATTTGGTAATCAATTTGTCAGACAAAGTTACTATCAATGGTTTCGTATTTCCTGGTCCTGGTGAATACGAGAAAGCTGGCGTCATCATGAGTGGCATCGATGATGGCTCTAACACTATCTACACGATGACTGTCGAAGATATGGACATTTGCTATCTCGGCCATCTAGCTCATGATTTGTCGGAAGACGAAGGAAAGCAAATCGGGAATGTCGACATCCTCTTCTTACCACTTGGCGATGCCGATACAGTTCAGGTCAAGGCAGCGACCAAAATTATTTCCAAGATAGATCCACGACTTATTATTCCGATGCTTTATACTGACCTGACTGAGTTCAAAAAAAGCGAGGGCGTGACTGATGGTGAGACAGACCAGCTCAAGATTCGCAAAATAGATTTACCAGAGACTGAGAGAGAGATAGTGATTCTTAAAACAAGTTTATAAAGTTTGTAAAGCAAAGAGTTTGCAAAGAGATTTCTTTGCAAGCATTATAAATTTTATAAACTTTCAAACTTCATGAACTATAACAAATTAAAATCAATTCTGGAGGAATACCAGGAGTTTGTTTTGGTTTGTCATGTCGATCCAGACGGTGACGCGATTGGGTCACTTTCGGCGATGGCTGAGATGCTCGAGGCTTTAGGGAAGAAAGTCCATCGTGTTTGCAAAAACACAGTTCCGACAGTTTTTAGCTTTTTGATTGAAACAGATTTGGTCCAAAACGACTGGCCGACCAATCTGCCAGCTGGCGGGTGGGCGATCATCTTGCTTGATAATGGCGATTTTCGTCGGACAGGATTTCCTGATGAAATTACCAAAGCGAGGAACAGCCAGATCCCTATTGTCAACATCGATCATCACCCGAAGAACGATCTTTGGCGAATAGCCAAGATTAATTGTGTTGACGATACAGCATCGTCAACTGGGGAAATGCTCTATCGAATTTTTACCGAATTCGAGTGGACTATTATCAATTCGATCGCGACGGCCCTTCTGGCAGGAATTTTTTATGACACTGGAAGCTTCCAACATCAAAATACGACACCAAAGGTTTTGGAAATGACCGGCGATTTACTGCGCCTTGGTGCAAAATTGAAGCTAATTACACAGAAAATGGTCAACGATCGCTCTATTTCTCTTTTCAAACTCTGGGGTATCGCTCTGAGTCGTCTGACGGTAAATAACAAATATAATATTTCGTATTCTATTATAACCAGGCAAGATTTAGCTGAGACTGAAGCAACAGAAGTTGAAATTCTTGGGCTAGTGAATCTACTAAACACAAACGCCGAATCGAGATTGACTTTGTTGCTTTATGAGTCCGAGAATGGTAAAATCAAGGGCAGTTTACGGACAGAAAATAACGATTTGAACATGTCGAAGTTTGCTGCCAGCTTGAACGGTGGAGGTCATAAGAAAGCGGCGGGATTTATGCTTGGGGGCAAGATAGTATGTGCTGGCGATGGGTGGAAAATAGTTTAAATTACCAAGATCAGCAATGTATTATACCTATATATTAAAAAGCGATAAAGATAACGATCTATACATTGGCTGGACTGATAATCTTAAGAACAGGTTAAGTTGTCATAATTCTGGTAAAGTTAATACAACAAAAAACAGAATCCCTCTTTACCTGGTTTATTACGAAGCCTGTTTAGCGAGAGAAAAAGCAATCAAAAGAGAAAAACAGCTGAAAACGGGGTTCGGGCGTAAGTATTTACAAAATAGAATTTAAATTAGTCTCTACTTGTGGTGGGCCGGTGGTGGAATGGTATACACGCAGGACTTAAAATTCTGTGGCTTCATGCCTTGTGGGTTCGAGTCCCACCCGGCCTACCACAAATAGAGACTATCTGGTGGAATGGCCCGCCTGCAAAAGCTGATGCTTTAGCATCTGCGGGCAGGTATACACGCAGGACTTAAAATTCTGTGGCTTCATGCCTTGTGGGTTCGAGTCCCACTCGGCCTACCAAATTTATGCGTGAAGTACGCATTTTTTATTTGAGTCTTTTTTTGGTACT
>Ga0172379_10008934_pt1 | contig 12482 bp, 10 predicted proteins | sample GrowelOW334metaG_FD_119756 | JGI IMG/M metagenome (GOLD analysis project Ga0172379, IMG submission 119756) | Groundwater microbial communities from an aquifer near a municipal landfill in Southern Ontario, Canada - Groundwater well OW334 metaG | ecosystem: Environmental > Aquatic > Deep... | reverse complement strand
TGAAACGTTCTCCAACTGGACTCTCCTCTATGCTTTGGGCGGCTCAGAATCAGTTATGGCACTCTATGAAAAAGCCCTTGAAGGGCATCTTAAACAATATAAGGATTTTAGCACAAAACTTACCGATATGGCAGCCTATGGGGCTTATTATAAGGAGTTTTTTACTCAGAATGACTGGTTGCATGTGGGTGAGTCCATGCGCGGATTCCAGTTTTATGGCCTCTCGAAACCTGAAAATACCATTTATCAGAAACGAACCAGACGATTTGCAGGCCTCTACATGAATGAGGACCCTGACGCTCCTAATTATGATCCCGAGCATAAAATAATCAGGAGTGTTTTCAATGGGAGCAAGGGGCCCATGCTCAGAGAATCAACAGTGTATGACTGGGTAGGAGATCCCGTTGTCGGAAGATTTCACATTCTTCACAAACATCCTGGTATAGATTCCGGCAATTTTGAACGAATGCTTGATTTCGAGAAATCTTATCCTGCAATGCTCAAGGATGTCGATGGAATGCCGTATGAAGAGACTCTCCATGTGGCCGGCGATAACCCCTTTAATTTGATCGCTACAAATCTCGCATTGAATGCCTATATGCTCTCACATGAGGAGAAATATAAGAAATGGATTCTTGAGTATGTTGATGCCTGGAAAGAGCGCACAATCAAAAATGGTGGGAATATTCCTACAAATATCGGCCTTGACGGGACAATTGGCGGTGAATATGGCGGAAAGTGGTATAAAGGTGTTTTTGGATGGAGCACCAAGCCGTATAATATTTTCCAGGTAGGAATGTGGAGGGGATTTAGCAATGCTTATCTTGTAACCGGCGATGAGCGCTACCTTGATGTTCTCCGAAAGCAACTCGATAACTTGTATGCGCAGAAGAAAATTGTTGACGGTAAAGTGCTTCTCCCAAGAAATTATGGTGACGAGGGATGGAATAACTGGTCGGGGAATTTATTCATTCCCGAGCAGATAAAATTATATCTCTGGTCAATGGATCGTAACGATTTGAAACGTGTTCCGATTGATGGCTGGCTTGCTTTTTTGGACGGCAAGAATCCTGAATATCCCGAAAAAGCCCTTCGGGATGATTTTGGTTATATTCGCCGCCAGATGGAAAAAGTACGGAATGATCCCACAACTGCCGATACCCGTCTTGCTGATTGGGCGATGTTCATGAATCCGGCAACAACAAACAATCTGTACAGTTTGATGTTAGGCGGGTATGTCAGCGGAAAAGATTGGGGACTCCATTGCCGTGTCCGCTATTTCGATCCCGACAGACACCGTGCAGGGCTGCCACAGGATGTCGCTTCGCTTGTTACTGCCATGGATAAGAAAATGACAAAAGTCACGATCGTGAATATCAATCAGGTCGAACCGAGAAATGTTATCGTCCAGACCGGCGGTTACGGCGAACATCAATGCGAATATGTTGAGGTGAACGGAGTTAAAACCGAGGTCAATAACCGGTTCTTTACCGTTCATCTGGCTCCGGGAGCGGGTGCAGAGTTGATTATTTACGCCAGACGGTATGCCAATCAGCCCACTTTTGCTTTGCCCTGGCAGGGAGATAATGTCCCATTGTATTGAGAGAATATCAAAAATATTCTTTTAATTCAATAAAAGCAGATAAAAAACTACCTCGAAGAGATATCGAGGTAGTTTTTTTGGTTTGGATTTTAAGAAAATATTGATTCATCGATCCAGTCGGGGTAGGGGCATGGCGCCTCCCAGTCATCGGGAAGATCGTTCACATTTACCATTGCGCCGTTGCATTTCATATGAGAATAAAAGCCGGTGAGGAATATTCGGGTTTTTTGCAGGATATAATCATAGCTCCACTGCATTTTTCTTGTTTCGAACATCCGCTGCATGGCCAGGACAGTGGGGAAGAACAGATAAAACAGCCGTGTGAAAGGCTCTCCGCCGTCCCAGTGATGTTCGATCTCGATATTGCCGCCCTCGAGAACACCGCCCTTGCCTGTGTAATGGATATTTACTGAAGCATCCGAGTTCGAGGCTTTCTGGTGCTGAGAAACTATGAATGGCGAATCCTGCTTCCCGATCCCGGGAATATCAAGGCCGCTGTAAAGGAGATTCAGAATTCCCCATGTCATCGGATTGACAGAGGTCTTCGTCTTTTCATTCCACCATCCGTTCGAAAGGAAACTTACCGCCTTAACATCAACGCCGAAAGTTTCGAGCATGAAATAAAGACCGTGAACGCCATGAGCAGGATATTCGTTTCCTGCGGAATTAGTGCCGCTTGCTCCGACAATTGTTTTTCCCTCTTTAAGGAGTTGTTCAACTTTCTGATGGGCTACAAGGGATTCCTTGATATATTCCCGCTCATCGGTGCATAAAATTGGAGTATTGTGCTTTTTTGCGGTTTCAACCATTTCTTTCGCGGCTTTCATGCTGAATGCGAACGGTCGGTTAATATGGCAGGGAATTCCGGCCTCCAGATATGGTTTTGTCAGTTGAGGCCACCACTTGACCTCATAAAATCCGCCAAAGATCATGGCGTCGACTTTATCAACCATATCGTAATAGTTTTTAACCGGCTCGCATTTATATTTGTTTGCAAAATCCTGCGCAACATCGTACTTCCTGTCCCAGCAGTGGGTAATAAGCATACCCGTCGTTCTTCCGACCGGCCATGTTCCGGAATCGACCTGATTGATCGTGGGTCCCCAGATCGTCGGCAGGTGGCTGTAATCTTTGAGTGCGACAACTCCTATCTGCATGAGTTCGACAGACGGTGTTTTCCGGACAAATTTCTTTTTAGGTTCCTTCTTTTCTTCAGCGGCAGCGGCTCCCGCCATAACAGCCCCGCCTGCGACGGCGGCAGTTTCCAGAAAGCTTCTGCGGGTAGTATTATTTTTCATCATTGTGTCCTTTCTGAATAAGATTTTTAAAACACATCAACTGGCTCAGTCTCTTTTGGATCGCGACAGAATAACAATAGCGAGCACCAGCACGAACATCATGGAGAGGCAGATGTTCTCAAAAGGTTTGGTGTAGATCGTCCAGGGTATACTATCATCTTCAGTAATGTTGTCGAATCACGAGGTGATATTTTATAAAAATAGGCCGCTTTACTTGAGTGCAGCCAGATATTTTAGAAAACTTATTGACCTATATTATTTTTTCAAACAGTATCGCACTGCTCGTCAGAATATGGGGATAATCCCTGATGTATAAACCTGAATTCTGAGCAGCTTCAATGGTTTTTGCGAAATTATTATCTGAAACCATTTTTTTGGGTTCAGCGACTAAAATTTTTCCCGATGGTTTAATCGCGGCCCATAGTTCTTTAAAAAGGCTGTATGGATCGGCGACCTCGTGGACTACTGCAAACGCCAAAACAAAATCGATCTTTCCTGCAAGATTTTCAAGACACTGCATCCGCTCATTACAGAGATGAGTTTCGATACGGTCTGATACACCAGCTTTCCGGGCGCGATTTTTGAGAACTTCAAGCATTTTCTCCTGGATATCGACACAAATGACTTTCCCCCGTGGCCCTACCATATGCGCCAGAGGAATGCTGAAATATCCCATTGCGCACCCATAATCAAGCACTGTCATCCCTTCACCGACATAGGGGGACAAAATATTTCCGGGGTTCTGAATGAGTTTCCGTATCGGGCTGAGGAGAAAATATCCAGCCCAAATCGGGCATACACGTTCGGCCAAGTTGTCTCCTCTTGATATTGTTTTTGAAGTGAGTGTGACTGTAATCCTGTAATATTATTCTCCGGACAGTCCCCACACAACGGCTAATCTCCGTCTGTGTTACAGGTTTCATCGTATTTTCGATGGATGGAAAAATTAAGAACTAAGTAACTATATCGTGTATAGAATCGTTTGAATATGCTCTTTATATTACCTTCCCTTAGACGGTAAAGCAAGTATTTCCCGAAGCACTATAAATATTTTCCAGGTATATTGCTGCTTGAGTTAAAGGCACATGGTATTTGCTTATTTTCTGAGCTAATTGCATGAGTCTGTATTTGAAGGCAGCCCCTTTTCTGTCCTACGGACATCCTTCCCCCGGAGGGGGCAGGAACATACTGTGGAGCAACAACATCCCTTGCCCATTTTGGGGGAAAGGGATTGAGGGTTAGGGGGCTGAAGTAATAAAACTTATCATTTTTTCGTTTACAAAACGACTTTTGCAATTGGCTCTATTGAGAAAAAATAATAGTTGATTATGCAATTTAATTTTAAGCATACTATCCTAAAGAAATACACAGTAAATAGTTGCGGATTATGCCCGAGGTTAACAAACTATGTTTTCAGTTTATATTCATCGGTGATGCATAACAATGTGAATGACAACGGTGGTTCTCTCTTCGGATAATAATAACTGGTTAAGACCATGCATGAAAAATCTGCTCGATTCTTTTACGGATGGGTAATACTTGCGGTCGGAGTCGGTGTCGTTTTCGCGGCGCTGGGATTAGCTCGATTCGGATATACCCTCGTTCTTCCCTCCATGCAGCGCGGACTGGACATAGCAAATACTCAGGCAGGCGTTCTTGCTACTGCAAATCTGGTAGGATACCTGCTCCTTTCCCTGGTCGGAGGCGCTCTCGCCACACGGTTTGGCCCGAGAGTGGTGATTTCAGCAGGGCTCGCACTTGCCGGTATCGGAATGCTTATGACCGGTTTTGCGCAGGGTTTTCTCATGGTTGCTCTCTGGCGTGGGCTGACAGGAGTGGGGAGCGGAGCAAGCAATGTTCCGGTCATGGGACTTTTGTCATCATGGTTCGGCAAAAGAAGGCGTGGATTTGCCACAGGAATTGCGGCATCGGGCTCGTCTGTGGGGCTGATTCTTCTTGGTCTTACCGTTCCCCGTCTGCTCGGTTATTACGGCGACAACGGCTGGAGGATATGCTGGTATCTGATGGGGGGAGTTGCCCTGTTATTGGCAATATGCGCTGCAATTCTCCTGAAAAATAACCCTTCTGAAAAGGGGACAAAAGCTCAGGGAGGAGATGATATTTCAGCCGCAGATCCGGAAAGGTCATCCTCAACAGCACAAGATCTCGCAAGTGTCTATACTTCGCCTGCAGTATGGTTTATGGGGCTGATTTATGTGGCCTTCGGATTTTCATATATTATTTATGTAACATTCTTTTTCAAACATCTTATTACAGAAGGTGGGTACACCAGGGAATCCGCGGGAAATCTCTTCATGCTCATCGGATGGCTGAGCCTTTTTTGCGGTGTTCTCTGGGGGAGTGTGTCCGACTGGATCGGGAGAAAATATGCTCTGGCCATCGTGTATCTTATTCAGGCAGCATCATTCAGCCTTTTCGCACTCTGGAACGAACCAGCCGGATTTGTTCTGTCAACGGTTCTCTTTGGGCTTACCGCCTGGAGCATACCGGCAATTATGGCAGCGGCGTGCGGAGATGCATTCGGGGCGAAGCTTGCCCCTGCGGCGCTTGGTTTTATTACACTTTTCTTCGGTATCGGACAGGCATTAGGGCCAAGCGTAGCAGGAGCAATCGCGGATTCCGCTGGAACATTCAACCCGGCCTTTCTCCTCGCCGGAATTGTAGCCCTTCTTGGCGGGATTGGCTCTCTCTTTCTAAAAACATGAAGTGTCGCTTAATACTATCGAACATGAAGCATTTATGGACAGGTCAAAGACATAAAAAAGCAGGCTGAATCAGAAGAATTGGCGTCTTTATTTATGAGTAACAGCGATGGCATTTGCCTCGATAAGCTGCTCCGGGCCGAAAAGATTTTCAACAGAGACAAATGTCATGGAATGCTGTGCATTGGGGAAGAATTCCTTTATTACCTTGGCAGCGTCATCGAATTTCGCTACATTTTTTCCAGCTTTCTCATCGACGAAGCTCTGGAGAAAAACAACGTCGTCCATCGTAGCCCCATAGTGGTCGAGTACCTTGCGGATGTTCTCAAGAACAGTTCTTAGCTGAGCATCAAACGGTTTCCCCGTTTCGAGGTCTCTCTTTGGCATACCTTTTTCATCAAGGTCGGTGTCGTATGGCTGTTGACCGGAGATGAAAATAAGGTTTCCCACTTTTACCCCCTGCGCATGAGACCATTCATTTTCCAGTGCGCCGCCAAAACCGAATTTTTCAGGAGCGAAAGATTTCATAAAATCCGCTCTTTCCTTTTTGGCTTCTTCACGGGCGATTTTCCGTATAGTATCCTCGTTGTTCCCGCAGCCGAACTGCAGAGATAAAAACATTCCGACGATAGAAACCAATAGAATCTGATATTTCCCCATGGTGAACAACCTCCTTTAATGAGTAACAGGTTGATATCATACATTATAGAGCAGAACACCTTTTCCAATAGTGTGAATAATACAAGGCTGTTGAATACACTGTCAAGAATGTTTTGTACCGGCTGATTCAATAAGGCTCAGGTATATGAAAAAAATGGGGAAAAGGAGTTGGTTGTTTTTAAGAAACAGTATGATCGAGGAGTAAGCCAGAGAAAAATATTATATCTCCTTCTCATGGGCTTTTTTCAATTTATTTCTTTTCATATGACGGTCTTTAAGACGTACGTTGTACATTATGAAACTGTTTATTGTAAGTTTTATGATGCCGTCTGTATTGTTGGTCAGGTAACGGTAAACGCCGAAGCCTACTACACAGGCTCCGAGAAAAGCTACGATAAGGTCTGACATTGTGTCGTTAAATCCCGATTTTTGCATGTTAAATCCAAAAATCTGATCCATGATAAACTCGAATATTTCCCAAAGCGTCGCCGCTGCGACAGAAAAAGTAACGCTGAAAAGAGAAACCAAGGCAGGATTGGCTTTCACACGGCTGGTAAAGAGAAAGAAGTATGTGACAACAAATCCTGTCAAACCGATCAGAATTCCCGAGGAAGTATGGAGCAAAAGATCCCACCACCAGATTCGATAATAATAATTGGAGAATTCCCCCAATACAAAATGCGCAAAGATAAAAACGGTCAGAAGAAAATCGACTTCAACCGGTAAAGTAATTCGAAATTTACGTTCAATAATTGCCGGAAGAGAACTGAATACTAAAATAAGAAATCCGGAGAATGCGAGGAATAAATTCAACCTTAAGAAACACACGAAAATCGTCAATAACATCATAATTTTTAAAAGGTAAGATAATGTCAATTGTATTTTATCCGCACTGCTCAGGGGTGGTTTTTTCAAAAATGAATTTCGCATGGGAATAAAACCTTAGTCGGAAAGTTATAGAAATAATCCTTTGATTTGGTTCTTGATTGATTGAAAAATATAACAATAAATGCATATTTTATACAACTATTATTCCTTGATTTCCCATCGATGTTCTCGTTTTTTTGATATTATACAACTGTATTATAATTAGTTACTTGTAAAAGTTATCATTACCGACATGCTGGTAGAAGGCTAAGAAAAATGAACGGTATCATTATTTATTTTGTATATTATTTTCAGACAGGGTATTCCAAAGTCATAAGCGAATGAGAATTTCCGCGGATACCGGTGTTCAATGAATTTGGAGCATAAAAAGATAAGTTGAACGAATTCGCCATCATCAACGGCTGTGAATTGGATGATTCCATAGAGGACGGAAATCTCATTAAAGTCATTTCTTAACCGTGAAGGGAGAATTTTATGTTGGGCAAGAGAGCATTTATTCTGATGTTGACATGTGTCGGGCTTATTCTTTGTTTTTCTTCTGTTCTTGCTCAGGCAAAAAAAGGAATACATGCCCCGGATGCTCTCCCCGGGGTCGAGCCCGAAATGCTTTCCGCTGATTATTGGATCGCTTTACAGAGCGACCCGGATAAAGTGATAATGACTCCGGCTGAGATTGAAAAATTCAACGAAAAAGTCCGTACAAAGCGTGTTGAATTCAAAGAGCGGTATGGTAAAAAAGACCCTCTCGAACCGGAGTTTGTCATAACCGAGATCAAGGGGCCGGTGATGAATCCCCTTCTCCCGCTCAATTTCCCGGAGACGCTTCCCGGCGACAGTCTGCGGGTTCGGCTTAAGAGCAATGTCGATTGGCTGTATTCACGGGATTTTTATGACAACCGCAATGTGATCTATAACGACAGGATGAAACAACAGCTTGCTGACGCCATGAACCAGAAAGCCTTGTCCGATGTGATCAAACGGCGGTTTGGGGTTATTGTCAACAATGCCATGGTCCGTCATTATCCCACATCGGTTCCCGGTTATAATGAAACCCAGTGGGAGATGGACATGTTCCAAGCGGTCGGAATTACCACCAACACTCCGGTGGCGATTCTTCATGAGTCATTGAACGGCGACTTCCTGTATATAGAAAGCCCGGTCTCACGGGGGTGGGTGGCCGCAGAGAATATCGCTATCGCAGACCGTGAAACCGTCCGCAAGCTCACCCAGGACAAAAATTTCCTCCTCTGCACCGGGAACAAGGTTCCGGTCTACGGCGATCCCGGATTCAAAAATTTTGCCCGGTACCTGTATTTTTCCGCCACCATTCCGCTCATAAAGAAGGACGCTTCGGGATACACGGTCAAAATGGCCTGGCGCAAGCCGGACGGTTCTCTCGGCCTGACCAACGGGTATATCAAACCGGATGCGGATGTACATCTCGGGTATCTGCCCTACACCAAACGCAATGTGCTTGTCCAGATTTTCAAGCTTTTGGGACAGCCCTACGGCTGGGCGGATCAGGATAATAAACGTGACTGTTCAGGCACTCAGCGGGTGCTGTTCGCCTGTTTCGGTATCATTACCGGCCGTCATCCCTCATTCATCCTCAACGCCTCCGATCACCAGTATTTCATGGATCCGGCGCTCTCCCATGAGGAAAAGCTGAAAAAACTCGAAGCAATCGAACCGGTTATCACTGTGGCGGGCAATTCCGGTCATATCGTTCTCTATCTCGGCAAAGCGAAGAACGGGAAGCAGTATTACATTCATCAGGCCGGATGGGGATATGATGATGAAGAAAAGAACCATTGCTATGTGAACCGCGTGACCGTCAGCGATCTCGATCACAAGTTCTATTCCGTGGATGTTGTGAACGTGTACACCACGATGAAACTATGAAGCTTTTTAGAACTCACCCCTTGATTCCCTCTCTTTGAAAGAGAGGGAAAAAACCCTCTTTGCATCATAACAAACGGCTTGATAAAGGTCATCGGGGTTCCCCCCTCTTTAACTTGTTAGAGAGGGGGTTCAGGGGGTGAGTTTCTTACATAATCACTTCCCTCAATATTTCTACAATCTCCTCTTTGCCGAGCTTTACCGGGTTATTCCCGTTGCCTGCTTTGACCGCTATGCTCTCGATATCCCCCCGTTTTATTCCATAGCCGCTGAGAAGAGGGAGTTTCAGCGTTTTCGTCCATTCCGCAAGTTTCCTGACAAGCAGATCGCAGCCGTGAGCCGTATCGTCGTCGTGAACGCCGGAGATGAGAAATCCCATACGGGCATATTTTTTGAGCGATGCCGCGCCCGACAGGTCTGATTTGCGCAGCGCCTCTATGGTGATCCTCGCGGACGGGCCGAGAAGGACTCCGCAGATGACACCGTGCGGTATGGGATAGAGGCCGCCGATTGTCGAAGCAAGCCCGTGAACGACTCCCAGCCCGGCGTTTGCGAGTGTGATGCCCGAAAGAAGAGCTCCATAGGCCATGTTGGATCTGCACTCCAATGAGCCGGCGCTGGTTGTACAGACCTCGACAAGACTGGCATTTACCAGTTCCATACCGCTTACGGCGAGAGCGTCGGTCAAAGGCGACGATTTTATCGAGACATAGGATTCGAGAAGCTGGGTGAAAGCATCCATCCCGCAGGATGCGGTAACATCCGCGGGGCAGGAGAGGCCGAGTTCGGGGTCGATAACGGCATAATCGGGAACGAGATTGTCATGACGGAGAGATTTTTTGAATCCGTCTTCCCCCACACGGCTGAGCACGGCATTCTTGGTTGCTTCGCTCCCGGTGCCTGCCGTCGTTGGGACTGCAATAAAAGGAACTTTCCGCCCGTCATGTTTTTTCCCGGTCCCCACACCTTCCAGATAATCGAAAACGCTGCCGGTCTGGGGAAGCATGGCGGAAATCGCCTTCCCGGCATCGATGACACTCCCTCCTCCGACAGCAATAACCGCTTCGATATCTTTCCCCCGGTATTCGGCGGCGGCGCTGTCCACAAGTTTCGGGGAAGGCTCGCCGCTCACGGTTACATGAAACCGGTCTATGGAACGTTCCTCGAAAGCGGCGGTTAGAGTTGCCCAGTATCCGGAGGAAACAAAAGATTTTCCGCCGGTAACGAGAAGAACCCGTTTCCCGAATTTTTCAGCTATTGCGGGAACCTCGGCAATAGTTCCCGCCCCGAAGATAATTCGGGGATTTCCGGAAAAAGAAAAGGATGGGATCACCAAATGCTCCTTTGTTCCGGGCAGATCATCCGATGGGGGATGCCTTCGCGCGGTTTGGCCATCCAGTCCGCGACTGTATCCCTCCAGCGCAGATAGTGCGGCGTTTCCTTATGGCTCGCGACAGCTTCCGCATTCTTGTACATTTCATAGAGGAGGAAGCGGGTCGGATCGTCCGTGCACTGAAGAAAATCGAATCGCAGGATTCCCGGTTCCTTGATAGAATTACGGTGATTATCGGTCGTCGCACGAATGAAATCGTCGACGAATTCAGATTTCACATAGATGGTTACTGCATTTACGATCATTTTAAATTTCCTTTATGTATTATTCTTCACAGACCTTCCGTACCAGTTGACGGTAGTAGCAGAAGTTTTCGAACGGAATATCGGGCGGGGCTTCATGATCCAGAGTCGGAATATAACCGCCCTGTTCGAGCATGTTCGGGACGATTGAGTAAACCTCGGTCTCGATGTCTTTTTTTGAGCCGGTGAGTTTCCGTTTGTCAAGACCACCCCAGATAACGAGATCACGGCCGTACTTTTCACGGATTTTGAGAATATCCATTCCCGCCTGGACTTCAAACGGGTAGACCGCTTCGATTCCGAGCTCCAAGAAGAGAGGGATCAGTTCGTCGATTTTCCCATCCGAGTCCACAACGAAAAAAGGAACACCATTCTTTCGGAAATGATCGAGAACCCGCTTGTAGGGTTCCATCATAAAGGTTCTGAAAAATTCCGGCGAGATAAGCGAACCCGCGCGGTACGCCATATCCTCGAAGAAATGGATGCAGTCCGGTGTGACGTCACGGAGCATGGGGGTGGTCAGACGGATAAGAAAATCCGCATAATAATCCATCATCTCATGTACCCATGCGGGATCGTCGTAAAACCCGACCAGCAGATTTTCCGGCCCGACCCATTCACGGATGGGGCCGAAGAATCCGATAGTGCGGCCGCTTCCGAAATATACCGGGTAGGTACGGTTTTGAAGCTCTTTAACCCGGATATCCCAGAAGAGAGGATACCTGTCGGGCGAATCCGGATTCAGATGCGCGGTGAATTTACGGAAACTCTCACGGTCGGTGACAGGAAAACGATAGAAAAAGGGTATGGAACGGCTGCTTTTCGAAAGCTTGAGTTTGACTCCCCGCCAGTCGTTTTTAATGATATCATTATCCGTTTCTTCCAGAACTTCTTCTCGAAATACCGGGTGTATCTCTTCATCGATTCCGACAGGATCGTACCGGTCGAATCCGAAATAGGTTTTGAAATCCGCTCTTTTGGGTAAACCCTCGGTATACCACCGGTCGAACGTTTCCGGCCAGGGTTCAAGCTCGCGGTAGGGGGGATGGTCGGGATTTCCGAAGCGCATGGTTTCATGAAAACGATCCCGCTCGGTCATGGGTAATGGCCTCCGATGAATAAGGTAGAGGTGGAAAAAGGTGATTAGTTTTTTATGACAGAAATATAATGCATAAAAATTGTTTATGGGAAGATGTTTCACCTGATATTTATCATTGGATTATATATTCTTATTTGGAAAATTAAATATATTTTATTTCGTAATATTTGTAGTATTTTCCAAAATATTATGAACCTGTTCAAACTGTTTTATGTCTCACTTTATAGAACATAACGGAATGTTTGCCGTTCTGATTCCCGTATTCTGTTTACTCATGATATCCGGAGGATAGTAACCACATGATCGGGTTTCATAAAAAATCTGCCCGTCAACGGTTTTTCTTATGATAGATGTCAATGCAGAGGCGGCTAAAAATGAAGAGCATTCGCTTATTGCACGGCTCAAATCGGGTGATACCGATGCTGTTGGTGAGGTTGTTGAACTCTATAAACGACAGCTTTTTACCTTTATTCTGCGAATGGTGAATAATCATGAATCGGCGGAGGATATCTTTCAGGAAACCTGGCTAAGGGTCGTCCGTTCTGTAAAATATTTTCGCGGGGAGTCAAAGTTTTCAACCTGGCTTTTTCAGATAGCCGCGAACCTTTGCCGTGACAGTATTCGGAAATCAAATAAACGGGTAATGGTTCCCCTTGAAGAGGCTGAATCAGTCGCCT
>Ga0172379_10008933_pt1 | contig 12483 bp, 15 predicted proteins | sample GrowelOW334metaG_FD_119756 | JGI IMG/M metagenome (GOLD analysis project Ga0172379, IMG submission 119756) | Groundwater microbial communities from an aquifer near a municipal landfill in Southern Ontario, Canada - Groundwater well OW334 metaG | ecosystem: Environmental > Aquatic > Deep... | reverse complement strand
TAGCTGTAGCTGCGTCGGCATCGTTTTCCATTTCTACGAAACCGAAACCTTTTGAACGGCCAGTCATTTTATCCATGATAATGGTTGCTGAAGCGACCGCTCCTGCAGCACTGAACTGAGCTTTAAGCTCATCGTTGGTAGTCTTGTAAGGAAGACCTCCAACATACAACTTTTTTGCCATATATGACAATGTGCTTCTCATAGGGATACTTGCATATCTTCTACTTGAAGAAAACTAATTTATAAATGTAATCGCGAAGCTGATTTCATTTACATACCTCAATGTTTAAAACAACGAAGAATGAAACTAATACCAAAACATAAGCTAAACTACTGGGAAGAAGTATAACACGAAATAGCAATAAATAGCAAGTTTTATTCTTCCTCCTCTGCATCCCCTACTTGCCCAGTAGCGAGAGCGTCGATCATTTTAGATATATTCCCATCCATAATACCTGGAATATTAGACCAAGATTGGCGGATTCGGTGGTCGGTGACGCGGTCTTGGGGGAAGTTGTAAGTACGGATTTTCTCGCTTCTGTCAGCTGTACCGATCTGGTTCTTGCGGTCGGCGGAGTATTTGCTGGCTTCCCTTTCATCTTCCATCATTTGTAATTTGTTAGAAAGAATCATCATAGCCTTCTCTCTATTTCCAAGCTGATTTCTCTCTGTCGTACAGCGGACATCTATGCCTGTAGGCTTGTGTATGAGGCGAACAGCAGTCTCCACTTTGTTCACATTCTGTCCTCCAGCTCCTCCCGAACGTGAATACTCTATATCGAGGTCCGCAGGATTGATAACGATCTTTACTTTGTTGCGAATTGGCAAGATTGCGACAGATGCAGTCGAAGTATGTATACGGCCATTCTTTTCTGTTGCAGGAACACGCTGTACACGGTGTACTCCAGTCTCATAACGTAGAAGCTTGTAGACATCTTTACCACGAATTTCAAAAGAGGCTTCTTTGTAACCTCCAGCGCTACTTTCGGATTCATTGAGTATTTTCCACCCCCATTTCTTCTCTTCACTAAATCTTTCATACATGTGGGCAAGCTCCCAAGCGAAAAGTGAAGCCTCATCCCCTCCGGCACCGGCTCTGACTTCCAAGACTATCTCATTGGGGAATTCTTCATTCTCTTTTTCACTCTTGGCCATCTCTTCAAGCTGTCTTTCTATTGCATCTTTCTGGAATTTTATATTTTGTATTTCTTCATCAGCTAAATCACGCAAGCTCTCATCTAATGCCACCATTTCATTTACTTTCTTTTCCTCATTCAAAAGGCGCTCGTACTCAAGAGCGAAGTAGCTAGTTTTATGGTCTTTCTTAAGTTGTTCTAAATCTAAATTCATATTGTAATTATAACATGTGATAATAAAATTAAGGAATGAAGTGAAATTGTTAAAATTTTTATCCGTGTCGGAGCCCTTTAGGGTAAAGCGGGAAAAATTTTAATAATTTTACGAAATGGTTTTAACTCAAAAAATAAAAAGCCCAGAAAGAGCTTTTTATTTTATCATAAATTTATTTCTTTGTTTTTGCACCTGCGGCTGCGCGCTTCTTGAAGCGGTCCACACGTCCTGCTGTGTCTAGAACCTTTTCATTACCTGTATAGAAAGGATGGCACTGACTGCATATTTCAACAGTAATTTTATCCATTGTAGAACCTACAGGAAAAGTAGCTCCACATGCGCATGTGACAACTGACTTATCATTATATTTTGGGTGTATATCTTTTTTCATATGTTTTGTGATATTATCATGAATTTATTAATCTTGCAATGGGTCTATCATAGTGGTTTGTATATTTTTTGCTTTTGCCATCACACTGTCTCCATAGAAGCTATTTGCTGGTTTTTTTGTATCGCATTTCCTTCCTGAGTAGTATCTACAGGCAGCATTTCTCTCACTGGTATAGCTATCTCCTTTTGCCCCTAAATCAGTGAGGTATATAGCAGAAGCAATAAATGCATCCTTTGCATACCAAGGATCAGGAGTTTTGATACCGAGCATACTAGCAATTCTACCCTTGAGTAGTTGCCAAGTAGAAGGTATGAATTGAGCAGGACCCATAGCTCCACCATATCCAGAAGTACCAAATGGGCATGAGACCAAGGTTTTGTATGGGTCACGTCCTACAGATTTTGTTATTTCAAAAAATGGTTTTACGTCTCGAGTTGCCTTCATAACATTATAGAAAACTTTACCACTTTTTGAACTTACTCCTGCTCCGGTATCTATATTTGTAACATAGCAAGAACCTTGATCAGTTCCTAGATTACTTTCTTGAGTTAATATTGCAAGTAGGAATGCAGGTCTTATACCCATTTTCTCTTCAGCAATTTTTGCATATTCAAGAGCCTTCCCAAAAGGAATAGCCGATACATCACGAAGATTAAATAAGACTGCTAGTATTTCTGCACGACGTTTTGCTTTTTCGTCTAAGATTTTCTGGTATTCTGCTTCTTTATTTTTACTAATTGATAAAAGTTCTTGTTTGTCTTTTTCATTTAGTTCAACTTCTTTTTTTACGGTTTCTAATTGCACTTTAGTATCTGTTTCTTTGTCCTTCTTTTGCTGTAATAGAACCTTCTCTTCTTCTGTTAATGCCTTCACTCCTCTTATTTCTTCTACAGATTTATTAATTTCCTTTTTAATAGATGAAAAAGCATCTATGTCACCATAAGCCTCGGCAATAGTATCATTTGAAAGTATTAATGCGAGTATTGATTTTTCATCTATTTCTCTATCTTTACGAATTAATTGAGCTAGTGAATCTTTAATATCATCTATTTTTGTATTTAATATATTAATTTTCTTATCTTTTTCAACTATTTCACCCCCAAGCTTTTTAATTAATAAATTTTTAGCTTTTATATCTAAGACAGCTTTTTTAATTTTAGTTTTAAGTATGGAGATATCTCGATCTATAGAAGCAGTTTGTCCTTTTTGGCTTTCCTTCCTTTTTTCTAAAAAAGCCATCTCTTTTTGTAATTTATCGTATTCAGCCTGAAGAATAGCTCTCTCTGCTTGGGTGTTTTCTAATTGTTGGTCCGCATTTGCAGTTGGAATTTTATATACCTGATTACTAAAAATTGTAGTTATAATAAATACTAAAGAAAAAAAGTAAAGAATGTATCGATTCATACTAATATTATAGCATAAATCCCCATTGATCCTAGGATCAATGGGGATTTACTATATAGTATAAGGTTTATTCTGCCTTAGGAGTTTCTTTTTCTTCTCCACCTTCTTCATCTTTTTTGCCTTTCTTCTCTACTTCTATAGCAGATAGATCAACGGGTGCAACTTCTTCAACCTCTTCTTTGACTGCTGCTACAAGTGCTACCACCTCATCTCCATCTGTTACTAGAGTAACTCCCTTTGGAAGTTTAATATCACTTACATGGATTTTATCTTCCAGTGTAATAATACCTGTAACATCTACTTGTATATTATGTGGAAGATCCTTAGGAAGAGCTTCTATGTCAATTTCATATAATACTTTGACTAGAGTACCGAGTCCATCCTTCTCAGCTTTTGCAAGTCCTGTGAATTCAAGTGGTATTGTAACTTCAACTGGCTTGTTCATATCTATAGCTAGAAAGTCTACATGTATAGGTTGGCCTTTAACTGGGTCGACTTGAACTTCGTGTATTAGAACATCTACTTTCTTCGATGCACTTACCTTAACTTCTGGTGAAGCTTTTTCACCTGTACTCGTGATATCAAGTACTATTGTGCTTGTCTCACCGGCAATTTTTAATATTTTGACGAAGTCGATGCTCAAAACGGAAACAAGAGTGTTTTCCACTTGAGCGCCATAGACGACTGCTGGGATCATACCGTTATTTCGTATGAAAGCTAGCTTGTCTGTCTTACTTCGCTTTGTTGCGGTTAATATATTCATGGATGCAATATAACACTAAAACCAAAATATTGCAAATAGAAAAATCGGTACCCATATTTTGAGTACCGATTAATTTCTTTGATAAGATAGTGCGTTAAGTAAGTAATTCTTTTAAAAAATTACTCCTGCAATAATCCATAAGTTGCCTATTCCAAGGATAACCCACCAGCATATGACGTAGGCAAGCCTAGTTTGCGTGGCTCCTTCACTTTCATTTTCTTCTGTATACCAAGTATCAACGAGTTCCCACTCCTTTTTACCATCCTTGTCTACAGATTTTAAATAACGCCTTTTGTTTGTTGTTCTGCGGAAGAACCACAACATAAACAAATTAAAAAATATTACAAAAGGTATTCCAAAAATAATGCCAACGACCATTCCCGTAATATTTGGCACGTCTTTCGCCATTACTTTCCAGGCAATCAGAAACATGGTAAAGCGTCCGGCTGGAGTTTGAGAAAATTTTGTAGCATTGTCGGTGATAGCGGCTAGCCCATCGTTGATAGCTATGCCTATTTCTTTACCAACCCCGGTAATTTTTTTGATTGAATCCATGTCCTGTTTGATATTTGAAAGTTTTTTCTGGTCTTTCAAACGCTGCAGAACATCTGGAGACAAATCAGATTCTTTTACGGTGAATGTTTCTTCTTTCCCCTTATTTTCTTGCTGAGAAAATGATGAATACGGCATTGCAATTAGCAATAAAAAAAGAATAGCAACTAATTTTTTCATAGTTTTGTTTATTTAAATAGCATATTTTAATGAATAAACGTCAGCATGATGACTGAAAATATCATTTATCTTAAGATATATGTTCAAAAGTATGATAACATATTAATCTAACTTGTCAATATTAAGCTAGTATGATAGTATTACAGCAAAATATAGTAATATTGTAAACCATTTAAAACCATAGAAATGACCAAAGAAGACCAGAATGAATTAAATGAAAAGTTTAGTAACTTATCTATGAGTGAGTTATTGGAAGTCCTTAGTGAAAGGGCTACTCCTAAAAAACTTAAAGAACAGATTAAAATGTTCATGTGTGAAAACTTTGAACATACTACACAGTTTCAGTTTCTTCAAGCCATGAAGAAACTTGAAGAGAGCAATTACCGCGAAGAAATAAAAGCTCAGGTCATCAATGTTAAAATCTGCGCCAGAGATATAATTCAGGCTTTAGATCTTGAACATGTTGCTTATTTGCCTGAGATGAAAAAAATTGTTTTGCAAAAAATCGAAGCCGCAAAAATCATGAGTTAAAACTCATCGTAAGAACATTAATATTAAGCGTAGTAATACGCTTTTTATTTTTGCTAATTACTCTTTCTTCCTCCAATTTATATCAAAAGAAATCGAATATTTATTTGGTATTGGCCATTTGTAAAAAACGAAAACAAAGAAACTGAAATTTATTTTCGTTAATTTTGCCGAACCCCCATCTATTTAAAGTAAGTTCTATGTCTATAACCATATGTGAATTATATTATTAATAAACATTATAAACAAGTAATTATTTAATTAATTAAATTCTATTTTTTAATATTGTCCAAATACCAATCAACCCATCAATTGGTCGGATGTGTTTCCCTTCATGATATTTACGAGGGGAATAATCAATCGGTAATTCAATTATTGGAATTTTTTTACGTAATAATTTAGCAGTAATTTCCGCTTCTATTTCAAAACGATTAGAGGTTAGATTTAAAGATTTTAAAATATCATTTGGTATTATTTTATAACATGTATAAATATCAAATAAATTAGATTGGTATAAAATATTTAAGAATTTTGATAAAAAAGCATTTCCTATTCTATTGAAATAATAACCACTTTTTCTATCTCTCATACCGTATATAACCTTATCCTTTTCTATGCTATTAAAGAGTTTTCTTAATGTTTTTGGTTTATATTCCATATCAGCATCCTGAATAGCAACATATATACCAGTTGCAGCCGAAAATCCTTCTCTTAAAGCGAAACCCTTACCCATATTCTGGTCAAATTTAATATATTTAATATCTTTAATTGAAATACAAATTTCATGGGTCTTATCATTTGAACCATCATTGATAACTATGATTTCATGCGGAATATCATTAAATTCTTGATTAACAGAACTTATGATGCTTTCTATTGTTTTTTCTTCGTTATATACGGGTATAATTATTGAAATCATATATAATTATTTAGTTATGCTAAAAATATTTTTTGGCAATTCATATTTGGAAATTATATCATTATTTGTGTCATTTCTTCGAATAAAAATAATTACATAGTCATCAACGAATATAGGTGACCAACTTTGATCATTTAGCCTATTAATCAAAAATGGTTGAGCCCATGGGGTCATGTCCTTTCTGTAAAAATATATAATATTAAAGTTTCTTTTGATAAGTTCCTTATTCCAAATGGATTCATTTTCTTGCATTGGTATATACTCGTTTTTAAAGAAATCTATAGGATAACCCTCTGGTCTATTGTCTACGAATACTTTTTCACTTGGGTAGAAGTGAAAAATTAAATAGCTCCCTATGTCATAATTGGAAAATATTGGCCCTGAAATTTTTTCTTTTTTAACAAATTCTGCAGATGCATTTATAGAAGGCATTAAACCAACACCAAAATTAGAGTTCCAAGGTAAATTTTTATTAAAATTAAATAATATAAGTATAAAAATTATTATTGAAATGAGAATTGATCTACTCTCATGCGTATAAATTCTTTTGGGGTCATCACTTTTATCATATAGAATAAATGCGAAATTTAGGAATATAGGTATAAGTACTAGGCCATATAAAGTTAGATGACGAATACCTAAAAAACTTAATATTGAAAAAATATAAGCAATGCCAAATAATGCAATAGGAAATTTCCCCGGGTATTTTTTCAATGTAATAATTGAAAATATAATCAAAATACTAGTGGAAAGTAGCCACCACAAGAAATTGGGATTTTCGATTCCTAAGCGCATTAAAAATACGATTGATTGGTTTTCTGCAATTAAATATCCATAATTTTTAAATATTATAAAAGGGTAAATTATAGCATCAAACCCATATGGATTAATCATCATGATTAGTGTCGAAGTGACTAATAGAATAGCAAGTATTTTACTTTTTATATAATCTTTTCTTAATAATTTTTCTAGCAAAAACATACCGATAATAAATGGTATCATTATAAAATATATATGTGTATTCACTAAAATGAGGGTAATTATTGGGATACAATATAACCATTTCCTGTTGATATTATTTGAGTTATATAAATATAGAATAATAATTACTATTGATATAAATAGATACCCAAAGACTTCAGGACGTACTTCGGTACGCTCTGCTATCAATGGAATTACAAAAAGCATAATTGGAAATGATATAAAAATAGGTATCTTCTTTTGGAATATATAGAAAAGAAAGATGCTTGAAAATATTAAAAGACTTCCATAAAAAATAGATAAACCGTTAAAACCAAAATAAGTAAATATAATATAGAATATAATTCCACTCCCCCAGTGATGATTAATAAATGGAAAATTAGGATATGTAAAAGAGAAAAAATTTGTATGAAGCAGTGAGTATTTTAATGAGGTAAAATTTTCAACTCCTAAAAGCAGTTTCCCATTTATTAAATGTCTCCCTATATCAGCTGTAGTTAGGTTAATTTCTCTAAAAATCAAGAGTAACAACAATAATGAAAATAAAATTGATGAAATAATAAAAGATCGATTCATGAATTAAATATTATTAAATAATTTTAATCTTTGTTCTACTACTTTTGAGATTGCTTCTACTGCCGGTTTGAGTATTTTATATGGAGCTACTTCGGTTGGATTTTCATTTAGATATTTTTGGAGGGCTTCCTTATAAGCGACTCGAATTTCTGTATTTATGTGGATTATTGAAATTCCAGCTTTAATAGCATTAATAAAGTCTTCGTCTGCTATTCCTGACCCACCATGAAGTACAAGTGGCACACCGCAGGCTTCCTTTATTGCTCTAATTCTTTCTATATCTAGTCTTGGATTACCACCTTTTACCATACCATGTACATTACCAACAGATGGAGCAAGAAGATTCACTCCAGTTTGCTCTACAAAGTATTTTGCATCGTTTTCCTTTGTCATTGTAGCTTCACTTACACCTTCAGGTATAGAATCTAACAGTTTTGAAGATTGTCCAATGAATCCGAGTTCTGCCTCTATCAAAATATCTCTACTTTCTTTAGCTCCTAATTCCTTAGCATATTTTACACATTGTTTAGTTATAGCGATATTCTCTTCTAATGGAAGTTTTACCAAGTCTATAATAGCGGCATCGTAGCCTGCATCAAGAGCAGCTTTAACTGACTCGAAAGTATAATGATGATCAGCATTTAAGAATATCGGATAATTATCTCTTTCTCTTATCATTTTAATTAAACAAGCAATCTCATCTCTACCAACAAATTCTTCTTCACCTTCTGATACTCCTATAATTACTGGCAGGCCTAGCTTTTTAGCTGCATCGTATATACCATGCAGGGCTTCTATGTTTGAAATATTGAAATGCCCAATAGCTACACCATTTTCACTAGCCTCATTTATATATTCTTTTAATGTTTTCATAGTCATATTATATCACAATATGTTATAATGAAAACATATGGATAAAGACAAACAAATTGAATTTTTAGCTATAGGAGATATAGCAACTGAGCCTTTTATAAGAATTACAGATGCGGAAGCTAATTGTGATGTTCAAGGAGAACACTGCAAAATATGTTTTCGTTTTGGAGATAAAATACCCTATGAATCTGCAGAAGTTTGTAATGCTGTCGGGAATAGTCCAAATGTAGCAGTTGGTGCAAGTAAGCTAGGCATAAAAACTTCTTTAATTTCCTATGTAGGTGATGATCTAGTAGGTAAGCAAAATATTGAGTCTTTAATGAAAGATGGTGTGAGTGTTGATCATATGAAAATAGTCCCTGGTATGCAATCTAATTATCATTATGTACTTTGGTATGCAAATGAGAGGACTATACTAGTGAAGCATACAGAATTCCCCTATTCTTTTGGAGTAGATGTACCCCAAGCAAAATGGGTTTATCTCTCTTCTCTTGCATCAAATTCTGGCGAATATCATAATGAAATTGGAAATTATTTAAAGAATTATCCTGATACAAAGTTACTTTTTCAGCCAGGTACTTTTCAAATTAAATTGGGTAAAGATTTGTTAAAAGATATTTATGAACGTACTTATATATTATTTTGTAATTATGTAGAAGCAAGGAGAATATTGGAAACAGAAGATATTCCCACTACTTCTGAGAATTTAGAGCAACCAGAAATTGATAAAATTAAAATTCTAGAAATGCTTCATTTGTTAGGTCCGAAAGTAGTGGTTATGACAGACGGATTAAATGGAGCTTATGCTTATGATGGTACTGAGGCTTTGTTTGTTCCTGTATATAGTACAGAATCTTTTGAGTCTACAGGTGCTGGGGATGCTTTTGCAAGTGCAATGATATCTGCATTAATTTTAGGTAAAGACTTGAAGGAAGCTTTTACTTGGGGGCCTATCAATTCTATGTCAGTAGTATCACAAGTAGGAGCACAGAAAGGGCTTCTCAATAAGGAAAAGATTGAAGAATATTTAGCAAATGCACCTCTACATTATAAGGTAAGTAAAATTAATTAGTATGAAAAACATAGAACTTCATTCCGGATTTTTTAAAAATGCAGGTAAAGATGAACCAATATTATCTGTTCACAACGAGAATTGGGATAAAGAAATAATTGAGCTTGAAAACCAAATAAAGAATATACAAAAAATGATAGAAGAAACTGAAGATGGAGAAGAGATTGAGTCTTTAAAAGATCTAATTACAGATAAGGAATTAGAAATTAAACTAATAGGGGTTCAGAGAAATTCAAAGAATAATTAATCGCAAAATGGACCAAATTAGATTATTTTTCTAATTGCTTCAATAATACTTTCTTTGTTGATTTTATAGTGTTTTTCTAATTCATCTGGAGTACCTGATTGGCCATATTTATCCTTTATGCCTACAAACTCAATTCTTGTAGGATAGAACTCACCTAAGCATTCCGCTATTGCGCTACCCATTCCTCCAGCTACTTGATGATCCTCTACTGTAACTATTTTTTTTGTTTCTTTTGCTAGTGATATTATAGCAGAAATATCTAACGGCTTAATGGTAGATAAATTCATAACTTTAATTTTTATTGCTTCATTTTCTAATTCCCTAGCTGCCATTAGTGTATTATATAAAACAGGTCCAGTAGCAATAATACCGACTTCTGCTAATCCATTTTCTGGTTGATAAATTATCTGGGACTTACCTATTTCAAAAGGAGTTTCTTCTGTTGTAATTATAGGTGTATCATTTCGGGCTACTCTTAAATAAGCTGGGCTATTTGTTTTAGCCATTGCAAGTGTTGCTTTTTTTGCTTCAATGGCGTCACAAGGACATATAACTTGCATGTTTGGCAGTACTCTCATTAGAGCTATATCTTCTAATGCTTGATGGCTTCCTCCATCTGGTCCAACTGAAAGACCAGCGTGGGATCCGATAATTTTTACATTTTGATTATTATAGCAAATGGTAGTACGAATTTGCTCCCAATTTCGTCCGGGATTGAAAACTGCATAAGAAGCAATAAAAGGAATTTTACCCATTGCTGCCATTCCACTTCCAACACTAGCCATATTTTGTTCTGCGATTCCTACTTCAATAAAACGTTTTGGGAATTTATCAGCAAATAAATTCATTTTGACAGATTCTACTAAATCAGCACAAATACCGACTATTTTTTCATCATCGATAGCAGCTAGGACTAATCCCTCACCGAAACCTTGGCGGGTAGACTTTTTCTCCACATCAGTATTAAAAAGTTTTGTATTTAATTTTAAATCTTGATTAAGCATATTATTTTAATTTTTGGTCCAAAATATTTAATTCATTAATTGCTATTTCATATTCTTCTTTATTTGGAGTCTTGCCGTGCCATTTATAATCATTTTCCCATTCTTTTACTCCACACCCAGGGATTGTATTTGCTATTATAACTGATGGCTTCCATTTTATTTTTTTTGCATGATAAATAGCATGGTTTATTTCTCTAAAATTATGCCCATCTATTTTCTGTATATCCCAATTAAATGATTTCCATTTATCTTCTAATACGCTAAGTGGCATAACTTCTTCAGTTGTTCCATCTATCTGTATGAAATTACGGTCCACTATTACTATTAGATTTTCAAGTTTGTACTTAGCAGCAAGCATTATCGCTTCCCAATTTTGCCCCTCATTTAATTCTCCATCACCTACCAAACAGTAAATAGTTCTGTTTATTCCGTTTTCCATTTTAGACGCTAGTGCCATGCCTACTGCTTGTGAAAGACCTTGACCTAGTGGTCCTGAAGAAGTTTCAAGCATAGGTAAAAATTCACGATGAGGATGACCTTGAAGATTTGAACCAAACTTTCTTAATGTATTTAATTCTTCCATTTTAAAATAGCCACTATGAGCCATACTAGCGTAAAGAACTGGACAAATATGACCATTTGATAGTACTAGACGATCCCTTTCAATCCAAAAAGGATTTTCTGGTTTATGTTTTAAAGCTTCAAAATAAAGATAAGTAAATATATCTGTCATTCCTAAGGATCCTGCTGTGTGGCCAGAGCCTGCATTATAAAGCATTTCAACTATACTCTTACGAATATTGTTGGCTTTTATTTTTAACTCTTTTATTTTTTCGTCTTTGATCGTTTCCATATTATAAATTTTCTAATTCTTTTATTGTTTCTTTTACATCAAAACTTTTCATGAGAACACTTCCTGCTATAAGTCTATTTGCTCCAGCTTCTACGAGTAATGGTGCAGTTTCTTCATTTACACTTCCATCTACACTTATAATTAAATCAGAATATTTTGATCTTAAATCTTTAATTTGTAATAATACTCTTTCATCAAAATTTTCTCCTTGAAAACCTATATGAGATATGCCCATACATTGTACAAAATCTATAGAATTAATAAAAGGATCGAGTCTTAAAATACTCGTAGTTGTATTTATAGCGATTCCTATTTCAAGGTTTTCTCTTGTATATGGATCTATGGCATTAATGAAGTCTTTTAATTCTAATTCACTCTCTGCCTCTAAATGGAAAATTATTCTTTTAGCTCCAAGGCGGACAAAGAAGTCGAACTGTTTAATCGCGTCTTTTACCATTAAATCAAATTCAAAATCCAAGTTTTCCCAATATGGCAAACCTTCCTCTTCATCTAGTATTAAAGCCACACTTTCAGCATCATCCCTATCCATAGGCCAAGATTTTGACTCTACAAACTTTCCATCACAAATATCAATCTGGGCTATATGTACTAGATTTACAACATTTGCAATCTTTTGGCGCAAATCATTTATATCCTTAGCTAAAATTGCTGGAATTACTTCAGTCATATTATCTCTCTTCCTCATTTATTTTATTAATTCTCCTTTGATGTCGTTCATTATTTGTAAAAGGCGTATTCATGAACAATATAATTGCATTTTTAGCTTCAT
>Ga0172379_10008932_pt1 | contig 12483 bp, 10 predicted proteins | sample GrowelOW334metaG_FD_119756 | JGI IMG/M metagenome (GOLD analysis project Ga0172379, IMG submission 119756) | Groundwater microbial communities from an aquifer near a municipal landfill in Southern Ontario, Canada - Groundwater well OW334 metaG | ecosystem: Environmental > Aquatic > Deep... | reverse complement strand
TCACGTATGATCGCATTGTTGCCTTATGTAACAGATTTGTTAAAATAATTAAGTAGGAGGTACGAAAATGGAAATTATTCTGCTTCAGGATGTTGCAAATCTGGGTAGCAAAGACGATGTGGTAGTTGTCAAGAATGGATATGGTCGTAATTACCTTATCCCCCAGAAATTGGCTGTATTGGCCACATCATCATCCAAAAAGGTTCTTTCAGAGAACTTGAAACAACGCGCTCACAAAGAGGCTAAACTCAAAGAAGTAGCGTTGAAACAAGCTGAGATCCTGAAAACTATTTCGATTGTAATTGGTGCAAAAACCAGTTCAACCGGCAAGATTTTCGGATCTGTCAACAACATTCAGGTTGCTGAAGCTTTGAAGGAAAAAGGATTTGAGGTCGATCGCAAACAGATCACCATTAAAGAAGATTCTATCAAGGAAATAGGAAAACACACTGCCAAGGTGAAATTTCACCGTGAAGTGGTTGTTGAACTGGAGTTCGAAGTCGTTGCCGAATAAGAACCCAACCGTTCATCAACAGTTTCTGAAAATCATTTTTTTCTAAACAGATAAAAAGCTGTTCCAACCATTGGAACAGCTTTTTTTTGGTATTTTTGCTATAGTTTAAAATTATTCAAATCTTACACAGAGGAAATCGTCTGTTTTTATTTAGACTCTTCAACGGGTGAATATTGAGACAATAATTTTTGATGACTAAAATAGAGAAGGACAAAGATCACAAAGAGGAAAATCGCTGGCGATTTTCGAACTCAGTGTCCTCCTTGTGTTTCTCACATTAATCTACTTTAGGGCAAAAATTTTTATGCAAACAAAAGTCTCATTTGTTGAGAAAAATAATCTCTGTGTAAAAATTCATTCAAGTATTTAAATTACATTTATTGGAAAAGCTAACCGAACAGAAATTATCAAACCTCTTTCAGAAGAGGTTTATGGAAACCGTAACATCTTCCAAAATGCTGCCTCCTTCAGGTTCCTACCGGGAATACATCCGGTTGCAAAGCATGCACCACCATGCAATTGGAACATGGAATGAGGATGAAAAGGAGAACAATGCCTTCCTCAGTTTTTCCAACCATTTGCGGGCAAGCGGGGTAAATGTGCCTGAAATATACGAGTATGATGCCAAGGCTCGTATCTATCTGCAGGAGGATCTGGGAGACATCACGCTCTTTTCCTTCTTGTCTGATGTTCGTGCAAAAAACGGATTTTCATCAGAAATTATAGAGGCATACCGGAAAGTTGTCAGGGTATTGCCTGACATTCAGGTTACTGCAGGTAAGGGTATCGATTTTAATTTCTGTTATCCCCGAAAGGCATTTGACCGCCAATCGATGATGTGGGACCTGAATTACTTCAAATACTATTTTCTGAAGCTTGCCAAAGTGAGTTTCGACGAGCAGGCGCTCGAAGATGATTACGCCACCTTCTGCGATTACCTGCTGAAAGCTGAGAACAATTTCTTCATGATGCGGGACTTTCAGAGCAGAAACATACTTCTTCGTAAGGATGAACCGTGGTTCATCGATTACCAGGGAGGACGGAAAGGTGCCCTTCAGTACGATCTGGCCTCGCTGCTATACGATGCCAAAGCTGACATACCTCAGCAGGTCAGGGAGGAATTGATCGAAGAGTACCTCGACTATCTTGAAAAGATTTATCCGGTCGACAGAAAAGAGTTCAAACAGTATTTCTACGGCTACGTGCTGATTCGCATGATGCAAGCCATGGGAGCCTATGGTTTCAGAGGATTTTATGAGAAAAAGGCACATTTTCTGAAGAGTATCCCGTTTGCCCTGGAGAATCTTAGTGTAGTGATGAAAAAGATTGACATCCCAATTCAGTTGACTGAACTTTACAATGTTTTGAACTCGCTTTCCGAATCTGAGGTGTTGAAAAGTATCGTTATAAAAGAGAAGGAATTAACAGTTACAATCACCAGTTTCTCTTATAAAAGGGGAATTCCGGCTGATCCAAGCGGTAACGGAGGTGGTTTTGTTTTCGACTGCCGTGCGTTGCCCAATCCCGGTAGATTGGTTGAATTCCAGCAGCTGACTGGTAAAGATCGCGAGGTAATCACCTATCTGGAGGCCTATCCTGAAGTGGAGACGTTTTTGAATCCGGTATTCAGCCTCGTCGACCAAAGTGTAAAAGGATACCTCGAAAGGAAATTTTCAAACCTCTCTGTACAGTTTGGTTGCACCGGTGGACAACATCGCTCAGTTTACTGCGCAGAACGATTGGCAACCTATTTAAAAAGCAATTTTCCTGTTAAGGTTCTGTTGCGACACAGGGAACAAGAATAGTTTGAAATGTTTATGATGTTTGAAATGTTTGAAGGGTTAACTTTTCGGAACTTTACAAACAATATAAACTTTTTAAACATTTCAAACCCTATAAACTAAAAAAATAATTTTCGAAATATTCATGAAGGCATTCATTCTGGCGGCGGGTTTGGGAACCAGACTATTCCCTTATACTTCAGACAGGCCCAAAGCGCTGGTCGAATTGAATGGTACTACGCTGCTTGAAAGGGCTATCCTAAAAGTAAAAGAGTTGAATGTCTCGGAAATCATCGTTAACATTCACCATTTTGGTGAGCAAATTGTTGAATTTCTTGAGGAAAAGGAAAATTTTCATCTCCCGATAAAAATATCCGATGAGAAGGACCAACTGCTCGATACAGGTGGAGCCATTCTGAAAGCCCGGCCATTGTTGGGCGAATCTGAGCCCTTCCTGGTTTACAACGTCGACATACTGAGTTCAATTGATTTGAACGAATTATCGCAGTTTCATTTTTTAAAAGGCGGACTGGCCACCATGGCGGTTCGAGACAGAATGACCGACCGCTACATAGTATTTAATTCGGAGATGATACTTTCGGGTTGGAGAAATACGAAAACCGGAGAGGAAATACTGGTAAGAAACAATACTCATTTACAGAATTATGCTTTCAGTGGGATTCAAATCATTGAACCAGAGGTGTTTTCGCTGATTACTGAAACCGGTAAATTTTCTGTTATTCAACTGTACCTGAGACTTGCCAAACAGCGTACTATCTATGGTTTTATTGACAACTCTTCGCTTTGGATGGATCTCGGGAAACCAGAACAACTGGTGGCTGCCAGCAAATTAATGTGAAAATTGGGAAATATGAAAATGTGAAAATTGAGATTTGAGTTGTATCAATATTGCACCAATAATCGGGAGAATTTTTGATTTAATTGTAAATCAGGATAAATGCGTTTTCATTTCCACATTTTCATATTTCCCAATTTTCACATTAACGTATTAGCTCCAATTAATCGGCAAAATTCCGTGCAACTCCAAATATTGATTCGTTTTGCTGAAGTGTTTATTCCCAAAAAATCCCCGGTAGGAGGAGAGCGGCGACGGGTGAGGGGAGGAGAGTACCAGATGCCTGCCCCGGTCAATGAATTCGCCTTTTTTTTGTGCAAAGGATCCCCACAGGATAAATACCAGATGCTCTTTCCCCTCAGCTAAAATCCGTATCACCCTATCTGTGAATATTTCCCAACCCTTGTTTTGATGTGAACCTGCACGGTTTGCCTGAACAGTCAATGTTGCATTCAGCAGCAGCACTCCCTGTGCTGCCCATCGGTCGAGGTTGCCATTCGATGGGGTGGGAAGACCAAGGTCCCCGCTAATCTCTTTGAATATGTTCTGTAACGACGGAGGAAGGTCTATCCCATCAGGCACGGAGAAACAGAGCCCATGTGCCTGTCCCGGTCCATGATAGGGATCCTGTCCAAGAATGACCACTTTAGTTTTGTCAAAAGGGGATTGCTCAAAGGCGTGAAAGATCAGTTTGCCTGGAGGGAATATCTGTTTGGTGGTGTACTCCTGTCTTACAAAATCAGTCAACTCGTAAAAATAGGGCTTTTCAAACTCATTTGACAGTCGTCTTTTCCAGCTTTCTTCAATTTTTACCTCCATCCAAAAAATATTTTAGGTTTAGGGATAAATATAGTGATTCGGATCCAACCACACCTTCATCTGGTTAGTTTTTTCTTATTTTTACTCCTTCAGAATCGAATCGCTAAAAACAAAACTACTGTTCATTTAACCAAATTGCAACACCTTCAAGGGGCAGCGTAGAGGAGGTGATGAATCAGATTTATGCAGCAATTGACGATTGTGTCGATGAGTTTTCTATCTCCATTGGAGTAGGAGTACCTTCCGTTGTGGATGTTGAGCAAGGGTATAATGTCAATACCGGCTGGATTGATGACAGAGCGGTTCAAAGAAAAAAAGGTGATGATGGCAGCCTTTATTTCTGCGTTTGCCGGTGCGCTGATCTTTGGTCTGGTGCCAAAATTCGGTGTCATGCTGGGTTCCCTTTTCTTTACCGGAGCGGGAATGGCCATCTTACAGGTTGCGATCAATCCTTTGCTGCGCGTTTCGGGAGGTGAGGAGCATTTTGCCTTCAACTCTGTGATGGCCCAACTGTTTTTTGGCGGAGCCTCCTTCCTTTGCCCTATGCTTTATTCCCATCTTGTTAGCGAACTGGGCCCACAGGGTTCGCCAGGCGGCATAGTCAAATTTCTCGGTGGATACCATCGTTCACCTGCTTAAAAACAAGACGGTGATTGTCTTCTTCTTTGGAATCTTTGCTTACGTTGGAACAGAACAGGGCGTCGCCAACTGGATTTCGGAGTTTCTGAAAACATACCACGGACTTCGCCCCGAGGTTGAAGGCGCTCAGGCAGTTCAATGGTACTGGGGTCTGATACACCATGGTTCCTTTTCAGGGATTCTTTGTTCCGGCATCATGGGTGGCGCCGTTACACCATTGATTGTTGGCTCTTTAGCGGACCATTTCGGATTGAGGATCGGAATGTTGTTCAATTACGTGACACTCTCGTTCCTCTTGTTCCTATCGTTTTGGGCCAAACCGATGATTGTCAACAAAACAATCTTTTCTAAATAAAAAGTGGGAGTAAAAACTCCCACTTTTTATTTAGAAAAGATTGTTGATCAATGCTCTTTCCTCGTTGATCGGAAATTGACTATCCATGGCAAAATGCGGTCTTCTTTTGATCCACTGTCCTCTGGTAAAGTCAGGGAAATCAACTGATGCACCACCTCTGGCTACCGACATTTCCGACAGGGCAGAAACAGCACTCCAGGCCGCAGCATCGTAAGCGTCGAGCGGAACTTCCTTTTTCCCGCGTACCACATCAAAAAAGTTATTCAGCATGATAAAGTCCATCCCACCATGTCCGGCACCTTCTGCCTGAGTTCCTTTTTCTCTCCACAACTGATGGTCGTATTTTTTAAGCCAGGGTTCCGAAGGATCCCAGACATGAGGCTTACTTTGACCTTCTACATAAATTTCCTGGGCAGGATCTTTCCAGTCACCTCCTCCTTCACCCCTCCATAAACCATTCGTACCCTGCACCCTGAAACCCAGGGAGTAGGGGCGAGGCAGGTTGGTGTCATGAGTAACCAGGATGGTCTCCCCATTGGCACATTTAATCATGGAGGTAACGATGTCTCCGAGATTGAACTGGATATTTCTGTAAATACTCTCTTTAGAAGCATGATCTTCCACATAATCGTGAAGTCCCCTGGATTTAGTAGCCATTGCCGACAACGTCAGAAATCGGTTACCACGATTGATGTCCAGATAGGTTCCGATAGGTCCCAATCCATGCGTTGGATAAAGGTCTCCGTTTCTGCGAACAGAGTGCAATCCTCTCCACTGCGCCTCAGAATGAGCCTCTTTCCCAATTTTCAGATCATTCTTCAACAAATCGAATTTCACCGCGCGCAGATCATGCTCGTAACCACATCTGCAATGAACAAGTTCACCAAACATATTGGAACGAACCATGTTGAGAATGGCCATAACATCCCTGCGGTAGCAAACATTCTCCATGATCATCAACTGTTTACCTGTCTCTTCGTGCACATTGACAAGGTCCCAGCACTCTTCTAGCGAGTTGGCAGCCGATACTTCGACACCGGTATATGGGACCCCAGCTCTCATGGAGGCGATGGCCATTGGAACGTGCCATTCCCACGGAGTAGCAATGATAACGGCATCCAACTCCTCGCTTTTGAGCATTTCCTCGTAGGCATGGTCGTGCCCGGTGTAAATTTTGGGTTCTTTCATTCCGTTTTTGGCAATGATTTGTTTAGCCTTGTCGAGCGATTCCGGACTGATATCACAGACAGCTACGATCTCTATACCACCAACGGTTATGGAATCATGCACGTGACCCTGACCCCGGCCACCTACGCCAATAAATCCAACACGCACGATACTTTCATCTCTTGGCGCTCCCTTTTTGCCCTTTTCCTTTTTCTGCGCAAAAAGATCTTCGCTAACCATGGTTAACCCGGCAAATCCCGCACCGGCAATAGTTCCTTGTTTGATAAATTCTCTTCGATTGGCGCTCATTCTGTTAATTTGTTAGTTATATCTGTGTTATCTTATTCCATTACATCAAATGAATAATTACTTTTTGTGAATGGTAACAGGTTTTATGACAAAGTGTTATCCAAAATTTGTAATCTGTAATTTTTAATTTTTAATCTCTTTCCCATCTCCCCTCTGACAAAAGTGATCATTTGAATCCATAAAAAGAATATATTTGAGCAGTTTTAATTAAATTTTTTTAAATATGAATCAAAAATGGTTTTTGTGCACACAAAAACCAGCGGTAACATTCAGAAAATGGGGTAGAAAAGGCTTTTCAGTCTTTTCCAGTTTGCACAAGGTTATTCAGATTGCTACGTTGAGTATCAGTTATTTGACTTTCGCAGCTCCGGCCCATGCCGAACGTTTATTGTTGGTGACAACCGGCGACACACTACAACACATCAAAGAAGTAGAGGTGGAAGAGGTTGTTATAAGTGCACAGCGCACTCCTGTCGCATTTTCTCAGACAGCGCGCATCGTACAAATTATTGCAAAAGAGGAGCTCGCGAATGCCCCAGTCCACGATCTTCAGGATCTGCTCAAATTCGCGTCCGCTGTAGATGTTAGACAACGTGGAAACAGTGGGGTACAGGCAGATATCAGTATCCGCGGAAGTTCGTTCGACCAGGTATTGATCCTCCTGAACGGAATTCCGCTCAATGACCCCCAAACCGGACACCACAACCTAAACCTGCCGGTCAGTTATGATGCCATCGATCGCATCGAAATTCTCGAAGGACCCTCTGCCAGACTTTATGGGCCCAATGCCTTTGCCGGGGCCATAAATATCATCACCGGCCAGGCATTTCCCGCCCAAATTACAGGACGAATCAGTTCTGGCCAATATGGTTTTCTGGAAACGGCAATCAGCTCCTCATTTCAGTCAGGTAATGTAACCAATAGTTTCTCTGCTGATTACAAAAGAGCCGACGGGTCCCTTCAAAACAGGGATTTTAAAATCAGCAACTTTTTTTACAACGGCAATTGGATATATCCTACCGGGAAACTGCAAATTCAGGGTGGATACACCGACAGGGGCTTTGGCGCCAATGATTTCTATACACCCGCCTATCCCAATCAATATGAGCGGATAAAAACCACATTTGCCTCTGTAAAAGCCATTTCCAGTGGTACTCTCCACCTCTCTCCCTCATTTTACTGGAGAAGGAATCAGGATCGGTTCGAGCTTTTCAGGGATTTTGAAAATGCACCCTCCTGGTACAAAATGCACAATTACCATCTGACAGATACTTATGGCTCAAATTTGAGCGGTTGGATTAACACCGGATTTGGAAAACTTGCCTTTGGAACCGATTTCAGAAGCGAGAATATTTGGAGCACTGTTCTCGGAAAGGAAATGAGCACACCAACCAGTGTTCCTGGGGAATCCGGTATTCAGTTTAAATATGCCGACAGCAGGACCAATCTTAGCCTTTTTGGTGAGTATTCGCACCATTTTGGACCCATTGATCTCTCTGGTGGGGCGATGGTCAACAGCAACTCCTCTCTCGGCAGAAAATGGCAGATCTACCCCGGAATTGATTTGGGATGGAAAATTATCCGACCATTGAAATTATACCTCTCACTAAATAAGTCACTACGACTGCCAACATTTACGGACCTGTATTACAAAAGTGCAACCAATGTCGGAAACTCAGATCTTTATCCCGAGCAGGCTCTTTCGGTCGAAACCGGATTAAAATATGGCAACGAATGGATAACAGCAAATGTAACCCTCTTCAAAAGATGGGGAGAAAATATGATCGATTGGGTCAGGCAGCCCAACGAAACTGTTTGGAATGCCCGAAATCTGACCAACCTCAATACTTCAGGATTCGAATTCAATGCCCGTCTTAATCCTTCGAAACTATTCGAAAAGAAGCTGTTTATTCAATTTTTGGATTTTTCTTACGGTTACATGACGCAGGATAAAGAGTCAGGAACATTCATCTCAAAATATTTACTGGATTACCTGAAGCATAAAGTGGACATTCGCCTTACACATGCCATTGGCAAACATTTGAGTGCCAGCTGGCTTTGCTCTTACCAGGATCGCAACGGAACCTATACTTCCTGGACTGGCAGCAAATATGGTGATGAAGTGAAATACAAGCCTCTTTGGCTTCTTGATTCGCGTCTTAACTGGGTCAAAAATCAGTTTACCTTCTTTGTGGAAGCCAACAATTTGCTAAACATTACCTATTATGATTATGGGAATGTGGAGCAGCCCGGAATCTGGGGGAAAGCCGGAATCGTCATTAAATTAGGGATTTAGACGCTGATTTTTTAACATTTATTAATTTCCGTTGAATCGGCTTAACGAATAATTATTGCAATTTTGCAATGTAAACAGTAGTATTTTCATAGATTTTTGAAAGCAAAAAGCCGCCTTGATTCCCCTGTCAAGACGGCTTTTATGTTGAAATGGAAATTTTATAATTTACTATCAATCAATTTAACCAATTCATTGAAATGCCCTTCTTCGAAACCTTCCGACATGAAAATGATCTTTCCCTCTTCATCCAGCAAAAAACTTCTCGGGATAGTCTGAGCGGCAAATTTTCCATAAACACCTCGTTTGGGATCAGGATAGAAGGAAAATTGAAAACCATTGTCCTTCCTGAACTTATCAACTTCTTGCCAGGTTTGTTCACGTCCGAAAGTCAAAATGGCAAATCTGGGATTATCCCGGTGCTTGTTCCAGATTTCAGACTGAATTTTGGGTAACTCAATTTTACAGGGAGCACACCAGGTTGCAAAGAAATTGATTAGTACCACCTTGCCTTTAAAATCACCGATATTGGCAGTCTTACCCTTTACTGATTCAAATTGAAAATTCGGAACCTGCATGCCAATGGAAACAAATGTTGCAGCTCCTTTGGGGGCAGTCTGGGCAAAAGCAGAGGCACTCATCAACAAGGTAAGGAGCACGTATAATTTGATTTTGTATTTCATAGATATATTTTTAAAATGACAATCTCTGTATTTGTAGTTGATTATCAACAGATTGCTTCGTCGTTCCTCCTACCAATGACGCTATGCTGTTGATTTTGTGAGGGAGGAGAGAAGGAGGCGGGTCATCAGTTTTCGGTAATAGCAGAATCGCCGCCCGCCTCCTTCTCTCCTCCCTCACCTCCAAAAAAATGATCCGTCATTGCGACCACGAGGAACGAAGTGGGAAGCAATCCGTTGATAATTGGGGAAATTTTCTTAACGATATCATCAACCTTTATTCAAAGTTTTTTGTTAATAAACTCTGTGACATTTTGAAAGATTCTTGCATTGACATCTTCGAGTTCTGCCCTGACAAATTTGTCTCCGGTAATGTGTTCAAAGAGTTCAATGTATCGCTCCGAAATCTGGGCAACGAAGTCGTCACTCATAAATGGTATCTTTTGTCCCTCTTTACCCTGGAAATTGTTTTCAATCAGCCACTGACGAACGAACTCCTTCGATAGCTGCTTTTGATTTTCATCCTTGGCAAGCCTTTCCTGGTAACCATCAGCATAAAAATAGCGGGAAGAGTCGGGCGTGTGAATTTCGTCAATAAGATAGATAACGCCATCCTTTTTGCCGAATTCATACTTGGTATCGACCAAAATTAGGCCCATTTTGGCTGCCATTTCTGTGCCACGCTGGAAAATGGCCCTCGTAAATTGCTCTAATTTTGAGTATTCATCAGCAGATACCAGTCCCTGGGAGATGATCTCCTTACGCGAAATATCCTCGTCATGGCCTTCCGATGCTTTGGTAGTTGGCGTAATGATTGGTTCAGAAAATTTTTGATTCTCTTTCATTCCTTCCGGAAGTTGTATGCCGCACAAGGTGCGTTTTCCCGAACTATATTCTCTCCATGCATGACCGGTTAAATAACCCCGAATCACCATCTCTACTTTATATGGTTCGCACAAGTGTCCGACTGTTACCATCGGATCGGGAGTGGCAATTTTCCAGTTTGGAACTATATCGGTTGTGGCATCCAGAAATTTGGAGGCTATTTGGTTCAATACCTGACCTTTAAATGGGATTCCTTTGGGTAAAACAACATCAAAAGCCGAGATACGGTCCGAAACAACCATCACCAGGTATTCATTGTTGATGTTGTATACATCACGAACTTTTCCTTTGTAAACATCTTTCAATCCCGGAAAAGTAAAATTTGTTGTGACAATAGCTTTGCTCATATTAAATCTCCTTTTATCAGTTTGTTATAATTGTTTTGTGTTCATCTCTCTTTTCTTCGTAACGATCATAAGCCATTACAATATCTTTGACCAGTTTATGTCTGATAATATCGGTGTGATCAAAATAGATGGTTGCTATTCCATCTATTCCTTTGAGAATTTTCAAGGCAAAGATCAATCCGGATTGCTGTTTTCTGGGAAGATCAATTTGTGTTATGTCGCCGGTAATCACATACTTGGTATTTAGACCCATCCTGGTAAGAAACATCTTTAATTGGGGAACTGAGGTGTTTTGTGCCTCATCCAAAATCACAAAAGCGTTACTCAAAGTCCTTCCGCGCATGAAAGCAAGCGGGGCAATCTGTATTATGCCATCTTTGAGGTACTCTTCAAGTTTTTTTGCCGGAATCATATCTAGCAGGGCATCGTAAAGCGGCTGAAGGTAGGGATCTATCTTTTCCTTGAGGTCGCCGGGAAGAAAACCCAGGTTTTCGCCGGCTTCCACTGCAGGTCTGCTGAGAATTATTTTCTTTATCTCTCTATTTTTCAGTAATTTAACAGCTAAAGCTATCGCGGTATAGGTCTTTCCGGTACCGGCAGGGCCAATGGCAAACATCAAATCAACTTCGGAGCAACTCTCAACAAGTCTTTTTTGGTTGAGCGTCCTTGCTCTTACCGGTTTTCCTGCATTGCCAAAGAGAAGTACATCGCTGTTGTTAAGTATACTCTGATCCGCATTCTCAGGGTCGTTCATCATAATTTGATGGATCGTTTCGTCGGAGAGGGTGTTGAAACGATAATAATGTTCCAGAATTAGCTGAAATTTCTGTGAAAACAGGGTGACCTGTATTTCATCACCCTTCACTTTTAGAAGATTCCCTCTGGCAACCAAAGATAAATTTGGACAATATTTCTTTATAAGATCCAGTTTAGAATTTCTGATTCCGTAAAAATCAGCAGGTTCAATGCCATCAAGGTAAAAAGCGTTTTCAATCATAGGCTAAAAATACCAACATAGAATTTTCTGCAAATTAAAGATTTTTTTGATACCGATTTCTGGATGAGGCTTCAGAAAATTAAAACATGCAAAAGTGTATCTTCGCAAATTAAATCCTTGAAAAATGAAGCGGGAAGAAAAAATGGAAGCCTTTGGTAAGTTGCTGGATATCATGGATGAACTTCGTGAAAAATGTCCATGGGACCGAGAACAAACCAACGAGACCTTGCGAAAACTGACCATTGAAGAGGTTTACGAACTGGGTGATGCCGTTTTGGAAGACAATGTTCAGGAGATAAAGAAAGAGCTTGGGGATATATTGCTTCACATTGTCTTTTATGCCAAAATAGGGGAGGAGCAAGGCTCATTCGATATTGGCGATGTTATTAACCACCTCATTGATAAGTTAATATATCGTCATCCACACGTTTTTGGATCAACTGAAGTCAGTAATTCAGAACAAGTAATCCGCAACTGGGAAAACCTTAAACTCACCGAAAAAGGGCGAAACAAGCGTGTTTTGGAAGGAGTTCCAATGGCTTTACCGGCGCTTGTAAAAGCAAACAGGATACAGGAGAAGGTGAGGGGAGTAGGTTTTGACTGGGAATACAAGGAACAAGTGTGGGATAAGGTAAAAGAGGAACTTGGCGAATTGGAGACAGAGATCAAAGCGGGCAGGAAAAAGGAGATGGAACACGAATTTGGCGACCTTATCTTCTCCATTGTCAATGCTGCCATATTGTATGGCATAGATCCGGAAAGTGCACTCGAGAGAACCAACCAAAAATTTATCAGAAGGTTCAATTATCTGGAAGATAAGACCTTATTAAAAGGAAAATCT
>Ga0172379_10008931_pt1 | contig 12486 bp, 9 predicted proteins | sample GrowelOW334metaG_FD_119756 | JGI IMG/M metagenome (GOLD analysis project Ga0172379, IMG submission 119756) | Groundwater microbial communities from an aquifer near a municipal landfill in Southern Ontario, Canada - Groundwater well OW334 metaG | ecosystem: Environmental > Aquatic > Deep... | reverse complement strand
CGCGGGCGTCGGCCAGGAGTTTCCGTGCTTCTGTGCCTACCGCCGGGTCGTCGAGGATGGCGGGGTAGTTGCCCTTCATTTCCCACGCCAGGAAGAAGTAGGTCCAGTCGATATAGGGGACAAGGTCGGGGATGGAATAGCTGACCTCGCTCGGTCCGGTCCGCGATGGGACGGGCGGGGTGTAGGCGGGATCGGTGGACCTGAAGGCGCGGGAACGGGCGTCGGCCAGGCTCAGGTACTCGGCGGTCTCGCGCTTCCTTTTCTGGATTTCGCGGTTTTTGGCGTGCAGGGCTTCCAGCTCCGCGCGGAAGGGTGGCAGCTTGGCCGGGTTGAGCAGGTTCTCCAGGAAGCCCGGCGCCAGCGAGGCGTCGGCCACCTGCGCGACTGGACCCGAATAGTTGGGAGCGATGCGCATGGCGGTGTGCATGGGGTTGGTGGTGGCACCCCCTATCAGGAGCGGCAGCGTCATGCCCCGTTCCTCCATCAGCGTGGCGATCCGGGCCATCTCCTCCAGCGAGGGCGTGATGAGTCCCGAAAGCCCCACCACGTCGGCCTTTTTCTCCACCGCCGCGTCGAGTATGGTTTCGGCGGGGACCATGACGCCCAGGTCGATCACCTCGTAGTTGTTGCAGGCCAGAATGACGGCGACTATGTTCTTGCCAATGTCGTGGACGTCGCCCTTCACCGTGGCTATCACCATGCGCCCCCGGCTGGAACTGCCGGCGGTTTTTTCCGCCTCGATATAGGGGAGGAGTACGGCCACCGCCTCCTTCATGACCCGCGCGCTTTTTACCACCTGGGGCAGGAACATGCGGCCCTCCCCGAAGAGCTTGCCCACCACGTTCATGCCATCCATGAGCGGCCCCTCGATCACGTCGATGGCCCGTGCGAAGGACGGCCGGATTTCCTCCACGTCCGCGGCGATGTGCAGGTTGAACCCCTTCACGAGGGCGTGCCTGATGCGCTCGCTTGCGGGGAGTTGGCGCCATTCCTGGTTGAGGACGGAATCCTCCGCCCCCGATGCCGCGCTGCCAGCCAGGTCCGCGGCGATTTCGAGGACCCGCTCGGTGGCGTCGGCGCGGCGGTTGAGCACCAGGTCCTCGATGCGTTCCCGCGCGTCGGCGGGGATCTCATCGTAGGGAACCAGCTGGCCCGGGTTCACGATGCCGATATCCATGCCCGCCTTTTTGGCGTGGTACAGGAAGATGGCGTGGATGGCGCTGCGTAGCGGATCGTTGCCCCGGAAGGAGAAGGACACGTTGGAGACTCCGCCGGATACCCGGGCGCCTTTCAGGTTTTTCTTGACAAAGGCGGTGGCTTTAAGGAAATCCAGCGCGTAGTTCCGGTGTTCCTCTATGCCCGTGCCGATGGCGAAAATGTTCGGATCCAGGAAGATGTCTTCCGCCGCGAAACCCGCCTCCTCCCTGAGCAGGCGATACGCTCGGGAACAGATCGAAACCTTGCGGTCCAGCGTGTCGGCCTGGCCCTTTTCGTCGAAGGCCATGACGACCACAGCAGCCCCCAGCGAGCGCACCATGCGGGCCTGTTTCAGGAAGACGGCCTCCCCTTCCTTCAGGCTGATGGAGTTGACCAGCCCCTTTCCCTGCATGCGCTTGAGCCCGGCCAAGAGGGTATCCCACTTGGAGGAGTCGATCATGAAGGGCACCCGCGCGATGTCCGGCTCGCTGGCTATCAGGTCCACGAAGCGGCCCATTTCCCTCTCGGAATCCAGCATGGCTTCGTCAAAGTTGAGGTCGATGAGCTGGGCTCCCGCCTCCACCTGTTCCCTGGCGATCTCTATCGCCCCGGAATACTCACCGTCCCGGATCAACCGGGCGAACTTGCGTGAACCGGCTACGTTGGTCCGCTCGCCTACGTTGACGAACAGGCTGTCGTCGGCGATTTCCAAGGGTTCCAGCCCCGCCAGGCAGCTTATGTTTCTTGGCTGCACCGGCGTGCGGGGCGCAACGTCGCGCAGGGCGTCGGCGATGGCCCTGATGTGTTCGGGCGTGGTGCCGCAACAGCCACCCACTATATTGGCGCCGCCTCCGCCCGTCGGGGCGGCGGACTTAAGCGCGAAGGCGCGCAGCACCCGGGCCATGTTCCGGGGGGTGTCGTCGTACTGGCCCAGCTCGTTGGGCAGGCCGGCGTTGGGGTGCAGGCTCAGATAGGTGTCGGCGAGGCGGCCCACCTCTTCCACGTAGCGGATCATGCCGTCGGCGCCGAGGGAACAGTTGAAGCCTATGGAAATAGGCTTGGCGTGGCGCAGGGAATACCAGAACGCGGTTGGCGTCTGGCCCGACAGGGTCCTGCCCGAGGCGTCGGTGATGGTACCAGAAATCATCAGGGGCAACTGGACGCCGGTCTCGGTAAAAAGGCGGTCGATAGCCCAATAGGCTGCTTTCGCGTTCAGGGTATCAAAGACCGTCTCGATCAGCAGGATATCCGAACCGCCCTCGATGAGACCCCGGATGGAATCCTTGTAGGCGGCTGCCAGGGAGTCGAAGGAGATGGCCCGGAACCCGGGATCCTGCACGTCGGGCGACATGCTGAGGGTCTTGTTGGTGGGGCCGATGGCACCCGCCACGAAACGGGGCTTCGCCGGGTTTTTTGCCTCCGCCTCGTTGCAGGCCGTCCGTGCCAGAACCGCGCTTGCGAAGGCTATTTCCCGTGCTTCCGCCTGCAACCCGTAATCTGCCTGGCTGACGGCGTTGGCGTTGAAGCTGTTGGTCTCGACGATATCCGCCCCGGCTTCCAGGTACGCCCGGTGAATGTCACCGATCGCGTGGGGCCGGGTAAGGCAGAGCAGGTCGTTGTTCCCCCTGAGCGACACCGGATGGGAAGCAAAACGTACGCCGCGAAAATCCGCCTCCGACAGGTCGAGCCGCTGGATCATCGTACCCATGGCACCATCCAGTATGAGGATGCGTTGGGCCAGAAGCTCTTCGAGCAGCACGAAACGGTCGCTTTTCTTCACGGCAGGTCCTTTTGAGGGGCAATGACCCACGCTTGCGGTCAGGAGCCTTTTTCGAGGTCACGAAGCAAATCCTGCGCCGATGCATAGCGAGGGGTGCTTATTTCACGGGCTTCTTCCATTGCGGCGCGCGTTTGTAGGTTAGGGACCTTAAGTTCAAATGGCAATTGCTTTTCTGCCGCCACACGCGTCAGAAATACCCGTACGGCATCCGAAACGGAAAGTCCCATTGCCGAGAGGGTTTCCGTAGCCTGTGCTTTTATTTTTCCGTCAATCCGGACATGAACCATAGTAGTTGAAACCATATACATTCCTCCATCCGAGATACATTGTATCTCAAAATGAAGAAAATTCAATAGAAGGTGGAAAATCCATTTCTTTGAATGCATTTATCCGGTTAATGCCAATCTAAAAATTATTCCATAATTCGTCATTATAGACGATTTATGTCAAATTATAGCTATATCTCGTAATATATGGCGACATACATGATAGAAATACGTAATAGGAGATTCTGATGAACATCAATCCAGACCTGAACGATGAGGCCATCATGGAAGAACTGGGCAAGCGCCTTACCCAACGCCGCATCAAGCTGGCCCTGACCCAACAGGAACTAGCCGAACAAGCCGGTATCGGCAAGCGCACACTGGAGCGGCTGGAAGCAGGAGCCTCGGTTCAAATCTCCAACTTTATAAGGGTCCTCAGGAAACTTGACCTCCTGGACGTACTGGGCTCCGTGTTGCCGGAAACGGGGCCGCGCCCCATGGATCTGCTAAAATTGCACGGAAAAACACGGAAGCGGGCTTCGTCCCCCCGAAACAAGTACAAGGATAAGCCTGACACGAAGTGGACTTAGGTGAGTGAACCGTGACGTTAGTCGCCGAGGTCAGGCTCTGGGGGAAACCTTCCGCATGATTCGTTAAGTCTATTTAAGGTCGCGGTAGAAATTTTCATGTGAACCAAGTGCTAAAAGCGTCAATATCAGTCTGGTGTCTTCATAGGTGTAGGCCAATAGGGCGAGCTGATTCATCATGTGGAATTTATGGAACCTGACAGTTGACAGGTCGCCTTTTTTAAGCTCACCGAGAGTCGGGTTTGCCTCAAGGGCGTGGATGGCCAGGTCAAGATCGGCTTTTTGGTTGGCATGGAGTTTTTTTACAGCCTTGCTGAAAATCGCTGTCTGGAGGATCGTCATGGCGTCAGCCGTAGGTCCAGGCGGTCAATTCACCATCGGCTGCCTCGCTCTTGGCTAGCAAGATTTCCTTGATGAAGGCGTAGGACAGGTCCGGGTTCTCTTCGGCGATACGGCCAATCCGGGACCAATACTCTATTTGCTTGGGGACCGATCGACTATAGACCGATCCATAATGGCGGGCTTCCCGGATAAGCTCTTCCGACAATTTGACCGCGTGGCTGGGCATAATGGTGCCTCCTCGTTGTATTATACAACCAAAGGCAACTTAAGGTGTTTACCCAGCAAATGCCAAAAACCGACAGGCACCTCGGTAAAGACTCCCATGAATCCCCTCTTCTGGTGTAAAATGCATCCGTGATCCATGTCGTGGTTCTGGTCAATCTTGCGATTCTCGCGGTCGGCATTGGAGTTGCGGGCGCGCTGTTCCGCCATTACCGGAGAAATCCCGGTCCAACCAGTTTTTGGCAGTTACTCTACTTTCTGGCCCTCACCTTCACGATGGCGGTGGCGGCGGTGGACGCGTATTACCTGGCGAACCTGGGCTTCGGCCCATTCACGTCCCGTGTCGTTTCAAGCCTGGTCCTGCTCGGTATCGCCGCAATGCTCTTCCTCTTTCCTTTCTGGCACCGGGCGCGGGCAAACCGGAGGCGGAATCCGCGTTTCGTGGTTTTCTGGGCCCTGGCCGCTCTGATTCCCGTCGCGGCTGCCATCGCGATGCTGGTGTTGGAAGAGTACAAAATGATGCTGGTGCTTATCGCCGTTTCGTTCATACCCTTTTTCGGTTCGGTGTTTTACAGCCTGAGCCTGTACCGGGGCGACACCACGGCGCACCCAAGGGAAGCCTGGGTGGCCTTGATAGTCCTTGGGCTCGCGGCGGTGGCGGAGATTGGCTGGATAGTCCTGCACCCGATGAGGGAGGGCTACTTTTTCATTACCCTCCCGCTCGCCTACCTTTTCGTATGCCGCTCCACCTGGCGCGACAGCCGGGTGCCGAAGGTCGCACCGGGCATTCTGGAGATCCCCCAAAACCTCGCGCAGGAAAAAGGCCTGACAGAGCGTGAGCTGGGCATGGCCCGGGGCATTCTGGAGGGCAAGTCCAACAAGGAACTGGCCTTCGAACTCGGTATTGCGGAAAATACCGTCCGCAACCATATCTACAACCTGTACCGCAAGCTGGGCATCCAGAAACGCCTTGATTTGGTCCTTTTGGTACGAAAATACCAGTCCTCCTGAGGCCGAACCGGTAGGAATTTCCCATTGTGACAAGGCCGTCCTGATGGGATTCTTAAGGTGGAGGCTACACATGAACAACAATTTCCATCCTTCTTTCCATCCCCTTCGCGGTCTCGTACGTTTCATCCTGGCAACCCTCGCGTCGTTCGTCGCATCCATGGCGGTCAACATGGTTTTGGCCTCGGTCAATCCATTCAAGGCCGATGCCGAGACGGGGCAGGTGTTTTTCAGGCTCTTCCTGGGATCCTCGATGCTCATCGGGAACATGCTACTCTTCCTCATCCAGGACAGCCGCTACCATGGGGCGAAACTTTTCGGCTGGACCATTCTGGCATACATCGGCTCGGCCCAGTTGCTGGGGCATGTGGAGACAATAGCGTTCAACTTCATGTTCGACTTCTCACCGGGCCAGATCGTCTTCCTGATCTATTCCCAGGCGCTGACGGCCCTGCTATTCGTTCCGCTCATCATCACCGTTGCCGGAAAGTGGAAGGCTCCTGCGGTGATGGCCGAAGCGCGGACAGAACCTTTCCTTTCCATGCCGACGCGGTCCTTTTTACTCCGCCTGGCCATCCTCGCGGTGCTCTGGTATTTCTGTTACATGCTCGCCGGCTTCCTCATCGCCGACCCCATCACCCACGGCTACTACGCGGCGAAGCACCCCGACCTGCCCCGAATAAACTCCTGGCTGCCCATACTCCAGTTCTTCCGTGGCATCGCCTGGACACTCCTGTTCATCCTGGGCATCCGCATCATGAACCGTCCCCTTAAGGAAAGCGGACTCCTCGTCGGACTGGCCTTCGGCATTTTCCACTCAGCAGGATTATTGCTTCCAAGTCCTTTCATGCCTGTGGAAATGCGTCTGGCCCACTTCCCGGAGATTGTCATCTCCCTGGCGATGCAGGGGGTGCTGGTGATCTCGGTCATGGGTTACCGGAGGAAGACAGAAACCAGGGATGCACAAGTTTGAAGTAAGGGATAGGATCTGGCCCGGCAGCCTGTCGGGCTAGGCGCGGTTTTCCCTTATCAGCCACCTGCCCAGATTCCGTTCCACCGCATCGAATTCCACACCTATCCTGAACAGGGTTTTTCCTTCTGCGGCGTAGGGCAGCAGATAGCCTTTCTGGTCTATCTGGGCAAGGGCTTCCTCGGCGGAGCCCTTCAGTTTGAACTCGAACACGTAGATGAAATCCTTGCAGGACACGACCGCGTCCGCCCTGCCAGCCGCGCTGGAAACCTCGGCTTCCACGAATTGGCCGAGCAGCTTGAAGACGAGGTAAAAGACAACCTGATAATGCCGCTCGGTCTTGTCGTTCAGTTCGTAGGGAATTCCAGCGAAAAACGCTTTCATGCGGTTAAGGAAAGCTTCCGGCTGGCCTGCCTCGATCTCATCGGCGAACTTTCCAATAAAGACACCGGTTTTCCCCTGCGCCACCTGCGTGTAGTACAGGGACAGGAAATAGAGGAAGGCATACTTCACTTCCGCGTTGGGAAAGCCCAGCGTATACAGGCACCTTGCCGGGTTGTAGCCCTTTATCGTCAGGTAACCGCTCTGGTATATGACGGGAATGGGCCGGTCCGCTTCCGCCCGGTAATTGGCGAAATCATCCTCGGTCAATTCCACGTTGTCTATCTCCCGCAAATCGTAGTCGCCCTTCTTCAGCAACTCGACAAGGAAGGTGGGCGTGCCCGTCGCAAACCAGAATGCCGAAAATTCTTTTCTGGACAGGAGGTTGAGGGTACTGAACGGGTTGTACACGCCTTCCGCTTCAGGATGGAAGCGGTATCCGTTGTACCAGTGCCTGGTTTTCTCAAGGCAGGCTTGCGGCGTCATACCCTGCGCCTCCGCAAGGGCGGCGAGCTCGGGCCCGAAATCGCGCAGAAGTTCTTCTTCGGTGATGCCGCAGAGGGTGGCGTAGGCGGGGTGCAGGGTCAGGTCGATAAGCTGGTTCAGGTCGCTGAACACGCTCACCTGGCCGAACTTGGTGACCCCCGTCAGGATGGCGAATTTCAGATGAGCGTCGGCGGATTTGAGCACGCCGTAAAAGGATTTCAGCATCAGCTTGTATTCATTGTGCAGGGCTGGGTTGTCCAAGGTTTGCAGCAGGGGTTTGTCGTATTCGTCGATCAGGACCACCACACGCTGGCCGGTTTTCTCGTGGGCCCGCTCGATCGCGCCGATGAAGCGGCCGCTGTTCGTGTTTTCCCTTGCTGGTCCGTACACGTCTTCCCAAGAAGCGAGATGACGGTCCAGGATGGCCTCCAAGGCTTTCGTGCTGTCGTATTTCTCAGCATTCAGGTCCAGCCGCAATACCGGATACTCGGTCCAGTCCGCCTCCAGCCTTTCCAGCGCAAGACCTTCGAACAGTTCGCGCTTCCCCTCCAGATAGGCGCCGATCGTGGAAAGGAGGAGGCTTTTGCCAAAGCGGCGGGGGCGGGAAAGGAAATAGCTGCGACCTTGATTCACCAGACGATATATCTGATCGGTCTTATCGACATAGACAAATCCATCCTGCCGGATACTGACAAAATCCTGAATGCCGATGGGTAATTTACGTATGGCCATATAACCATTGTAGCATCAATATACCAGGAAAGGACACTACAATTTGAACCGATCAGTAACTTGGCGAAGCCGAGAAGTAATCGTATGCTTGTACCCATGGGTAAGAATTCCTCTCCTTTAAGATTTTCCTTCGATCCCTGGGCCGCGCAGGGTCTGACCCTCGCCCGGGTTGTTGCCGTCCACCGTGACCGCTGGGACATTGTAGAAGCTGGCGCTTCTTCGGCGGCCAACGATGGGGATGGCACCCCTGCCGAAGGTTCGTGTTCCGCGGAACTTTCGAACGGGTTCCGCAGGGAGGCGGGTGGCCCGACGGACCTGCCGGTGGTGGGGGACTGGGTGGCGGTGGAACGCGTCGACGCCACGCTGTCCCTCATACGCGCCATCATGCCCCGCGCTGGGCTGTTGGCACGCAAGCGGCCCGGGGATGTGGAGAACGACGCCGTGGTGGAACAGGCCATAGCGGCCAACATCGATGTGGCCTTGCTGGCGATGGCTGCAGATGACGACTTCAGCCTGAGACGCCTGGAACGTTACCTGACCCTGGCCTGGGATGCGAGCGCACGCCCCATAGTGGTGCTTACAAAGGCGGACCTTGCGGGGACCGAGGGCTTTCCGACCCTGGACGAGCGGCTTGCCGGGATAGACAGCGTCGCCTTTGGGGAACGCGTCATCGCAACCAGCTCCCGCAGCGGGGAAGGTCTGGCGGAACTGCGGGAACTACTCGCACCGGATACCTGCGCCATCCTGCTGGGATCCTCGGGGGTGGGCAAGTCGAGCCTGCTGAACGCCCTTGCGGGAGAGGATTTGCAGAAGACAGTAGAGACCCGTGGCTACGATGGCAAGGGCCGCCACGCCACCACCTCCCGCCGGCTGGTTCGTCTACCTTGGGGAGCCTTTCTGGTGGATACCCCAGGCCTTCGGGAGATCCAGCTGTGGGGCGATGAAAATTCCTTGGCCGATACCTTCCCGGACGTGCAGGAACTGGCTGTCAGCTGCCGTTTCGCCGATTGTGCCCACGAAGCGGAACCCGGCTGCGCCGTCCGCGCCGCCGTGGAATCGGGAGAGCTCCCGCCCGACCGCCTGGAAAGCTGGCTGCGCCTTAAACGGGAACTTGCCTATCTGGAACGAAAAACAGATACCACCGCTGCCCGGGTTGAACGGGACAAGTGGAAAAAGATCGCAAAGCTGGTGAAATCGATAAAGACAAACCAGACTCGGCACTGAGGCAGTGCCAAGAATAAAGGCAAGCAAACCTACGCCCGGCTGCCCCCTTTTATGGAACGCTTATCCTGAGGCAATCAATATCGTTGCCATCCACGATACTGCCGGCGAGGAGGTCACCCGGAACCAGCGGGAAGGCCGTCGTCCGCGCAGGCCCGGCATCACCGTCTACAGTTTCATTAGCTGTCGGCGTCCCTGTTTCGGCCTTTGTAGGTGACGTCAGGTCGATACCGATACGGTAGGCCATGGGATTGGTAGGCGCCTGGGCGGCGGCGATCGTCAGATAGTAATCGCCCTTCATCCTCGGCAACTCGGTCTCGTTCTCAAAGGCGTAATAGAAATTGAGCGTCAATTCCTGGAAGCGCCTGTCGGGGGTGACGATGGCGGCGAACAAGCGGTTGACCGACACCCCACTGGCAACTTCGTCGATACTGTGTATCCGGAGGGTATCGACGTAGATCCGCAGGCTCTGCACGTCGGTATAGATCAGCGTATCGAAAGCGCCGTAAGCGCTGGAGCGAATACGACCCTCGAAGCGCAGCGCGATGTCGGTGTAGCCGGGATCGACGGGGATATCCAGGTTGGAAAAGAAGGTCTCGTCAACGCTTGCTTGGAAGATCTCGTTATCCAGGTTATCCAGTTCCTTATAAAGAGTCGAACCAAGCTGGGTCGTCCCATGGAATAGTCGCCACTCAGAGGTCGTGTGGGGCGGTGTTCCATCAGTATTGAGGGTTGCGCTGATCCCCGCCGATCGGCCTTGGATCAAGACGTCCATCCAACCATCGAGAACGTCGCTGGCGGAAGTGGCGCGGAAGGGCGACGATTTGATGGAGTAGTCGACTGTGGAACCGATAGGCACTTCACCGACCTGGGCCCCGTCGTGTTGGGGTGTGACCGTGACAGCCCCGGTCGGATCCCCGGCAACGGCAACCGAATATTCATCCGTGGGAATGGCTCCCTGGACGGTGAAGACACCGGTGGTGGCCGACGCCTCCACCTCATGGGAATCGGAAGCGTTGGACAGATTACTGACGATGAGCTTGATACTGCCGGTGCTCCCCAAACTCAGTGCTTTGGCGGCGTAAAGAACGCGGGGAAGCGCGTTGGCGTCCTGACCGGCGATACCGGAAAAACTGATTTCCGCACCGGCGATCTTCACGATCGTGAAGGGATAGTCGGTCCACTTGCCGGTGGAACTGGTAAGAGGCGTGGCACGGAAAGCTTCCGTTCCCAGCCGTGTCAAGGTCAGGGCAGACTTCTGTGGGGACATTCCACTTATAGCCGTTGCGGTAAAGGCAGCCGCATCGACATCGCCGATCGTCCATGCATACAAACCACCCATCCGGATTTCGGTGTCGGAGACATACCAGGTCGAGGCTCCCGGTCCCTGCCAATAACCCCAGGTACCGCGCTCCTGGTTCACGCCCAAGCTGGGCAAGTTGGAATCGTGAGGATCGGTGACCGGAGGCTCGCAGGCAGCCAATACCACGAAGCCGAGCGCCAAAATGGTGGCTATACCGATTGGGCATAACGTAGTATTCGCTTCCATACGCTTCCGCTCCCGCTGGTTCCGCTCGCGGCCTTCAGGCCCCTTAATTCAACAAACCCTGACCAGGCCACTCGCTACCCGGAATTAGTGACGTGAGCCAATTTAATAAAACCAGATTTCTGAAATTGGCTCACGGAACCATCCTTTTTGGTCGTTGCAGACTTTTCACGAAATCCGGGGTCAGCCCCGCGATCCGAAACCATTTCATGCACCACCGGTATCCTTCAAGGATAGGGGAATGAATATTTTGCTGTCAAGATTGAAAAATACGTTAGGGATACCGAAGCAGTAATGAGCCGGGACTGGACCCAAGGGAAAGTCAACAGGACCTTGCAGATCTCTCCAGGACCAGTGGCGCTTACTCTCGGACCATGAAGGCTGTAAGGCATTGGTGGAGCCCGGCAAGCTTCTGGCTGTTCTGGCCAACCTGGGACTTGACCCCCTGCCACTCCAGTGAGGAGAGGGCCGGTGAATCCCCCTCCTGCCTACATTTTTGTATTTCAATCTCCAACCTATGGCAGGATTTGCAGCCTTGAAAATCCCCGGTGGTGTCGCACCCTGAATCTCATGACCCTTTATCGAGCTGAATACAGGGTTGCGACAGACTATGGATCCTGCCTTCTGATTTGACTTTTTTCACCCATCATTTACAATCAATACCTGATCGTATGCGTGAAGCCATCTACCCAATATATACATGGCAAGTGCGCTGCATTCTCAAGTAATGTATGTTGGTACTTACAGGAATACACTGGATGTTCCACTGTTGGACAAGGCAGTAAAATGAACAAGGGTATATGGCATAAAGCGGCTGCGATCGATCTGCCTCTCGCAGGAATGGCCGCAGCATCCGGTACCATTCTGTACTTGGTCAGTATAGAACATTATCTCCTTTTTCATACACTTGTTGAGCTTATCGCTGTCGGTGTGGCTTGGGCTCTTTTCCTATTGAGCTGGAATACCCGTGGCCATCTGACGGAATCCGGCTTTTTTATCCTGGGCACAGGTTTTCTCTTCATTGGTACTTTGGATCTCCTGCATGCCTTGGCCTATGAAGGGTTGTCCGTCCTACCTGGTGGAGGGGCCGGAATTGCCACCCAATACTGGATAGCCGCCCGCTGGATGGAAGTGGCTACAGTGCTCGCCTGTCAGGTCCTATCCCACAGGAAGATCCATTCTGGGCTTATTTTTGTCACCTTCCTTGGCATATTCCTGTTGTTGTTTCTCCTGATTCAGATTTTCGCTGTTTTCCCTGATTGCTTCATCCCAGGTACGGGCCTTACACCCTTCAAGATTGTCAGCGAGTATCTGATCATCGTGGTTTTATTGATCTGCGTCATTCTTGTATTCCGGCAAAAAGTGGATGAGGGACTTCCCAGGGATGTACGATGGTTTTTTACCACGTCCCTTTTGGTCACCGCCCTTTCGGAGTTTTCCTTCACGCTCTATGCAAGTCCCTTTGGGACAGCAAACATGGTAGGGCATCTTTTGAAGTATCTTTCCTATCTGCTTATCTACAAGGCAATCCTGGTGGAGGGGCTTTCGAGGCCCTTTGCCATTTTATTTCAGGGAATCGGGAAAAGGGACAGGATTCTGGGGACAATAGCACGCATGTCCCGGGAACTCATCGGGCAACCGGGTCATCCGGATCCAGTGGGTAAGGCTCTTGCCATGCTTGGGGAGGCTTCTGAGGTACACCGGGTCTATATCTTCGAAAACCACCGGGACAGCGCCGGAGTACTCCT
>Ga0172379_10008930_pt1 | contig 12486 bp, 9 predicted proteins | sample GrowelOW334metaG_FD_119756 | JGI IMG/M metagenome (GOLD analysis project Ga0172379, IMG submission 119756) | Groundwater microbial communities from an aquifer near a municipal landfill in Southern Ontario, Canada - Groundwater well OW334 metaG | ecosystem: Environmental > Aquatic > Deep... | reverse complement strand
TTTTGTTTGATTTGAAATAAAAAGTATGATAAATCCTCATGAACTCATTGAAAAATACTATCTCAAGGATAGTGATATCTATTATATTTTAGTAATTCATAGTGAGCAGGTTACCCAAAAAGCGTTGGAAATAGCTCATCGTCTTCCGGATTTGAGATTAGATACTGAATTTATTGCCGAGGCGGCTATGCTTCACGATATTGGGATTTTTAAGTGTAACGCTCCACGAATACATTGTAGAGGAACTCACCATTACATTGAACATGGATATCTGGGTGCAGAGATTCTCAGGGCTGAAGGATTGCCCCGTCATGCGTTGGTTTGCGAACGTCATACCGGCGTCGGAATAAGCCTTGAGATGATTAAAAAAAACAAGCTTCCTTTGCCACATCGCGATATGTTACCAATTATGCTCGAAGAGCAACTGATTTGTTATGCAGATAAATTCTTCTCTAAAACAAAATTGGGCGAAGCACATTCAATAGAAAAAATCCGAACGTCTCTGGGTCACTTTGGTGAAAAGGGTGTGGCACGTTTTGATGAATGGCACGATTTATTCGAAGGCTAAACTTATCTGAATTTATGTGCAAAACCCACACTTAGAAGCTGCTTGTATTGTATTTTAGCATATTGCCCATTTTCTTCAATCACCGTATTATCATAGCGTGGGTTGAACGAAATCCGGGTTGACATAAAACGGTTGATAGTAAAATTACAAACCATTTCCCAGTCAATTTCCACTTTCTGATAGTTGGTATAAAAAGAAAGCCTGGAATCAAGTTGAATTTCGCGGGTTGGCGCGTAAGAAACAATTGCTTTGAACGAACTACCGATTTCGCTTAATGTATTCTGCCCTGCCTTAATCCCAAATAAATTCGGATCTACTACGGGATTATTCAAATAAATGTATTTAAATGATACCGGTGACAGCATAAGCGAGAATATTTTTTTGTATTTATAATCGAAACCAACTCCTACATTTAAACGTATTGGGGTCAGGAATGAAGTCTTAAGATCAAGAGAATTTGCATTTTTATAACTATTAAAGAATTGTGAGGAAAAATCTACCGATCCGCTATAAAACCAATTTCCTCCGGCTTTTATACCCAATTTACTGTTGACTTTCAATACGTCATCATTTGGACTGATCTTATGCAGATCATCCGGACTTCCCGAATTAAAACCCATATGCCATTCTGCATAGTTATCCCACTGGATGAATTTTTGGTTATCGTAGTTCAACTGTCCGGCCAAAATTCCCAGTACAGCTAAATAATTATTTCCTCCCTGATACCAGTTAGGTGAAACCGTGTTTTCCGAAAATTGGGCTAAAACTGAAGCCTTATGTGCCCATGGACCTATGATTGCCTTTCTGACTCTCAATTTTTTCGATGCATCATAAAATACTTCATTCTCGTCGACGAATTGAACGTGGTTCAGTGGCTTTTCTTTTATTATATGGTTTTGGTTTAATCTGGGATCCGGTAATTTATCAAATGTTGTAATATATAAATCGGCATCTTTACGCGTGATTTCATTTCGTGCTTCACGTCTTAAACCGGCAATAAATTGTTCAGGTTTCTCTGTTTTAATCGGTTCATAGGTGTTTTCAATCAAACCTGTTGCCTTTTTTCCATAATACAGATGACGAAAATCAGAGTGTAGATTCCAATTAAAATTTAATGGAATATTTTCGTAAACCAAATCAATAAAAAATGGATTCGCCGATAGAATAATCGTGTCAATGTGTATATATTTTAAATTTCTAACATTAAAGAATGGAGATTCAATATCTCTTGAGGAAATTTTTCGGACAGTTATCAATGAATCAAATGCTTGTTTTTCGGGAATTATATTAATTCCTTTTGTACCAGTCTTTGATTCGCTTGTCAATACAGGTTTTTTTAAATTAATTACCTGATTCTGGTTTTTAGAGGAGAAGATTTCCAACAGACTGTCGGTGTCAATTATGTGATGATAATCATTGGATAGACTGTCAGATTTTTGCGCCACTTGTTGGGCATTTGTATGGATAATACAGAGTAAAAGAATTACAGGAATGTATAGTTTAAACTTCATATATTTCTAAAAAAAAATTGCACAATTTTATATGTGTAATTATATTATTATTAGACACTAATAGTTCTAAATCTTATTATTTACGATGTTTTTTACTCAATAATTTTCAAAACCGGTTGGCAGGGATTTATTGTTTCCTGTTTTTGCCCCCAATTCTTTTATTTTTTCGGCAGTTCGGATAATATTGCCACTGCCATCTTTCATCTTTTTCATGGCATCATCATATGCAGATGAAGTCCTGTCTATATTGGATTTTATTTTTACCATGTCTTCCGTAAAACCAATAAATTTGTCATACAATGCACCGCTCAAACGCGCAATTTCCTGCGCATTCTTAGTCTGATTCTCCTGCTTCCAAATGGAAGAAATTGTTCGTAATGTGGCCAACAAGGTAGTTGGACTCACGATGACAATTTTGCGTTCCCATGCATAGGCAAATATCTCGCTATCACCCTGAACTGCTACGGAAAACGAAGCTTCTATGGGCAAAAACATAAGTACAAAATCAGGTGTATTTAGATTTTGTGCATTCTGATAATTTTTTTCGCTCAACAATTTTACGTGATTGCGAAGCGAGTTAATATGATCTTTTAAATGAGAAATCCTGTGTTCTTCTGTCTCAGCCGAAACAAATCGTTCATAAGCCACCAGCGATACTTTGGAATCGATAATGATATGTTTATTGTCCGGCAAATGTATAATAACATCGGGACGCTGAACACTAAAATCGGCTCCTTCCACTACCACTTCACGATCGTATTCCTGTCCTCTTGTTAAACCGGAACGTTCCAATACACGTTCCAGAATAACTTCTCCCCAGTTTCCCTGTTTTTTTACATCTCCTTTTAATGCCTGAGTCAGGTTATTGGCCTCCTGGCTAATGCGTGTATTTAATTCGGTGAGTTTTCGTACTTCTTCACGCAAACTTATTTTATCGCGCAGTTCCTTATCATAGGTTTCATCAACCTTTTTCTCGAAATTTTGAATTCTTTCTTTCAATGGATTCAGAATCTCACTCAGGTTTTTATGATTCGAAAGCGAAAATTCATCGGATCGGTCTTTTAATATCCTGCTAGCAATATTTTCGAACTCAGTTGTCAATCGTTTTTGCAGATTCTCGATTTCTTTTTTCTGATTTTCGAGCTTCTCAGTCACATTTTCGTTGATTGCTGTTAATGTAGCAACTTCCATGCCACGCGAGTTTGAAATTTCCAATTGTTTAGTTAATTCTTGTTGCAGTCGTTGCAATTCATCTGTTTTCATCCGAACTGTTTCCTGTGCTACCGATTTCATTGTTTCAATTTCGGCCTGAGCTGCCCGGAAAGCCTTCTCATTCGTTTCGTAAGTTGCCCGAAGAGCAGTCTGTTTTCCTTGAGCCATAAACCAGGCCAGCAGATAACCAATGATCAATGCCAGAATTGCCAGTATATATTCCATAATGTAAAGAATTAGCTAAATAGTGAAGTCCCAATTTTGGGTGTAATCTAATCAAACAAAGTCGGATGATCTTCATCAAACTTCCGAATAATGGCAAGCATCAAGGTTTCACGGATGAATTTAGATTTATTTGCTACTTTATACTTTGCTATATAACGATTTAAAGCCTTATTCTCTTCGTCGTTCAATGTAAATATTTGCCGGTGTGTACGCAATGAGTTGCGTTTTGAGGCGGGAATTAGTGTTTTTTTTGCCATAATTGCTCGATAATCTTCACAAAAATAATATTATCTCCGCACTTCTAACGGGAATAAAACAAAAAACTGTATTTTTGAACAATAATTTATTGAAAAACAATATTTTTAAGTGTTTAAGTTTTTTTATAATGTACTTAATCGCAATATAAACATGGCAGAACATAATGAACTGGGGAATTTAGGCGAAAAGCGCGCACAAGATTATTTGAGCTCCAAAGGATTTCATATCCGCCATACCAATTGGCATAACACAACTCCATTTGGCGGCATAGGGAAACTGGAACTGGATATTGTAGCAGAAAAAGATGGCTGGCTGATTATTGTGGAAGTTAAAACACGTTCCACCGAGACTTTTGAACACCCCGAAGAAGCCATCACTCTGAAGAAAATCCGGAATATTATCAATGCCACACACGAATATATTTTACAATTCGATTGGAAAGGGGAGACTCGCTTTGATGTGATTTCGGTCATTCCTCACGGACAGGAATTCATCATTGAACACATTGAGGATGCGTTTTTATCGCCGGTAAATTGATAATTGAACTGTTTGAATAATGAAATAATACCTAACTTAATGGGATTAATCCACATTTTTCAAAAATGCGTGCCTTCAATTCCAACGATTCATGAACGGGAAGCGTTTCTTTATTAAGCCTGCCAAGTAGGATTAGTCTTGCTTCATTAGCAACCGGAATTTGTTCGGGATGTTTAATGAAAAAATCATTCCAGCTCTTTGTTAATGAGATGGTTGGATTCATTACGTAGTTTATGAAATCATCATTAACCAGAATGTTTATTACATGTTTATCTACTTTGGTACTCACTTAATCGCGTATTATTTGATTATAAGACGCATAGATTTAGTGTTTGTACTCAAAGGAATTTTATTTTATCAAATAAGCCGACTTTCAGGCAGCGCAACTTCTTAATTTCAGAATTCCACGATGAATCAGATTGCGAACTGACTGATAATTCATTTCCATAATTGAACAAATGTCCTCGTATTTTTTTTCTTCGATATAATATAGGACTATTGCTTTGCGCTGTCGTGGAGATAATTGATCTAACATTTTACTCACAAAAGCGCTGTTCAATTTCTCTTTTTCACAGTCGATATAATCTCTTTCAATATTATCCGACGAAAGAATATCCAATTCATCAACCGCCACATCAGAGAGATTGACCCGTTTACGACTTTCATCACAGAGTTTATTTTTCAATGAAATAATTAAATACGACTTGAAATTAATAACCGTGACCAGTTCGGTTCTTTTATTATAGATTTTAATAAATACATCTTGTATGCAATCTTTCAACAATTCAATATCGGTGGTTAATTTGTAACCGTAATTGTAAAGCAGATTTACATGCATGTCATATAATTTTGAAAAGGCCGATATGTCACCTTCAATAAAGTTTGAAAGGAGTTGCACGGTTAGCATGTCAGAATTCGACTGAACTGTTTTTCTTGTGTAATTTTTTTCCATCACAGTATAATATTGGTTATAAATCTGATGCAACAAAATTACACTCGGATGAAACAAAATGGATGTAAATTCTGATTTGTATATGGGAAAATTTGGTAACCTGTTTTATAACATATTTTTTTGTTAATAGGCTCTTAATCCCGGATTAAAAAATGCGAAACAACTTTTAGTTGTTTCGCATTACATAAGCCAGATACCTGATATAAATAATTTATACTACTAATGATTAACTGTTTATTAACGAAATGCTGTTTCAAAACCGGATTTAAATTTATATAAAAGCTTTGTGAGAAAGACTTTTGAAGCTACTTTTGTTTTTGAAACCAATAAACCCCCGCTGCTGTTTGAGAAACCTTCAACTGGTATAATTGAGCACCGTTTATTGTTTTAGTAAGTGTTTTTTCCTCACCTGTTTTGACATTTATAAATTTTAAATCATATTTCCCACTTTCCAACTGAACCGGAATTGTATTTTCCGATTGGGAAAAAATGATAATTCCTAAACCTGATTTTACCAGTTTTGCATAATTATCATTTTTTACCGGTTCAATATTCATTTGAGCAGCAGCTTTTAAAAATTCTTTATCTGTTACAGGTAATACCGGACAGGAACCACCTGCCATAAATACAGCCCAGGCCATTTCAGGATAATTTTCAGCATAATAGGTTACAGCCTTATCAGGATATTTAGCCCGGTATTCACTTACAGCCTTGTAAGCTTCATTGAAAGTCACTTTTCCGACTTTCATTAAACGGGCATGCTGGCGCGGAGCTAAATTTAGTCCGCCTTTCGGGGCGTAAACTGTTCCGTCGTTTTTATAATGCCAGTAGCGGATGTCAATAATATCAACCAAAGCTGCCCGTTTAGGATCGGCAAGGATGGAATCCTGCACATCTTTTGTAGTACTCAATGCAACAGTAGCATTATTTCCTGTTTCTTTTTGCCATTCGCCGATGACATCCAACCAAAACTGAACAAAATGCAGCGGTCCGGTATATTCGGCACTAATCAGTTGAATGACATTATTATTGCCGGCAAAATTATTCAGACACTGACGAATATATTTTCGATAATATTCTCTTCTGACCGGAACGGATATATCATAAAACATTTCTGCTCTGAAAATTCGTTTGTCACCAGTAAAATTGATGGGTTCGGGGAAACCCAGATCATTAATATTATTCGCTGACCGCCAGGGGCAATCTACCCAATGAGCTCCGGCTTCGATAATATTATGTTGAAAAAAGTCTTCCTGGAACAGAAGCATTCCGGCTTTTTCCGCTTTGTCGCTAAACTCTTTCAAACGGAACCAATACCACGCATTCGGACGATTCAGATCATATTTTGATAATCCATCCCAGGCTACACCAACACCGCTACGACCAAAAGGCTGTTCATAAAAGGGCGCCCAAACATCTCCATCCCGACGTCTAATGCGTTCGTGATCATCCCTCCTGCGATCGGCCCATAAACCATAATTATGATCTAAAACAGCAATATTATGCGATTTCATAAATGATACAACCGAGTCAATTCTGTCTGTGAGTCCGTATCCTTCCCGTCCCGGAACAAAGCGGGTTACATGAGGTTTTGTTAAGTAAGAGTCTATATATTTTGGTTTTAGCTTTCCATTCCACCATTGAACATCCAGTTTTGCTCCTGTAATTAATGCGCCATCACGTACCAAACGACCGTTTTCAATTTCAATTTTAGGAATATAAGCCCGCATACGCATCGGTTTACTTTTCAACTCTCCGGTAGTCATCAGATTTGAAGGATCAACCGAAGGAGTAAAGCTTGCCTGTTCAATCCATTTTTCAAGTGTCAAAAGCGGTAAATAAGCTTCTTTCATCATTTCCTGTGCAGCTTCTACGGAAGGACTGCTTGATGCATCGGTACTTTTTGGTAATATCCTGCCACGTTTAGAAACATCCCGGTTTAATCTTGATGCAAGTTGGGCATAATAAATACTTCGGGGTTGCACGTGATTGTTCGATTCCGCCCAATCGCCATCACCCGAAAATTGTGCCCAACAACCGTAAGCCCTGTTTTTTGCATCGGCAGCAGGCGAAAAACATTCAATCTCTGCAGCAGAACATTGCCAGAATAAGCTGTTAGCAGTTCCCCAACCGCCACCGTTTTTGCTTTGTCCTAAATTTTTGAAAGTCAGATTGTTTCCATCAATATTTACCACATCGAACAACAATCCGCAAGCCCATGAACTTATTGCGCCACTGAATCCCAATGAATTTTTTGTTTCGCATTGAACGAAAGCATTTGGTCCGGGAGCACAATATCCGGCTGCAAAATCATTTATACCATCTTCGGAATAGCAACGTTGAAACAAATTTTGCTGCCCCATGGTATAAAATGTAATCCGACGGAAACCGCCAATTTCAGAAACCGGCTCTTTGGAAATGCAATCTTCGACGGTAATTTGTGACGACGAGGGTTGCAAAAAAACCGCATTTCCTGCAAAATGATTGAAGTTAATCTGACGTACCCAACAATTCTCGGCGTTCTCAATGCTAATGCCGGTCCAGCAATGATCTTCATCTTTTGGGTATTTTTTATCATAATCGGATGTCAAAGTCAGATTTTCAACACCTGACTCCGAAATACGTCCACTCCAATCATAACAATAAACTTCGGCTCCGCCGTACTGAGCATCTATAGCTGCTGTTAAGGGAGCATTAAAGCTAACATTATTCCCGTTTATCCCGGTCACCGTTCTATCCCAACAAATATCCATATCGCCCGGCTTCCAACCCAAAGCACTGATTCCACCACCAAAAATATCACATCCGATAGAAGCAATCCATTCTTTCGTTGATGGACGCATTATTTTTATTTTGTCACCAACTTTTAAACCGCTAACAGAGGCAAGTTCAAAGGTTGTTGCATTTACAGGTACATAACCGGATACCAGCCTGAACGAATCTCTTTTTATTAAATTATTAATTCCTTCAATATGTAAAAGAGCAGAGCGATCAACACCATGTTTTAACAGCACTGTTTCATGTTTGTCCGAACCACGCAAGACTACGCCGGATGTATTTATCCATAAACTCTTCGAAATATTGAAAAGACCTTTATCAAGCAGAATTGCACCACGAAAACCCTGATTATCCGGCTTCAATGACGAAACATAATTAATGGCGCGTTGAATAATTTCCGATGCATCTTCCTCCTGATGAGGAACAAAAATCGCGTTTTTTACATCGGGTATATCTTGTTCCGAACTTTTGTATCCGCAATATGAAAAATCGAGAATGCGATTACCCTTTGCGTCATTCATGTAAGTTATCTTGTTATTTTTTATTTTTAATGGAAAGTCCTGAGCTTTCACAGATTGAAAACAACTCAAAGTTAATATGCAAAGCGCCGCAAAGGCAAATTTAAATTTATTCATTTTTAAATTTTTAGTTGGATTTAAGACCTGAATTACAACAAACTTTTACGTCCGGCAAGTGTGTCGTGATTGTTTTCCAATTTTTTCCAATCCACTTTCTTTTTAGTATCCATTCCGTTAATGTATTTTTCAATGTTGGTATATCCATCCCCATTGCAGTCTTTTACGGCATCAGACGGATCATTCGGATTCAACCCGTTTGCTTTTTCCCAACCGTCAGGCATGCCGTCCTTGTCAGAATCGATAACCGGTTTCCCTTTGTATACAGGCAACCCACCAACCTGACGTATATCGGTAATGATTCCTTTTTTGTAAGAATCTGCCGGCAATCTACGTTTGACGTACTTTGGAATAAATTCGGGAGCATTTTCTACATAAATTGCTTTTCCAGTTGAAACGGTCTTAACGATTCGGGTGTCAATTGCATCCCGTTTTGGAAAATTAGCACCTGCATTTTCTAATACAAAATTGTAGGTGTCTTCGGTACTCAGAATGTTTACATTTGGCATATCGAAAGGCTTTTCAACTTTTATTTGTTGAACGAAATCTGTAAGTTTATATTCTTCGGACAACTGAACTCCACCATCCCAGTTGTTTTTAGTTACTTTCTCATTCCCTTCCACTATGTTTCCCGAAACATAAGCTTTTCCGAACGATACCGGTTTGCTTTTATCGCGTCCAGCTTCGGGTTTCAGTATTCTGTACGAAATTGGTTCGCCTACTGGTGTTATCGGGCCTGGCTTGAAATAATTATTGATTATATTGAAAAAGCTTTTTGAATCACCACCATCAACCGAACGATTCCACCAGTTATAAATTACATTATTTACAAAATTAAAACCGCCATCCATTCCAACCGAACAGTTACGACTAATGTTGGAAGCCCAGAGATTCCGGCAAAACAGGGAATTATGACCTCCGATTGTTGACCCGAAAGCATGATTGTAGGTATCCATTGCTTCGGAGAAAATGGAATTTTGAATGGTTACATTTACGGTTGGTAATTTTTCACCTTTACCTGTTGCATCCCGATCGTAAACATGTCGGTAAATGGACATGTTTTCATCCAGTCCCCAACTTGCCGAAACATGATCGATCATAATGTTACCCACCGGATTTCCACCTACGGCATCATCCCGGTCAGCAACATCCTGTGCTCCCCGACGGAAACGCAAGTGACGCATAATCACATCGTGTGTATCGATTAAAAAGGAAGCACCGGTTACACAAATCCCATCACCCGGAGCCGTTTGTCCGGCGATTGTCAGATAAGGAGCGCGTACATGTATCGGTGAATGAAGATGAATAATTCCGGAAACATTAAAAACGATAATTCGGGCGCCACCGGTTTCACAGGCTTCGCGAAAGGATCCAGGACCTTCATCGGCTAAAGAACTTACTACAATTACTTTTCCTCCACGACCGCCCGGAGTGAATTCGCCGCCTCCTTGCGCACCCGGAAAAGCAGGAATAGCTGCTTTTATTAAATCTTCGGGTTTTGAAGCCCATGGTACGTAGGGTCGACCAGATGCTGCTTCTTTTTCTACTATTGGAAATGCTTTTTGCCAGGCGAGATCAGATTTACGATTTATCTCTTCTTCCTGTCGGGCAGCTCGTATTTTCACCGAATCAGGAATAATCGGATATTGAGCCATTAATGGTAATAAGATGATATTAAAAGCTATTATCGCCCAACTTTTTTTTCTTGTTTGATTTCTTTTCATTTAACCGGATTAATTTGTTTTTTATAAAACGAATAAGAAACCTTTTTGTAATCGGATATTTCAGATTTTTCTGAATTTGTTCATGTATTCAGTCGGAGTCTGGTTATATTTCTTTCGGAAACATTTTCCATAATAGCCGGCTTCTTTGAATCCAACCGTGAAGGCAATTTCAGAAATTGTCATATCGGTGTTTTTTAATAACTCGAGCGATTTATTTAAGCGGATTTCCTTTACCAAATCAACAGGAGCCAGTCCTGTGAGACTTTTTAGCTTTTTAAAGAAAGCGGAACGACTTAGGCCAAGATTTTCGGCTATGGCATCAATATTATAATCGCTGTTATGCAGGTTTTCTTCAATTACCTGATGAATTTTTTCCAGCAACTGCACATCTTTTTTTACGAGATATGTTTCGTATGAATCATTGTGTTCAAGGTTTTCACTCTCTTCCTGTTTCCATATCTTCTGGCGGAAGAATTTTCGTTCGGTCAAAAGCTGTTCGACACGTGCAATCAGGTATTCTTTACTAAACGGTTTTGTTATATAGGCATTTGCACCCATGCTGATTGCCTTGATTTTAGATTCTTCATCATTTTTTGCCGTTAATATGATAACCGGAATATGGCTTATCTGAAAGTCTTTACGGACTTGTTCCAACATTTCCATTCCACTCATCTCAGGCATCATTTGATCCGTAACAACTATGTCGGGATGATAATGATGAATCTTCTTCAGCCCATCCACTCCATTGTTTGCCACATGAACATTATACTTATCCTCCAATTGTAGTTTCAGCAATTCACATAAATCCTTGTTGTCTTCGACTACTAAAAGTGAAGGTAAATTACTTCCTGTTTCATCGGATAAATCTTCATCGATAGTTGTCTCATTGTCTGGTTCGTCGCTGTGATTTTCCGATACAGTATCTCCCACATAGAAGATAACTTCCGAAGGCTTATAGTGATCCTTTCCCATTAAAAGCTCAACGGTAAATACGGAACCAACTTCAGGTTTTCCATCGGCGGTAATAGTTCCGTGATGCAGGTTTATAATTTCCTTTGAAAGGGCCAATCCGATTCCGGAACCAGGAAAATATGCATCCCTGGAATTGTCAGCCTGTGAAAATCGTTCGAAAATCTCTGATAATTTATTTTGTGGAATACCAACGCCGGTATCTTCTACTTTAATAAAACAACTGGATTTATCTTCGGTAAAACCGGTACTGATAAAAATACTTCCACCGACTTTTGTAAATTTAAACGCATTTGAAAGAATATTCCGAATGACAGTTTCCAACTTTTCCTTGTCAGCCCAAAGTCTAATATCATCATCGGCCAGTTGAAAAGTAAAGTTGATATCCGATTCTTCCGACATAACAACAAACTCTTTGTAGAATGATTCAATCAAATCATTCAGATCAAACTGAGAAACATGTAAAATCATTTTTCCGTTTTGAATTTTCCGGAAATCCAGAATCTGATTAACTAATTGGAGCATTTGATTGGCACTTTTCTCAATCAGGGCAATATATTGTTTTCCTTTTTCAGTCAGTTGTTGTTTTTGTTTTAATTCCTGAATCGGTCCCATGATTAATGTCAGCGGCGTGCGAAGTTCGTGCGAAATATTGGTGAAGAACTTGATTTTAAGATCGGAAACCCGTTGCTCAATGTAAACTTCATTCCGCATCCGAATGTAGAAAAGGACTCCCTTTATTGCAGCATATATTAATAATAATCCCAGAATTGAATAAATAATGTATGCCCACCATGTGAGATACCAGGGAGGTAAAATGATAATTTCCAAAGTTCTTTCAGATTTAAGAGAAGCATTGGCTTCATCGATTGCCTGAACCCTGAAAAGATATTTACCATGGGGTACATTGGGGTAGGATGCAATCCTGTTTTTACTGTTTATGTGCCATTCTTTCTCAAAACCTTCGAGAATGTATTTATATGAAACCCGGTTCTGATTGTAGTAATTCAATGCTGCAAACTCGAGCGTAAAGGTCGACTGATTGTGTTTAAGCGTAATTGAATGTACATATCGTATTGATTCCTTTAATATCGGATCGTCCTTAAAACTGCGCAAA
>Ga0172379_10008929_pt1 | contig 12486 bp, 19 predicted proteins | sample GrowelOW334metaG_FD_119756 | JGI IMG/M metagenome (GOLD analysis project Ga0172379, IMG submission 119756) | Groundwater microbial communities from an aquifer near a municipal landfill in Southern Ontario, Canada - Groundwater well OW334 metaG | ecosystem: Environmental > Aquatic > Deep... | reverse complement strand
TAATTAGTTCTTCTCGTACCATTTTAGTGCTTTCTTTAATGTACTTTCAATAAACTTTAGTTTGAATTTAACATATTTTTTTCCTTCTTTTGAATGCAAGTGCGAAGCTTTCTTTTTAAGTTGCGCGTATTGTTCTCTAACTTTTTTATGCGCACGAAGGTATTCTCTAAAAGCTAATGCAATTTCTATTTCTCCAGAACCAAAATAAGTTAAATGTAAGTGAACTAATCTTGGAACTCCCTTAAAATCCACATAATATCTTCTGTGAAAGTGTCTCTTCTTTCGCATTGTATGATCATATAAGAATCCACTCTCGTGCAAAATTTTCTTTGCTTTAGAAAAATTCTTTTTATCTACTTCCACAATAATATCCAATATTCCTTTTCCACCCAAAGTTGGAACGGAGGTGGAACCAATGTGGTGAACTTCTACATTTTGAAACGCATTTAAGCGTTTTAGAACAAATCTTTTTTGTTGCAAAAAGAGTTTTGGAAAAGAAGGACTATAAGACTTGAACTTATACCTGTTTGAAATTGCATTCTCTAAGGAAGTCATACTATTCAAAAGAGCAAATCAAAATATAAAGTATTTCTAAATCAAACAAAAACAAATTCCGCCCACTTGACAAATAAATTAATAAAGGGGGTCTAATACAAGTAGGGTATGAGTACACCATTAAGAAGAACAGTTAGAAATGCAAAATTCGCTTTAGCACCTTCTGTAAAAAGACGAGTACAAGCACTTACACAGCCAACTACTAAAAGAACAAGAGTTCTTCCAGCAGTAAGAGTAATTGTAAGAGCAAAATTAATGGGAAGCGCAGCAAATAGAGAAGCGCGAATAAAAGAACTGGAAAAAGAATATGGCAGAATAAATAAGAGACTTTCAGCTATTGAGGGCAAAAAAGGAACTGAAGAACTGCGAGGAAAACTAATTACTCAATCAATGAGACTCCACTCTAGGTTATTAGAAATAAGAAATCCTAAAGCAGCAAAAAGAAAAGCTTAAACATAACTAATTCTTTTGTTTTTGAATTAATTACCTGAGAAGTTTATCTATTTTTGAAGCAAAAATAAAATCATTTCTTGATAATCCTTCCAATTGGTTTGTTTGTAAGTACACTTCTACTTTTTCATTTTGAAGAAGAATTTTTGGATTTTGATTTTCTTGACTAGCAATCATTGCTATTTTATTTGCAAAAGCTAAACCTGAAACTAACGAAGGAAAAGCATACTCTTTAAGTAAAAAATCATCCTCAATTCTCCAACCCCAAACTTGTTTTAATAACTCATCAATTTCATCCTCGTTGAGCAAAAACATTCTCCCCTCATCCATCTCGCACTTTATTTCTGATAAATCAACCATAACGAAAAATTACAACAGAAAAGTAGTAAAAGGTTAGCTCCAAACAAAAAGTAATAAATACTCCCGAAAGAGTAACTATTTACACATGGAATACTTTGACGAAGTGTCTGAGAAAGACATTGAACAAACTGCAAGAGCAATAACTGCCTCAAAAGGAAGAGCAGTTTTAATTGTTCACCCTTTTGACCCATCAAACAGAGAAATGCATCCGAATACGGCTTATGAACAAAAAACCAGGGAATATGAAACTGCCCTAGTTAATGCTATGAAAGCTACTAAGCTCCCAATCTTACTTTTTGAAGAGTATCCAGTTATTGAAAAAACAAGGAAAAGACTTGCAAAAGCAGGAGTTAAAGCGTTAATTCTTCCAACCAAAAAAGGATTTTGCATGCTTAATGAAAGAAATGACAATTCTTTTTCCCGAGAACCAATAATTAGATTACTTGCTTCATTTGGATTAAGACATGCATTTATCGGCGGATCGTATACCGAAAGCAACTATGCTCAGGAGGTTTGGGAACACGAAGCAAAACTAGGAGCAAAAAGAACTGTCCCCTCAATAAAAACTGTTTCCAAAGGATGCGCAGGAGGACTTTATTGGGATTTAATTAGATCAGGACAATTTGAAGCAATCAGATTAATGCCAAATCTTTTGTTTGGAGACAAACCAAAACGAATCAAAACAAAAACAAATGTAATTGACAGAAGAAGAACTGTGATTACAAGAAAATTTCAAAGACAAATTAACGCACACTTATTTAAAAGATAAATCTTGTTAAGAAAGTTAATTTCCTTTTTTCTTTTTTGAAGGAAACATTCGATGCATTTCTTCTCTCGCACCTTTTGCAACTAACAAAGAAGCAAATTCGGAAGTGGATAATTTTGTACCGCTTCTAAGTCTGGCCAACTCTAACAACCTAACTGCGGGCGTACTAGTGCTTAAACGCATTTTTATTCGAGAAGGATTTTTTCTTTTTTTAGGAAGAACCATGTGCAAACACAGGAAATTGGAATTAATAAATTTACTTTTTTCACGGGGGATACACAAAAGCATAAAAATATTCCAAGAGCCTCCAAAATGTTAAGTTTATAATCTAGAAAGTTGTTCTTTTCTGATATGGCTAAAGCAAAAGAAACTCAAACAGAGAATGCACTCATAACGATGCTAATGAATAATCTTAAGGATAATTTCATCGGCAAAATGAGCGCGATGATTAAAGAAAAAATAAAAAAAGCAGAAAAAATGACCATTGAACTTGCGTTAAGCATGATTTTTTTTCTAATGGCAATTTTGTTCATTTTAGGAGCACTAATGTTTTTCTTAAGAGAATATTTCTTGTTGACTTATTCATTAAGTTTTTTCGCAACAGGAGTAGTTGCAATAATAGTTTCGTACGTATTGTACAAATTCGCAACTAAAGAATAATTTTTATAAAATCCCGGGGGATATATTATGGCAAAAGGAAATATAATAAAAAACACAGAAAAAAAAGCTGCTAAAGCAATAGCTGCTTCAAAGAAAAAAGCTAAAGCTGCATTAGCTGCTGCTAAAGCTAAATTCAATAAAACACACGCTGCAATCGATAAAAAAATCGAAACCCACCCAGACAAGGCAGTACTTGTTGCTGGAGCACTTGGAGCAGCAATAGGCGGAATAGCAGTATATAGTCTACTAAAAGGAAAGAAGAAACAATAAATATTTTTTGGCCGGCCAATTGGTCGGCTAATCTATTTTTTTTAAAACAATTTTTTTAACTGAACAGAAGGATAACAATAACTCTATTTATTGGACACTTTTTAAAATTCAAAAAAAATAAGAATTAAAGATTTTCAACCCAAGTTTATCGAGTTTTAGAATATTTTTCTTCTCTTTTGTTTTGTAAAACACGATTCAACCTAGTTGGAGAACCTTGTCTTTTTGAAACATTTCTTTTCCCTTCAGGCATAGTACAATTACGAAGAACTTTGAAGTTAATAAAGACTCTGTTGAAAATAATTAACCTAAAAAGAAAAGGCATTTTCTAATAAATTACCCCCTCTTCGTAGTCACAAGCTAAGCTGAACCAAACTTGCCCAAGAAACCCAAAACACCCAAAAGTGCTTTTTCCAAAAGAATAAACAACTCCGCTAATTAAAATCAAAGTTATTATTGTTCCACATATATATTATTTCCCAGAATTTTATTTAACTCATTAAACTGATTTACATCTTTTATGAAAAACTCCATGTATCCTTTGCTTGTAAATTCATTCTCAATAATAGTATATACGCGCGGTTCGTAACCTGCAAACCAATTAACTCGCGCAATTGATTTTGGTAAAAGCAATTTACCTTTCTTATTAAAATAAATTGAGCTTATGGAATTTGACAAAGGAGAGTTTTTTGACAAAACATCATTCTCAATCAAATAATTCTCCAACTCCTTAGTAGGCGTAAGGAAATAGTTATAAGTTTCAACTTCGGGCTCCGCTTTTCCTAAAAATGAATCAAGCATGAAAAAAGGAAGCACTAAAAGATACTCTGGCTCACTAACGATACTAGAAGTTCCTTTGCTTAATAACTTAGCCCCAAAATTTTTTTCCAAATAATCCCCAAAAGTGGTTTTTTCATAAAAAGTAAAAAAAGGAAAAGAGCTTTTTAGTTTTGGTAAAATATTCCCTTTGTAGGGTTGAACAAGAATGTGTACTTCTGAAGAGTTGGACAAAATGTACCCTAATATTTCTTTTGAATGCGGCCAAATCTCTTCCATTCTCACAGGGTAAGTAAGCCCATAATTAAGAGAATCACTAACCGTAAGTGCTTTGTAATACCAAGAAGAAACCTTTGAATCCAAATTGTAATCCTCTGGATGCACTAAAAATGGAGCTTTCCCATCACGAGGCACTGATACAAAAAAATCTGATTTTTTTTCGGAGTTACTCTTAAAATAAAAAACCCAATCATCAACCTGGAGAAGCGTTTTCTCAGGGACCAATGCATAAACCTCTTCAGATTCAAAGGCAAACGCACATTCAAGCGCTTTTTTTTCAGCAACTTCCTTAGAACTTATTTCCTCTTGAGCTGACACAAAAAACCCCCCTAATAAAACCACAATTAAAAGCAAGGACAATCTACTAAATAAAACAATTGTTTTCATCAAATTACAACCAACAGCAATGGTAGTTTATTGTATATAAGTATTTTGGATTAACTCTCTAACTTATTTTAATGTAATTAAGAGATTTGAAAAATAAAGTTTGGTACATAATAATCTTTCAGCGGAGCAAACAATTTTCTTTGTATTTTTGAACTATTTCTTTTACAAAAGCAGGAGTGGTTTTTAGATCATAACCTGAGATTATACGAATAGCAATTTCATCAACTGACAAAATGCCCTTAAAGAGAGCACTCTTTAGTTCTGTGTTTTGTGCAAGTGCTTTGAAAATAAAACTTTCCAAATCCTTTGGTTGATGTTTAACCATACAAAAAAAGAATAAAGTTTTTCTTTTGGAAGTTAAGTTTGCACAATAGATTTAATTACTTTGAAGTAATTATTCATGAGAAGGATAGAACATGGAAATTGAAACAAAGAACTTTAGCATCAGATCGTTAAAAATCAAGGATGCCCAAACCTTGTTGCAAAAACTTAATTTATCCCATAAGGATAGCATTCAAAAAATTATTAGGGCAACTCCCCCCTATTCACTTGATACAGCTAAAAAATATATTGAGTTTCAAATTGAGAAATCAAAGGAAGAGCCGGAAAATTGTATAGTAGTAGGAATCTTTCACAAGAATGAAGATCTGGTTGGACTCATCGAGTTAAAGCACATTAGTTATTCCAAGGGCAGTGCAGAACTTAATTATTGGAATGAAGAGAAATATTTAGAACAAATATATCAAGCAATAAATGATTTCAAGAACTATTGTTCAAAAAAATTAGGCATCCATAACTTTAATTAATTTTGACAAGGTTGAATTAAATGAAAATTAAAAAATCCGGAATTGCTTTAGATATTGATGAAACATTATCCAATACTGCCTTGCATTGGTTTAGTTCAATGATTAAACTATTTGGAACCCCTGAGAAACTTACGGCAAAAGAAATGATAATTAAATACAAATATACAAAACATGTCCCTTATTGGCAAACTAAAGAAGCGCAAGAGTGGTTGAACTCACAAAGAATGAGCAATAACATGCAAAGAGAGATTCCCTTAATTAAAAATTCTAACCACTCGGTTGAAAAAATAAATAAAATTATTCCAATAGTTGCATACCTTACAGTGCGCCCAAACTCCGTTGAAAAGGGAACAAAAGACTGGCTACTTAAACATAACTTCCCTGTTGCAAAAATAATATGCAGACCGGATAATATTGCTTTTTCTGACGGAAATAAATGGAAAGCAAAAATGCTTACGGAACTTTACCCAAAAGTACTCGGAATTATTGATGACAACCCAGAGCTATTAACATTTTTACCCACGGATTACAAAGGAACTATTTTTGTTTATGGATCAGAACACATTGAAACTAAACTTAATGCAATTCCTTGCAAGGATTGGAAAACTACATTAGAAGAAGTGCAAAGAGTTTTTCATTTAGAAAAGAAGGAATTTAAACAATAAGTTTAATATACTGCAAAAGCATGAATAACTGCAAAACGGGATTAGCATGGAAGGAAAAGTAACAATTCTTGGAGTAAAATACTTACAAAGTGGACTTACTCAATCCGGAGAGAATGGAGTAAAAGTTTTTGAAAAAATTTCAATAACATGCAATTTAGCTTGGGCTCCAATAGAAGCACTAAAAGGAATTGGAACAAATAAAATAACAAGTGCATTTAACGAAATCAAAAAATGTAATCCCGATGACACTGATATAATTGTGAACATTCAGCAAAGATATTCTTTAGCAGAAATAAAAAAAATTCTTAAACTAAAACAAACAAAAGAAGAAAACTTACCCAATTTCCATTTCAATCCCACTTAAAGATTTTGAAGTATTCCTTAAATACGGCACCCAGTGTGAGCGAAAAGTGGAAGCAAAAACTTTCGAAGAAGCGATTAAAAAAATTGGTGAAAAAGAAATTAATAAACTTTTAAAATTAAGTAAAAAACTAAAAGAACACTCTACACCAAATACTTTGGATTTAATGTACACAATAAAATACCGTGAAAAACAAGTGCTAAAAATATTAGGCTAACTTTAGCGGAGCAAGCAATTCGCTTTGTATTTTGCAATTATTTTTTTAGTGAATGCAGGGGTGGATTTAATTCCATAATCTGCAATCATTTTTTTAGTAATTTCATCAACGGACATTGTACCCTTAAAGAGAGCACTTTTTAGCGCAGTATTTTGCGCAAGCGCTTTGAAAATAAATCCTTCCAAATCCTTGGGTTGATGCTTAACCATACACACTTTTTACTTTCAAAGTATTAATAATTACCTAAGACAAAAAAGAAATAGAGTTTTTCCTTTGGATAAAAAGAATTCGTGAAGGAAATAACGCACATTGTAGGGCACTTTTTCCAATACAAAGAGTTTTATTTAAAGAAAAAGTAGAATAGTTATGCCTGTTTTAAGAATTGCCCGAAGGAGAAAAAAACTTCTTCATTTGAATGAAAGAAGGAAACGTTCGCTTGTAAAAGAAGAATTAGTTAAACGAAGAATGTACGCAGAGGATTTTTCTAAAATTACTGTTGAAGCGAAAAGAGCTTTTGTCAAAGAACGAACGTTAATTAAAAGAATGAATCAATTTGCTGCAAAGGATGAAACACTCGAACTCTTTATTGGACTTTACAAAGAAATGCGTAATCAACTTGGGAATTTAACTGGGAAAAAAGTTCTTACGATTTCTGAAAGATCGGATTTTATTAGATTTTTAACTGAAGGAGAAAAAGCAAATGTAACTCCTTTATCCTTTCGTGGAGGAACTTTTCAAGAAATGAATCTTTCACACATTGCAGGAAAAATGGATTGCATTGTTGCCAATGCTGTTTTTGAGAGAGATGCATTTTTTTACACGGCAATGGATTTTCCTGCTTCAATTAGATTTAATGATAGATCAGAAAATTTAAAAGCAACTGTTAAAGAAAGAATGACCACTCTTGGGAAAATGCGCGAAGCACTAAAAATTGGAGGCAAAGTAATTATCACCGGAACCTCAAGCAAAACCATGTTCAAACCCCAAGAAATAGCACAAGCTGGATTTAGAATAATCAAACTAAACCAACCCGATATGACTTCACATGGAAGAACCATAACGGTTTTTGAGAAAATCAAATAAGGAACAATCTGTTTCTTTAGGAAAAACTCTATTGTTATGTTTTAAATCACTACATAACATGGCTTTGGCCCAAGGTTTGATCCCAAAAAGCACTTTTAACCCATTTCTTTTTCTCCATCTTCACAACTAATACACACATTTTCTAGGACACTTTGTACCCATGGGTTGAAATTGAAATTAAAAAATGCCCCCAAAACCAAGGGGCTAAAACTACCCACTTTGCAGCCACCAGATTTGATCCACGGGTTGTTGGATATAGCCCTAAGCCCTCGTTCACTCTTGTTCCCGACCGCCCACTTCCCCAGCCAGTCAAAATCCTAATTTTTGCCCCACAATCCCTTTGAGCCATAAAGGAATCAAAGTTTAGGAACTGGACTAAGTAATCAAGGCCAATTCCCGGCAATAGCTTTGCCCCGCAGCTCGTTTACCCTGGCCCTGCGGCAAACTCTTTTCCCACCCACAGGAATCTTTATACATAACAATTAATGCCGCCTTAAAGATTCATGCCACTTTTAAGAGCATGGCACACTTCCACTAATAAATTATTGCAGGCATATTTGAGAAAATACCCAAATATTGTGAAGGAATTTTAAAGGATAACGATGATTATACTGTATCCTGGAGGGTGGTTTTTGGGCCATTTTGAAGAGGAAAAAGGACAGAATGTGTCAAATTGGCAAAATAAGCACTTTTAGCAAAATACGGGATAATTTTATGTGAGTTTCGCGCGAAAAAATTTATGTGACCGGCTGTCTAGACTTTGATTTGGACCTAGTAGTGGAACTGAGTGAAGGGATTCCAAAGAAGTGAGGGCTAGTTATGTATCAAAAATTATTTTATTGGCAGACCTCCAACAAAATACAACCACAAATTTACTGCCAATAAAACTAGATTAAAAACGCCTAAACAAATCTGCACTTTATTATTCCAACGTATACTTGAACTTAAACCCATATTAATTTCCAATTGTTGCTTGCTCAAAACAAGTTGTTCAAAGTTATTTGCTGTTTGGGCATCCTCTGTCAAACTATGCCTATATTCATTATTAAAGTTTGGCAAGGCATTGTGCCAATATGTTGCTCGCTCTTCCCACACACCCCTATCTTTTTTTGCTTGATCTAACGTTTTTTTGTCTAATTCAACCATTCAAAACACCTCTTTGTACAAATAAAAGAAAGGTTACTTATATTAGTTTCTTAAGTGTTTTGCCGGTGGTGAGAAAAAAGTGAGTGTTAAAAATATTTTTTCTTGACGAGAGTTAAATATGTCCTATAAAATGTGATATTATTAGTTTCTTTTATTTTTGATTGACCGCTGGTTGTGGGCGATACATAGCACCGTCGATGTTATCGGAAACTGCGTGAATATAATTAGTTTCAATCTCTTTTAGGGAAATTATTGCTTTTTCTATTTCTGCTTTAAACTCCTCAGTTATCAGATGAACTTCAACATCAACCTCAGGAACTTCTTTACCAGTAACTTCTTTGCCAGCATTTCGAGTTAGAGCTATGACCCCTAAATCAGTCTCTTTTCCAACACTACTAACCCTCTCCGAGATTTTTTTTGCGTTGAACACACGAAAAAGAACCTCCCCGAGAGAAGCACTAGTCGAATATTTATTCTTTGTTATTTCTGGAAAAGATAATCTTTGGCCCTCCCCAATTATTGAAAAACCCAAATAATCTTTAGCCGTTAATTGCCCATTTCCTGTAACTTCAAATATGTGCGTCCCGCTGCTGTCAATCCCCGCAATGATTAAAGAAACCATTTCTTCAAAATTAAGCTGGAACAATTTTATCCTTTCATCAAGATCTTTAAATAATTCAATTGGCAAGGGACAACCTTTAGAATAAAACTGTTTAAACTTTAAACCTCTTGAGTTCAAAAATTTTTCTTCAACAAGCTTTCGAAATTGAAACTGAGAATAAATCTTACAAAGCTCAGCTAGATTAGCAACAGTTAAATTTTCTCCTGAAGGGGCATCCTTAGTAGCATTATTGATTATTTCAATACAATCTTCAGTTTGCCCTGAAAACATAATAACAACATTTTTAAGATAACGAACCTTAGAGGCGTGCTCAAAATTGACAGACGTAGACTGTTGCCGATCAGCACAAAAAACAATCTTCGGCCCTTCAGTATTGTTTTCACTTATTGCGGCAATACAAACAGTCATACCATCACACCTTATCTTTTCCTTTCCTTTTCTCCAAAAGATACTTCGAACTCACGCCATACAATAACAAAAACAAGCATAAACCAATTCTTAATTCTTTGTAACCAAAATCACCACAACCAAAAGAATTAAATGTAAGTAAATTCAATTAAATTTATGAAAAAGACCCACTTCGCAATACTTGTCATTGCAGTCATTGTAATTTTAATTTCAATAGGACTCTCAGGATACTCGGCATATTTAGGATCACAAAATAGTTCGTTTTTATCAAAACAAATAGAATTTGACAATAATGTTAACGCAGCACTTGTTTATCAAAATTCATTGCAACAGGCAACAATTAGAGCTTTAATAGACATAAATAATTCTCTGCAACTTGAATCTGAATCGCATTTTGAACAAATAATGGACTCCCTTGACAATTCAGTCTTAATGATAATGTCTGGTCCTGCAAATGCTAGTGATTCAACTCAACAAGACATCATATTTGTTGATGCCCAAGGAAATTCCTGGAAAATAGGAACGGGTTTCAGTATAAATAAAAGAGGAACAATTATGACTGCACGACATGTTGTAGAAAATTCTCCTTTAGTAAGAATAGTATTAAAAGACGGAACATGGATTAACGTCCCAAATAAGGACATCTATTTACACACCCAAGCGGACTTAGCAATACTTGACATAAATTCAGGACTTCCACCAGTTAATTTAATTAAAACTGGCGTCATTTCAACTGGAGCTGAAATTGGATTTATCGGATTTCCATTGGGAAATGACAGTGTACTTACCCGAACAAAAACTAAAGGAAATGTATCAGCATTATTCAATTATGCATATAACGGACATAAAATTCCAGCATATGTAATAAACTCATTTGTAAATCATGGAAACAGCGGCGGACCCTTATTTTCTATGAAGACTGGAGAAGTCATTGGTTTGATTAATGCAGTGCACGCAGAAACCAATGGGATAGGAGTAGCCACTATTCTAGACCAAGGGTACATTCCAGCCCAATTTGTAAATTGACTTACCTACTATAGTGAGCCACTATTCAAACAACCAATAAAAAAGTAAGCACTATTCCAAAATCCCTTTTATCTCAATTAAATCAGTAATCACGTAGTCCGCTCCTACTAAGTGAGCGTTAGAGTCCGTATCAGCACAGTTTTCATTTTCAAAGCGTATTCTTTTACCCGAGTAGTTTTTGTTGTTTCATTTCAGCAGACATTCTTTCCATGTATTCTTCTCGAGACATTACTAACCTTAGTTCCAAAAATCTATGGTAAAAATGATCAAAAATGTGCCTAATTTCTGGTTCGGAAAGTTTTCGCCCTTTCTCACGAATTAAAAGTTCATTGATAAGGACTCCAGAGAATTGCCCGATATCCTTTGACTCTTGATCTGTAAAAGTCATTAATTTTCTTTCTTCTGATTCTTTCATCATGGCCTCTGACATAAACCCATGTTTTTTTAGACCCATCAAATCATTCATAGCATCACTAACCATTAAATGGTTCCAAATAGCTAGTCTAATTTCAAGAGCCCTTGCTTTTTTTTCTTCAGGTAGACGACGAATCGTTTTGTCCACAGTTTCTTCAAAAAGTCTAATCACTCTTCGCGAAGATGCCTCATCTTTTCTTTGTTTTTGTTTCCACTTTTTCACATATTTTTTATCCATGCCCACTCTATACAAATCAGGATTGAATCTTCCCGCCCTGATCTCGGTATCAGTCGATAAAACTGAATGCAAATAAGAATCCGCAGACATTGCGGCCTGTTCAAGTACTTGCTCTGGTGATCGAGCCACCCCATAATTCTCCGTGAGCAATGCTTTTCGTTTAGGATCTAAATTGTATGCAATCATTGAATTAAAGGCGAATTTAATACTGTGATTAAGCGGGTACTTCGCAAGCCACTGTTGTCTCAATACTCGACCAAGTTTTGGATCTTTATACGATGCAATAAGATCAGCCCTTAATTGTCCGGGCTCAATTTTGGGCATAGTTGGTTTTGCTTTCTTTTTCCTGCCCATGAAAAGAACCGGCAAGTTTCTTTTCCCCTTTGAAAACATTCTTGAAAAAAAATTTTGCATAAATAAAAGTAATTTCTTTGAACTATTTAAGGTTTAGTTTAAGCCTTTATCTTACTCAAATAATCTCTTTTATCTCCATTAAATCCTTTATCACAAAATCCGCCCCAACTAAGTGAGCGTTAGTATTATTTTTTGGAGTCCGTATCAGCACTGTTTTCATTCCTACTTTGCGTGCACCTTTGACATCATTCTCTGGGTCGTCTCCAACGAAGAGAGTATCGGAAGCAACGCATCCGAGTTTGTGTAAAGCAATGTGAAATATTGGTGAGCGTGGTTTCTCCGCACCAACTTCATTAGAAGTTACAATACAATCAAGGTATGTAGAAATGCCTAATGCTGCTATCTTTTTTAGTTGAGCATAAGTAGTCATGTTTGTTGCAATACCAACTTTAATTTTCTTTTCCTTCAAATAAGAAAGCAACTCAATTAATCCATCCCTAGGCTTAATGTTCGCAAGGAACACTTTCCAATACTCTTCATACAACTCTATTGTTTCTGGGGCAGAAGGCTTACCTAACTTCTTTTCAATTATCCTTTGAAAATAAAGAGTACGAGAATGATAAGCTGGAAGAGAAGAAAGTTCCT
>Ga0172379_10008928_pt1 | contig 12488 bp, 7 predicted proteins | sample GrowelOW334metaG_FD_119756 | JGI IMG/M metagenome (GOLD analysis project Ga0172379, IMG submission 119756) | Groundwater microbial communities from an aquifer near a municipal landfill in Southern Ontario, Canada - Groundwater well OW334 metaG | ecosystem: Environmental > Aquatic > Deep... | reverse complement strand
CCGGCATCGGCGGTCGCAACATCCTCAGCAACCCAGCCGCCCGCAGCGCAGTTTCAGCAGGTGCTCGCCATCGTCGCCGAACGCTGCGCGGTCTGCCACGCCGAACATCCCCGCTTCGCCGGCTTCAGCGCACCGCCGAAAGGTGTGATGCTGGACACCCCGGAACGCGTGCTCGAACACGCAGCGGCCATGCAAGTCCAACTCGCAAGCGGCGCGATGCCGGTCGGCAATTTGACTCAGATGAGCGACGCCGAGCGCAGCCAGATGCTAGCGTGGATCGCTGCCGGCGCACCGCACTGACCGCCATAACAATGTGCTTGGATCGTTAGCCTCCAATTCGCTGTCCATGCGCCGGTAATCCCCACTCAACCGCCTAGTATCTTTCCATGTCTTCATCCGCACCTTACCCTCGCGATCTCCTCGGCTACGGCCGCAACCCGCCGCATCCGCACTGGCCGAACGGCGCACGCGTAGCGCTGCAGTTCGTGCTGAACATCGAGGAAGGCGGCGAGAACAATGTGCTGCACGGCGATGCTGCGTCGGAGACCTTTCTCTCCGAGATCATTAACGCGCCGTCGTTTCCGATGCGCCACATGAGCATGGAATCCTTGTTCGAATACGGCTCGCGTGCCGGCTTTTGGCGCGTGCTGCGGGCCTTCGAGCAGCGTGGTTTGCCGCTAACCATTTTCGGTGTGGCGATGGCCTTACAACGTCAGCCAGAGGCGGTAGCGGCGTGTTTGGAACTCGGCCATGAAATCGCCGGGCACGGCCTGCGTTGGATCAGCTATCAGCAGATGGACATCGCCACCGAGCGCGCGCATCTGATCGAAGCGGTACAGATCATCCGCGAGCTGACTGGCAGCGCGCCGCTCGGCTGGTATACCGGGCGCGATAGTCCGAATACGCGACGCTTAGTCGTCGAACACGGCGGCTTTGCCTACGATGCCGACTCTTATGCCGACGATCTACCGTATTGGACGCAAGTCGAAACCAACACCGGGACCCAACCGCATCTGGTGGTGCCGTATACGCTCGATACCAACGACATGCGCTTCGCCGCCGTGCAGGGTTTTAACTCCGGCACCCAGTTTTACGACTATCTGCGCGACGCCTTCGACAGCCTCTACGCCGAAGGTGATCCGAACGGTTTGAACGCACCGAAGATGTTGTCGATCGGCCTGCATTGCCGGTTGATTGGCCGGCCGGCGCGTATCGCGGCGTTGCAACGTTTCCTCGACTACGTGCAGTCGTTCCCGGACGTTTGGATTTGCCGGCGGATCGACATCGCGCAGCATTGGCATGCGAACTTCCCGCTAGTGCAGGCGCCAACGCCATGATCACTCTGCAAGCGCTAAATGCGGCGAGCGTCGCCGAATTCGTTACTTTGCTCGATGGCATCTTCGAGCACTCACCCTGGGTTGCCGAACACGCGGCCGAAATGCGGCCGTTCGCGAACCGCTACGCCTTGCACGAGGCGCTGACTCACGCGGCGCTCAGCGCCTCGCATGAATTGCAATTGGCGCTATTGCGCGCGCATCCCGAACTCGCGGGCAAAGCCGCAATTCGTGGCGAATTGACGCCAGATTCGACGCGCGAGCAAGCCGGCGCAGGCCTGGCCGCCTGCTCGCCGGAGGAATACGCCCGACTGCAGCAATTGAATGCCGACTACAACGCCCGTTTCGGCTTCCCGTTCATCATCGCGGTAAAAGGCCATGACCGTGCCGCGATCTTGCGCGCGTTTGAGCAGCGCCTACATCACCCAGTGGAAACCGAGCTGCGCGCGGCTTTGCACGAAGTCGGGCGGATTGCCGCATTCCGCCTTGCGGATCGCGTGATTGAGCCGTACGGCGATGAAATTTTTGCGATGACCGAGCGCCTCGCGCGGCACAGCGAGCACGGCGAAGAGCTCACCTGCACGTATCTCTCGCCGGCACATCAAGCCAGCGCAAAATTGTTGCGCGACTGGATGCTGCAAGCCGGCATGACGGCAGAAATCGACGCCATTGGCAATGTCGTTGGCCGCCTCCGCGGCAGCGCGCCAGACGCCAAAACGCTGCTGACCGGCTCGCACTACGACACTGTGATCAACGGCGGCCGGTATGACGGTCGCCTCGGCATCCTGCTGCCAATAGTCGTGCTACGCCAGCTGCGGCTGCGCGGAATACGCCTGCCGTTCGATGTCGAAGTTATCGCGTTCAGCGAAGAAGAAGGCGTGCGGTTTAAATCGACCTTTCTCGGTAGCAGCGCCATCGCAGGCGACTTCGACTTAGCGCTGCTCGATAAATGCGATGCCGACGGCATTAGCCTGCGCGAAGCACTGCGTCTCGCCGGCCTGGACGCGGAAGCGATCCCAACCGCCGCACGCGACCCGAAGCAACTGCTCGGCTACGTTGAAGTCCATATCGAACAAGGCCCGGTGTTGCTCGAAGAAAACCTAGCGCTGGGCGTGGTCACCGCAATCGCCGGCAGCCTGCGTTATTTAGTGACGTTAACCGGTGTTGCTGGCCACGCCGGAACAGTGCCGATGCACCTGCGCCGGGATGCTGCCGCAGCGGCTGCCGAAATCGTGCTGTACGTCGAGCGCCGTTGCACGCAGGCGCCGGGCTTGGTCGGCACGGTCGGGAAACTCGACGTGCCGCACGGCGCCGTGAATGTCATCCCCGGGCGCTGCGAATTCTCGCTCGATATCCGCGCGCCGGACGACGCCAGCCGCGATGCCGCGGCAGCCGATGTGCTAGCGGCGATTGCGGAAATCAGCGCTCGGCGCAATGTTCGTGCGGGCATTGTTAAGATCGTCCACGCGGACGCCACGCCGTGCGCACCGCTGCTGCAGCAGCGGCTTGATCGTGCGATTCGCGCCGTAACCGGCGCTACGCAAAGCCGCTACCTGCCGAGCGGCGCCGGCCATGATGCAATGAAGCTCGCCAGCATCACCGATGTCGGCATGCTGTTCGTCCGTTGCGGCGCGGGCGGGATCAGTCACAATCCTGCTGAAACGATGGACGTTGCCGACGCCGATCTGGCCGCGCACGTCTTTGCCGACTTCCTTGAAAATTATTCCCAAGCACTATGACCATCGCTGAGCATGACGCCGAAATTCAACACGTTGTCGACAACCAATTCGCCACCGCCTGCGCCTTCCTCGCCGAGTTGGTGAAAGTACCAACGGATAACCCGCCCGGTGACTGCGCCGCGCACGCAGAAAAAGCCCGAGTATTGCTAACCGCGCTCGGCCACACCGTTGAAGTTCACTCGGTGCCCGAAGCAACGGTACGCGCCGCCGGGATGATTTCGGCGACGAATTTGATCGTGCGGCAGCAGTTCGGTGTTGGCGGCCCGTGCATCGCGCTGAACGCGCATGGCGATGTGGTGCCGCCCGGACAAGGCTGGACGCACGACCCGTACGGCGCCGAGGTGGTCGAAGACCCCGAATTTGGCCCGGTGATGTACGGTCGGGGCGTCGCGGTCAGCAAATCCGATTTCGCGACTTACACTTTTGCCTTGCGTGCGCTGCAGGAACTACAAAATAACGGCGCGAAGTTAAACGGCAGCGTGGAACTGCATTTCACTTACGACGAAGAAGTGGGCGGCGATATCGGCCCGTTGTGGCTGCTGCAGCAAGGCCTGAGCAAGCCGGACTACGCGCTCAGCGCAGGGTTTTCATACGCCGTAACCACCGCGCATAACGGCTGCCTGCATTTGGAAGTAACAGTACACGGCCGCCAAGGCCATGCAGCCATGCCGCAGTCGGGCATCGATGCGCTAGAGGCCACGAATGGCATCTTGAGCGCGCTGTACGCCTCGCGCGCGACGTTGAAACAGATGAAATCAAGCACCAATGGCATCGACAGCCCAACGCTTAACGTCGGCCTAATCGCGGGCGGTATCAACACGAATGTCGTCCCGGATCGCGTTAGCTTTCGGATCGACCGCCGCATGATTCCGGAGGAATCAACCGAGCAAGCCGAAGCCGCACTGCGGCAGCTGATCGAAGACACTGCCAGCACCTACCCCGGCATTCGCGTCGAAATTCGCCGTTTGTTGTTCGCCCAGCCGCTGAAAAAACTACCCGGCGCCGAGCGGATGACGCAGTCTCTGCAAAAACACGGCGCAGCGTTCTTCGGCAGTGAGATCGCTGAGCACGGCGTGCCGCTGTACACCGACGCCCGTCATTACGCCGCAGCGGGTATTCCAACCGTGTTGTACGGCGCCGGCCCGCGCACCTTGCGCGAAGCCAATGGCCACGCCGCCGATGAATGCCTGCGCTTAAACGACCTCCGCCGCGCCACCGCTACAGTTGCGGCGATGTTGGCCGATCTTCTAATCGAGCACTAAGTCATCGCCGAACGGTACGCCGGATCAAGCTGCCAACGCGAGATAGCGGCGTTTATCGCGCCGCAGGTGCACGCTTTTTGCATCATTTTTCATCACAATACTTCTAGCGGCCGCAAAGGCCGATCGATCAATTCAGGGATAGCACGATGCAAAAAAATACTCTGCGGCGCGCCGCACGTTCTCCGTTGCAGACGGCAATTTGGCTGACGTTCGTCGGTACGGCCTCCGTTTCGCAGGCGCAGGAAGCCACGCCAGCCGCCGTCACTTCTGAAGAACTGGCGCCGGTTACGGTTACCGCCGAACGGCGCAATGAAAACATCAAGGACGTGCCGATCTCGATTTCGACGTTGAAAGACGAAGCGCTCGACGTACTGACTTCCGGCGGCCAAGACGTGCGTCTGCTCGCCGCGCGCGTGCCAAGTTTGAACATCGAGTCGTCATTCGGTCGTGCCTTTCCGCGTTTTTACATCCGCGGTTATGGCAATACTGATTTCGACTTGAACGCTTCGCAGCCGGTTTCGCTGATTTACGACGAAGTCGTGCAAGAGAATCCGATTCTGAAAGGCTTCCCGATTTTTGACGTCGATCAAGTCGAAGTTTTGCGCGGCCCGCAGGGCACCCTATTCGGCCGCAACACGCCGGCTGGCGTCGTTAAGTTTGACTCCGTAAAGCCAGGACAAACACGCGAAGGCTACTTAAACGTTTCCGACGCCACCTATAACACCGCCAATATCGACGGCGCGATCAATATCCCGCTCAGCAGCGCGTGGTCAGCGCGCGTTTCGGCGCTGTATCAGCATCGGGATGACTACGTAAACAACACCTTCAGCAACACCAAAGATTCGTTGGAAGGCTATAACGAAGGCGCGGCACGCGCGCAGCTGTTATTCCAGCCGAGCAAAGATTTCAGCGCTTTGTTCAACGTCCATACGCGGCAACTTGAAGGCACCGCGCGTCTGTTCCGCGCCAATATCATCAAGCCGGGCACGAATGATTTGGTCGACGATTTCGAGCGCCGCAATGTTGCAATCGACGGCCAGAATCAACAGAAGCTAAACGCCACCGGCGGCAACATCCGCCTGCGTTGGAACATCGGCGATTACGCACTGCATTCGATCTCCGGTTTCGAACACGCGCAAACATTTAGCCGTGGCGATATTGATGGCGGCTTCGGCGCCGTGTTCGCGCCACCGTCCGGCCCAGGCTTTATTCCGTTCCCGGCTGAGTCTGCCGACGGCCTACCCGGCCACAAGCAAATCACGCAGGAATTCCGCGTTGAGTCGCACTACAACGGGCCTTTGAACTGGCAGAGCGGGCTCTACTATTTCTTCGAAGACATCAAAATCAATAGCTTCGACTACGCCACGCTCGCCGGCGGCAGCGTTGATGGCTTTGCCCGCCAGCGGCAGCTGAACAACGCGCTGGCGGTATTCGCTTCGGCCGATTACGAGGTCACAAAAGATTTCACGCTGAAAGGCGGCGTGCGCTATACCGAAGACCGCAAGGATTTCTCGGCCGAGCGCTTGATCTCGCCGTTCGGCGCACCGCCCACCGGCGTTTTGACCGCGCACCCGAACGCCTATGACGTCAGCTGGGATTTGAGCGGCGTTTACACGTTGAATAAAGACGTGAACTTCTACGCCCGCGTGGCGCGCGGCTTCCGTGCGCCGAGTATTCAAGGCCGCCTGGTGTTCGGCGACACCCTATCGGTCGCCGATACCGAATCTGTGTTGTCCTACGAAACCGGCGTTAAAGCCGACTTCTTCCACCGCCGCGCACGCCTGTCGTTCGACATTTTCCGGTCTGACGTCAACAATCAGCAGCTCACCGCAGTCGGCGGCGGCAGCAACTTTAACCGTCTGTTGAACGCCGACAAGAGCGTGCTGCAGGGTGCCGAGTTGGATTTCAAAGCCTACCTCGCCGAGCGCTTGCTGCTGACATTAGGTGGCAGCTACAACTTCACCGAAATCAAGGATCCGAATCTGTTCGTCGCGCCGTGCGGCAGCGGCTGCACCGTGCTCGATCCGGCCGGTCCGGCCGCGGGCACCGTCTCGATCAATGGCAATTCGCTGCCGCAGGCGCCGCGCGTCACCGGCAACTTCACACTGCGTTATGCGATTCCGGTCACCGGCAGCTCCGAGTTCTTCGCGTTAACCGATTGGTCGTACCGCAGCGCGGTGAACTTCTTCCTGTACGAGTCCACGGAGTATCGCGGCAAGCCCTTGCTCGAAGGCGGCCTGCGCCTCGGCTATAACTGGGACAACGGACGCTACGAACTCGCGGCGTTCTCGCGCAATATCACCGGCACCACGCGGGTCGTCGGCGGGATCGACTTCAACAACCTGACCGGCTTCATCAACGAGCCGCGCATCTTCGGCGTGCAGTTCAAAACCCGCCTGTAAACGCGACACACAAAGCTGCGCTCTGCGGGCCGCTGCTGCTAGCGGCCCGCAACTCGGCGACAATACGCCGAACCCATTGCCGAGTCGGTCATCATGCGCCCAGCTCTACTCTTGCTTGCAGCCGCGACACTGCCGCTTTCCGCCTGCGCTCAACAGCCCGCCGCCCCTGCTAGACCTGCGCCGAACGCGGCGGTCTCGCTCGAAACAATTGCCGCCACGGTGCAACCAGAAGCACTGCACACGACGATCGAAAAACTGGTTAGCTTCGGCACCCGGCATACGTTGTCCGATACCACCTCCGATACCCGCGGCATCGGCGCGGCGCGGCGTTGGGTTGCGTCACGGTTTGCCGAGATCAGCAAAGACTGCAACGGCTGCCTGGAAGTCGTCACGCCAGCGCAAACCGTCACCGGCAAGCGCGTTCCGCAGCCGACCGAGGTGGTCGATGTGGTGGCGATTCAGCGCGGTGTTGAGGAGCCCAATCGGGTCATCCTGATCGCCGGGCATTTGGACTCACGCGTTACCGACGTCATGAATATCATCAGCGATGCGCCCGGTGCCAACGACGATGCCTCCGGTGTTGCCGCCGCAATCGAAGCCGCACGGGTGCTTTCCAAGTATAAATTCCGCGCGACCTTGGTTTACGCCGCGCTCTCCGGCGAAGAACAAGGCTTGTACGGCGGCAAAGTGCTGGCTGACTACGCGAAAGCGCAGGGCTGGCAAGTCGAAGCCGATTTAAACAACGACATCATCGGCAACACGCACGGCCAAGATGGCGTCGTCGATAACACGCACGTTCGAATTCTCAGCGAAGGCACGCGCTCAACCGAAACGCCGGAGCAAGCCAAGTACCGCGGCTACCACGGCGGCGAAGTCGACTCGCCTTCGCGCAACATCGCCCGCTACATGAGCACGCTCGCGGAAACAACGCTGACTAACTTCCAAGTTCGCATGATTTATCGCACCGACCGCTACGGTCGCGGTGGCGATCAAGTGCCGTTCCTCGAAGCCGGCTATCCGGCGGTCCGCGTCTCGGAAGCCCACGAAAACTACACACGGCAGCATCAAGATCTGCGCACCGAAAACGGCATTAAATTTGGCGATACCATCGAAGGCGTCGACTTCCCCTACCTCGCGCAAGTCACCCGCCTGAACGCGATCACGATGGCGGCCCTGGCTGCCGCGCCGCAGCCGCCGACCGGCGTGGCGATCGAAGGCGCGGTCACGCCGGACACCGTGATTAAATGGAACGCCGTTCCCGGTGCAGCCGGCTACCGCGTCTGGTGGCGGGATACCACCGCACCGCTATGGCAATACTCAAAGCGGATCGACAACGCAACGGCGCTGACGCTGAAAAATGTCGTCATCGACGACTGGTTCTTCGGCGTCTCCAGCATCGCTGCCGATGGCTTCGAGAGCCCAGCGGTGTTCCCAGGCTTCGTCGGCAGCTTTGAAAACCCACCGCCGACAGCAAACAACTAAGCCTCAAACGGGGGCAACCATTGATATCACATGGGGTTTTTGAGGCCAACCCTGTCGCCCCAACAGAAGCCAGTAAAAACGCTTTTCACGGCCGACGGAAGTCAGTTATAATGCGAGACCATGGTGGGCGTAGCTCAGTTGGTTAGAGCTCCGGATTGTGATTCCGGAGGTCGTGGGTTCGAGTCCCATCGTCCACCCCAATTTTTGTTCTGTAGTGCGGGCTGCTAGCTCAATGGTAGAGCAGCTGACTCTTAATCAGTAGGTTCCCAGTTCGAGTCTGGGGCAGCCCACCAAACAGATCAGAAGCGTAAGCATCAAACAATGAGGCAGCGGGTAACTCCGCTGCCTCATTTTTTTTGCCCAGTTTTATTGGCGCTCATTCGACGCCGCTTATGCAAGTACGGCGCTCAAGCACCCGTCTTCACCGGCACAACTGACCACGTCGCCGTGATTGCGGGTAACGCGCCTTTTTATATTCGCCCGCCAAATTATTTGGGATTTCGACCTCCCTCCGCCTTGGGTGGCGGTTGTTTTTGGAGTCGGGGTTGATGCGCTCCATATCGGACGGCGTCACCCACTTGGCCGTCGGCGAACGCTTACACAGTCATCAACCTCACCAACGTGGCGCGGCCGACTCGGCCTTCCGGCGGATGCAGGAATATTATTTTACTTGGCACTCTAGCAACTCGTCCTCGGGTTTAATCTGCTGCTGTCGCCGCAGAGACTCCAGCAACTGCGCGACGCACCGATGCGCATCTTGCGTAAACCTCGCGTTCATCAACGGCCGGGGCAAGGCGTGGGTATAAAAATGCGGACCTTCAACCGGGAAGCCGATTGCCCACAGATTTGCGTACGGCTTGCCGACTGCACTAATGACTTGCATGTCTTGGTTAATGTCGAGACCACCAGGATGGAAGTCGCCGTTTAGGTGCGGCCGCACGATGCCCCTACGGACCATATTCCGGGTGAGCGTCGAAGAATCAGTATTTGGTGAATAGGGATCCAATCTTGCGATCACCAGCACATCCGCCGCGTGCCTGACTTCCTCGCCACCAAATTGATTTATGATGCAGAATTGCCCGCCGCTGGGATCGGTGACGACCCGATTACCCGGCCCGCCAACGATATCGAGCAGACCAGCGTCCATCAGCGCGAGTAGTTCGGCATTTCTCCGCCGAGGTGGCCCGAAAGAAATCCGATTCGTCGTGGCAACAAAATCTTCCATATAGACCTTATGGGACGACGGCGTTAGGCCCGCAAACTCCACTGCAGCACGCAAAGCTTCGCGGACGTCGCGCAATACGTCCGTCGCCGCCTTTACCGGGCTCGTCAAATTTCCCTTATGCGCTTCAGCAAGGTCAGCCTCCACCAGTGCACGAAAAAATTTCTTGAAGCACTCGAATGACAAAAATGTTTTGTCCTTCAGCGGATTCAGCAACTGCGAAATGGCCTGCTGTTCTTCTGCCGTCGGCTGGAACGACGCAGCGTCTGGATCACGCCCCGTCTGCGTGGCGCGGTACGCATAAGCCATTTCTTTTTCGATTAACGGCAATACCGCCTCGATAAAATCGAGTTGACGTTTGCCGGTACGGCTAGCAGCGTGTTCCTGCAGCGCTTTGACCGCATTGACGGTAAAGAAGCGCGCCTGATGGCGGCCGGCAATCCCCTTTTGATTGGCACCACGCGCGGCAAACGGCAAACAATTCCGCGAGAACAGCAAAATCTTCGGTTCGCGACCGCTAGCCTGATAACGGAACTGGCCATTGTCCTCGATAAACTGGCCCCCACGCCCCGTCGTCAAGGCTGAAATAACGTCGTATGCCGTCAAGCCTAACCCTTGCACCGCGACGGTAGAGGCAGCCGGTATTGTGCCGAGTCTATGAACGGGATATGGGCTGGCAAAAAAATCGAGCTTGGGATTTTTCACGCCCGCCGACTTAACGAATGATTCAAACGCGAGGTCGCTTTGCGACGGCGCGCGCGTACCGTGGCCGGTTGCAATAAACACATAATCCGCCCAGTACTGGAAGCCGTTGTCGAGACAGACAGTAAATCCGCCCTTCCTCAACTCGATCAAATCCACGACACGCCGCCGGTGATGTTCAATGCGCACGTTCTTCGGCAACACCTGAATAATTCGGTCAAACGCCCAGGTTAAATATTCACCCAACATATTCCGCGGCAGATGGTCATGGTCAGTGATCTCCCGACCTGCGTCATTTTTTACCGGAAAAAAGCGATTGCCAAATGCGCGATAGCCCGCTAACCGTGCCCATTGAGTTAACGATATACCGTCTTTCCCGGCAACCACGCTATCTTGCGCAAAGATACTGACTTGTGACGCCACCGTGTTGGTTAATAGATGATCCGGCTGATGTGAAGGGTGCGCGCCTTGACCACATTCGGCCGGCTCCACAATATCGATCTTGATGTTGGCCGATAACGGATTGGCATGTAATAACTCTACCAAGCGTTCAAGTATGCTCAGGCCCCGCGGGCCCATTCCAATAATCGTGACGCGTGTTGTTTCCATTTTGATTTATTGAGACGTAGTGGCGAGTTGCTGTGACGTGACGTTTTGGATATTTCCCTGATTTGGGAACACCGGCTGCACATGAAGCAAAGCGATATTGTTGTTGCCCGGCAGTTTCGGGAAGACCTCTAAGATCTTAGGATCGTGGCCGGGAATAATGTGATACGGGCCATCGGCAAGCGCTTCTATTTTTTCGTGTGCTTCCAGCATGCCTTCGACATCGACTACGATCGGAAAAGGGCTGCGCTCACGAATGTTGTCCCAATAGTGCGCGGCGTCGCTTGCGAGAACGATTTCGCCGCGCACTGTTGGCACCGTCACAACTTGCAGGCCTTTGGTATGTCCACCAAGCTGATGCAAGAAAATGCCGTCCACAAGCTTGCTGTTGCCTTTATGGAACACCAGCCGCCCTTCAAATAAGCACTGGATAGCATTGATTACGTCCTTAACCTCAAACGGCTTCCGCAACGCTTCGTGGCCCATGCAACGACCAGTGCAGTAGGCCATCTCGTCGTCTTGGATGTGAAATCGTGCATTCGGAAACGCCATCAGATTGCCGCAATGATCGTAATGCATATGCGTGATAACGACGTTAGTTACGTCGTCTGCGTTGATACCGATCTCACGCAGCATCTCAACGGGGCTTTGCAGATAAGTACGTTGCCGTTTCTTTGCGGTTTCCGCATCGAATCCGGTGTCCACTATAATCACCTGATCTCTACCCTTGATCGCCCACATAAAAAAATCGAGTGGCATCAGCACGTCATCATGAAAATCGGAAAAGATGAAGTTCTCCGACGCATGCCGACCGGCGTGCGTTGCATAGCGCAGCGCGTACACCTCATAGACAATTTTACTCATGACCGCACCTCAAGACACGCCAAGATACGAGCCGGCTGGCCCCTTAGGCATGCGGCTTAAGGCCGCCAGAGGAATAGGCGACTCAAACGCGTCGTCCTTGTGTGGAGACGTAACGCCCTCTTGAAAGAAGAACTTCTTCTCGCCAAATGCCGGAACGAGCTGATCAAACCACGTGGCCTTGCTATCGAATTTTGCATAAAACGGCTTACGTACCCAATCCGCGTTTCGCGCCTGGAGAAACTGCAGCGCGAAAACCTTTTCGCCGCCTAGCGTCACGATGCCGTCGACAACCACCTTGCCTGGATGTGCACTCATCGAGGGGCCTCGAACGGTCCTCGCCAAGCCAGAAACTTGTTTGTATGCTTCCTGAAACACGGCATACGCCCTAGCCAAAGGCATCTCAAAGTAACGGCTAGGGCCGGTATCTCGCTCAACAAACATGTAATACGGAATAGCGCCAAGCCGTGTTCCTGTGGTCCACAGTTCTGCCCAACCGGCTGGATCCTCGTTGATGTGCCTGATTAAAGGCGCTTGCATGCGCACCGTCGCACCGGTCGAAACAATCCGCTTTATCGCTTGCTGCGCAACACGCGTGCGTAATTCCGCAGGGTGATTGTAGTGCCCCATCAGCGCAAGATTTTTGCCGGATGCAACAACCCTTTCAAACAATCGCAGTACGTCATCTGCATCCTTATCACTAACGAAACGATGCGGCCAGTAGGCGACAGACTTGGTGCCAATGCGAATGTTTTGAATATGCGACAACTCCGGCACGAGCAACGGCTCAATGTAGTTACCTAACGAACGCGCGTTCATTACCATAGGATCACCGCCGGTAATAAGAATGTCAGTGACATCTCGGTGCCGCTTCAGAT
>Ga0172379_10008927_pt1 | contig 12489 bp, 12 predicted proteins | sample GrowelOW334metaG_FD_119756 | JGI IMG/M metagenome (GOLD analysis project Ga0172379, IMG submission 119756) | Groundwater microbial communities from an aquifer near a municipal landfill in Southern Ontario, Canada - Groundwater well OW334 metaG | ecosystem: Environmental > Aquatic > Deep... | reverse complement strand
TCATATGGAGTCATTAATTTCTACTTTTCACGTGGATGCCGGATTATTCATCGCCCAGGTCGTAAATTTTGCGATTGTTTTTTCGGTTTTATACTTTTTCGCCCTTAAACCATTAGTTAAGACCATGGCCGAACGTTCCGAGAAGATTGATCAAAGCCTAAAAGACGCGGATGAAATCGAAAAACGTTTAGCATTATCGGTGACTGAGCGGGAGGAAATTATCGCCGCCGCTAAAAAGCAAGCGAATCTGATTATAGAAGAAGCGGATAAACGAGGCGAAACCCGTCGGAACGAATTGATTGCTAAGGCTAAAGAAGAAATCGGTCAGGTGATTAATAATGAAAAGGCTAAATTAGTCCGCGAAAAGGGCGAGACCCTGAAAGAGATTAAAAAAGAAGTCGCCGAGTTAGTAATTTTGACTGTCGAAAAATTATTAGCCGAAAAAATGACCAGCGATAAGGACCGAGAATTAATTAAGAAATTGGTGAAATAATTATGAAGATTTCCAGCCGACAATACGCGCAAAGCCTGTATGAAGTTACTAAGGGTAAATCCAACTCGGAAATTAAAAGTGTTTTGCATAATTTTGTGACGATTCTTGGCAATTCCCGCGCCTTGAATAAGACGGCCGAAATTATCGCTGATTTTCAAAAGATTTGGAATGAAGAGAACGGCGAGCTGGCGGCGTCTCTTACTAGTGCGCACGAATTAAGTCCGACTACTGTAGATTTAATAGTTGATTATTTAAAGACTAAGACCGGGACGAAAAAAGTCAGTTTGACCGAGCAGATTGATAAGGATTTAATCGGCGGTTTTGTTTTAAGATATGATGATCAGATTATCGATGGCAGTTTAAAAAATAATTTAGCTGATTTAAAAAATAAGATTAGTAATTAGCATAAAAATATATGTCAACCACCAAGGATTTTATCATTGAGCAGCTGAAAGACGAAATCGCCGGTTTTACTTCGGGCCTCAAAGAAAAAACGATCGGTCACGTCCTTAAAGTTTCCGATGGCATCGCTTTAATCTCGGGATTATCGGAGGCGATGATGTCAGAAATTTTAAAATTTAAAACTGAGCAGGGTGAAGTCACCGGTGTAGCTTTAAACTTAGAAGAGAACCAAATCGGTGCCATTATCTTAGGCGATTATACGGCCATCAAAGAAGGCGATGAAGTGTCGGCCACGAAAAGAATTTTAGAAGTTCCCGTGGGTGAAGCGCTTATTGGCCGGGTAGTCAATCCGCTGGGCGAACCCCTAGACGGTCGCGGCAAGATTGAAGCATCTAAATTTTATCCGGTGGAAAAAATTGCTCCCGGCGTTATTACTCGGGAATCGGTCAAACAACCGGTCCAAACCGGTGTTAAAGCGATTGATGCCATGATTCCGATCGGTCGCGGTCAGAGAGAACTGATTATTGGCGACCGCCAATTAGGCAAGACCGCTTTAGCAATAGATACGATCATCAACCAAAAAGGTCAGAACATGAAATGTATTTATGTCGCCATTGGTCAGAAGGAGTCAAAAGTCGCCAATATCGTAGCAAAATTAACAGAAGCGGGAGCGATGGACTATACCACCATAGTTTTAGCCGGTGCCTCTACCTCGGCCTCCTTATTATATATTGCGCCTTACGCCGGTTGTGCGATGGCTGAATATTTTTTGGATAAAGGCGAAGACGTTTTAATCATTTATGATGATTTATCCAAGCACGCCGTTTCTTATCGAGAAATTTCTTTACTTTTAAGACGTCCCCCGGGTCGCGAAGCTTATCCGGGCGATGTTTTCTATTTACATTCTCGATTACTTGAACGAGCCTGCAAATTAAATAAAGAATACGGCGGCGGTTCTATCACCGCTTTACCGATTATTGAAACTCAAGCCGGTGATTTATCCGCCTATATTCCGACTAATGTCATTTCTATCACTGATGGCCAGATTTTCTTAGAGCCGGATTTATTTTATAAAGGTAATCGTCCGGCCGTTAACGCCGGTTTATCTGTTTCTCGCGTCGGTTCCAGCGCCCAGATTAAGGCGATGAAGAAAGTGGCCGGCAAGATGCGTCTGGAAGCGGCCCAATACCGAGAACTCGCGGCTTTCGCCCAATTCGGTTCTGATCTTGATGTTGAAACCAAGGCTAAATTAGACCGCGGACAGCGCTTATATGAAATTTTCAAGCAAGGCCAATATCAGCCCTTATCCGTCGCCAAGCAAGTTTTGATCTATTATACCTTGATCAATGGTTTGATGGATAATGTGCCGGTCGAGCGGGTCAGGGAATTTGAAAATGGTTTATATGAATATGCCGACTTAAACGATGAAGTTTTGCAGTTGATTACTGAGAAAAAAGATTTAGATCCTGAGATTGAAGAAAAAATTAAGAAATTATTAAAAGATTATCAAGAAACTTTAGATTATTTGATTAAATAAAATGGCTAAGACCAAGGAAATTTCCCGTCGCATCAAATCCGTAACCAGCACTAAGAAGATTACGAAAGCCATGGAAATGGTGGCGGCGGCGAAAATGAAAAAAGCGGTGGACGCAGTTTTGAAATCTCGCACTTATGCTAATTTAAGTTGGGAAACGGTTTTGCATTTAGCGGAGCTGGCGGCCACCAAAGCCGAAGCTTTGCATCCGCTATTGATGCCCCGGACGGAAATCAAGAAAATTGCCATTATCCTGATTACTTCTAATCGGGGAATGTGCGGCGGATATAATACCGCGATTATTTCTAAGGCGGAAAGTTCGGTCAAGAAACATCAACTCAGCACCGACTTTATTATTTCCGGAAAAAAGGGAGCGGCTATCCATCACCATGGTTATAATATTTCGGCGGAATTTGAAAAAAGTGATCTACTGATGGATACTAAAGAGATTTATCCAATGGTCAAAATGGTTTTGGATGATTATCAAACGGGTAAATATGATAAGATATTTTTAGCTTATACCGATTTCGTTAACCCGGCTAGGCAGATTCCGCGGGTAAAACAATTACTACCGATAGAAATTGAAAAAAATGATGAATATCTAGGTATTGTCGGCGAGGGATCTCAGGCCGCAGTCAGTCCGGAATTGATTAGGCAGAAAGAAAAACAACATTTAACCGCCAATGGTTTGATTTTTGAATATAAGTTTGAGCCCAGTCCGCGAGAAGTTTTAGATCTGATGATCCCGCGTTTAGTAGAAACCCAGTTATATCAGGCATTTTTAGAAGCGAACGCCTCAGAACATAGCGCCCGGATGACTGCCATGCATCAGGCGACTGAAGCTGCTAATGATATGGTGAGCGAATTAACTTTATTTTATAATAAAGCGCGCCAGTCGGGAATTACCGCGGAAATCGCGGAAATCTCCGCCGGCGCTAATGCCTTAGCCAACTAAAATAATTTAAATAATATGAAAGATTCCAAGCAAAACACCGGAGTTATCAAGCAGGTTATCGGCGTCGTCGTCGATGTTTATTTCGCGGATAAACTGCCGGAAATTTATAACGCCCTGGAAGTTGAATTAAAAGGCCAAAAGTTAATCCTGGAAGTTGAACAGCATACCGGTTCCGGCATGGTTCGGACCGTGGCCATGGGCTCAACTGATGGCTTGAAAAGAGGTGACTCCGTGATTGATACTGGCGCGGCGATTTCCGTACCGGTCGGAGCCGAAACACTAGGTCGCATTTTTGATGTTTTAGGTAATGTCGTCGACGGCGGAGCGCCGGTAAAAACAGAAAAAAAATACCCAATCCATCGCCCGGCTCCGAAATTTGTGGATCAGTCTAATAGCACGGAAATTTTAGAAACCGGTATTAAGGTTATTGATCTTATCTGTCCGATCGTCAAAGGCGGTAAGGTCGGTATGTTCGGCGGCGCTGGCGTGGGCAAGACCGTCGTTATCCAAGAGTTAATCCATAATATCGCCTCCGAGCACGGCGGTTATTCAGTTTTTGCCGGAGTTGGAGAACGGACCCGTGAAGGAAATGATTTATATCATGAATTTAAAGATAGCGGCGTTATTGATAAAGTAGCCATGGTTTTCGGCCAGATGAATGAACCGCCCGGTGCCCGTGCCCGTGTCGCTTTATCCGGATTATCCGTTGCGGAATATTTCCGGGACGAGAAAAACCAGGATGTCTTATTCTTTGTCGATAATATCTTTCGTTTTACTCAGGCCGGTTCGGAAGTTTCCGCTTTATTAGGTCGGATGCCATCAGCCGTCGGTTATCAACCGACTTTGGCCTCAGAAATGGGTGAATTACAGGAAAGGATTACCTCTACTAAGAATGGTTCCATTACTTCTATCCAAGCCGTTTATGTTCCAGCTGACGATTTAACCGATCCGGCTCCGGCTACTACTTTCGGTCATTTAGATTCCACGGTCGTGCTATCGCGCTCCTTGTCAGAATTAGGTCTTTACCCCGCGGTTGATCCACTAGATTCCTCTTCTATCATCTTAGATCCGAAAGTCGTGGGCCAAGAACATTACGAAGTAGCCCGCGGCGTCCAGAAAATTTTACAGCGCTATAAAGATTTACAGGATATTATTGCGATCTTAGGCATGGAAGAATTATCAACCGAAGATAAAGTCATCGTTTCTCGAGCCAGAAAAATCCAGAAATTCTTATCCCAGCCCAACTTTGTCGCCGAAACTTTTACCGGCCGACCCGGCAAATACGTTAAATTAGCCGATACGATCCGCGGCTTTAAGGAAATTTTAGGCGGATTGCATGATGGTAAATCCGAAGATAGTTTCTATATGCGAGGCGGGATTGAAGAAGTGGGTTCGGATAAATAGATTTTATTTTGATAATATATTATGTCTGCTAAAACTATAAAATTTGAAATCGTCACTCCCGAACGCGTTGTTTTAAGACGCGAAGTTTTACAGATTACCGTCCCGACTACGACCGGTGAGATTACCGTTTTACCGGATCATATCCCTCTGGTTTCCATCCTCCAGCCCGGAGTGATTGAAATCGTTTTGACTGATAAGATCAAAGAAATAATGTCTGTTTCCGGCGGATTCATTGAAGTTATGAAAGATAAAGTGGTAATTTTAGCCGATACCGCCGAGCGAGCGGATGAATTAGATGAGGAAAGGATCAAGGCTGCGCATCAACGAGCCGAAGATTTGAAGAAAACCGCTAAAAATATGGATGATGTCCAGTTTGCCGACGCCGCAGCGCATTTAGAAAAAGAATTAGCCCGGCTTAGAGCGGTTAACCGCTGGCGGAAATTAAAAAGACCAGATGATAAAAATTAATATAAAAAACAGTTCATTGTAAAATTATGTTTAACCATCAAGAGGAAGCCAAAAATATGAATCTAAAACAAGAAACACCCCATGATCATGAATCACTTTTTGATCAAGCCTGGGAGAAGACCCAAGATAATTTTTTTATTAAAGGTTTGAATTCCGGCCAGAAGATTGAAGATTTATTGCCGCAAGTAGCAGGATTTAAAGAGTCTTTTGAACGTCCCTTAACCCGTTTAGATTGCTCCGATGGCCGAGTCTGTCCTGGAACGGGGAAGATGGGCCTGCCCGGAATTGACGTTCTTCTCAGCGAAGATCAAAGACAAGTGCTCATTAATGAAATAAAAGATCAAGGATTGACTATTTCCGGCCATGAATCTTGTGGCGCGGCCGCCATTGCCCATCCCGGTGCGGATAGTGATGATTTTGGTTATCAACATGCCGAAAAATTAGCTCAAGTCAGTGGGAATAAATATGAGAAAATCGATCATTCTCGATTTAAATCCTCGATCCACAACGAACGTCTATTAGTTATTGAAGGAACTAAAAAATGGGATTGCGCTAATTGGGAAGGATTCCCGCCGCAATTTATTAATTCCGCTCCTGCCCTTAAACTCAGTAATGAAACAGCCAAAGAAGGTAATAAGGCTTTAACCGGAATCGCTTTAGGCAGTCATGGTTTCAGTGAAAAAAGGTTTGATTCTAAAAATCCTTTTTATATTATTATTTCCGCTGAAGATCAGAGGCAGTTGGAAGAACTAACCGTTTTAGCTCAAGAGGGAATCACTGAAATGAGCGAAAAAGATGGGAAAGATTATAGCCAGATTATCAAAATTGATGGTTTCATCGCGCCGACCGAATAAATAGGAGAAAAATATCGGAAAATAAAAAAGCCGCTTTAAAGATAAGCGGCTTTTATTATAGATAATTTATTTTACGCCTTTTTCTCGAAATAGCGGGACATATTCTCGATCCAGATTATTAATATGCCAGATCCACCAGTCTTGGAGGAAATTGGTCAGGTTAAAAAAGATAGATTCGGTTTTATCGGTTTTAAATTGGGTTTTAAATTCCTCTATTTTCGTCCGATATTTATTATGCATGGCGATATGGCCGGCCGCTTGCGGATAGTTGAATAAAGAAAAATATTTCTCCTCCGTAGAAAAATGATAATTAGCATAGTCGGTCAATTCCTGGAGGACGGCTCCCAGCCCCTCATCTGGTATCTGGTGTTCCGAAAACATCTGAAAGAGCCGATTGATAAGCTCGACGATTTTTTTATGTTGGTCATCTATTTCCGATATTCCCAGAGCGTAGCTTTCTTGCCAAGTAATAAGTGGCATATTTTATATTTAATTAATTATGTCATTATCTTATCATTAATTAAAACATCAGCCAAGTTAAGACGGCTAGCCCCAAAACAATTCGATACCAGCCGAAAAGAATAAAATTGTTTTTTTGGACATAATAGATAAAAAAGCGGACGCCGATTAGGGCGGTAGCAAAAGAAGCAATAAAGCCGATTAGCCAGATTGACAACTCCGACCCGGTCAGACCGCTTAGGATATCTCGGCTTTTTAATAAATCTAAACCAGTAGCGGCGATCATCGTCGGTATCGCTAGTAGAAAAGAGAATTCCACGATTTCCTTTCTTTTAATACCCAGGCTCAATCCGCCGATAATGGTTGCGCCAGCTCGAGAAACGCCAGGAATAATAGCTAAAGATTGAAAAACCCCGATTGTTGCCGCTTGTTTATAGGACAGTGGTTCGATTTGGTCGTCGACATTAGCCCCGTCATTAGTCAAATTTTTGCCGGTTATTTTCTGAGAATGATATTTTTCAAATCCTATTAAGATGATACCGCCGATAATCAAAGCGCTAGCGATAATATAATTGTTATCCAATAGATAATTTTTGACGATTTTATAAAAAATTAAACCGATTATCGCCGTCGGGATAAAGGCGACAATGATTTTGCCGATCAGGTCCCAGGAACTCCAGATCTTTTTCCAGTATAATATCGCGACAGCTAGGATGGCCCCGAGTTGGATAGAAATTTCAAAGGTTTTTAAAAAGTCAGTCGAAGGGATCTTCAGCCATTCGCCGACCAAAATTAAATGAGCGGTCGAAGAAATCGGCAGGAATTCGGTCAGTCCTTCAATAATGCCTAAAACCAAGCCGTGAAAAATAGTCATATTATCAGTTTATTAACGGTTATCCCCAGCACCGTGCAAGACGTCGCGTTTTAGACGAGATTGAATTTTTTCTAAGTTAGTTTGAGCGACATCATCAAAATTAATTCCGATTTCTTCGGCTAGCTGCGATAAGTACCATAAGACATCGCCCATTTCTTTTTTTACTTCCAGACGATCTTCGTCAGTCACTTGTTTATTTTTGTCACGCCAAATTTTTTTTATCTTCTCCGCTACTTCGCCGGTTTCCCCGACTAAGCCTAAAGTAGCGTAGATAAAAGTATTTTCTTTATCCGGAAACGCACAAGTCCTTTTAGCTTCTAGCTGATATTCGCGAAAAGTCATAGGTTTTTTGTTATTTTACCTTAATATTTTACTATAAATAAGGTAATCTTTATATATTGACATTTTTATGTAATTGTGATAAGATATTATGTTAATTATTACCTTAAAAAATAATATTGAAAAATATTTATAAAACATAAAAAAGGAAAAAATAGCCATGAAGAAGATGATCATTCTCGTTCTCGTAATCTCCAGTCTTATTAGCAAATCGTTCGCCCAATCTAATGCACCCAAACCCACCGTTTTCCCGGATAGTAGTTATTTAAAAAAATACTATTTTGGTTTTTTGTATACTGGTTCCGGAAAAAAATATTACGATATCCAAAGTATCTTGAATATCCGGTTGGGCGTGGCGGTTGCGGTACCACTTTTCGGCTTTGGTACTCTTTCAACCCAGGCTTTTATTGATCCGTTGGAAAAGGAAAACAAATTAAAAGCGGAAGGACGTCTAACTATCCCAATCGCTGATGCCCTTGTCGTTTCCGGTGGAATTATTCCTACCGATACCAGGAAATCTCAGACGCCCAGCCCGATTTCACCAGAGGGGCAGTTCTTGCCAGGAGCTAAAGCTGTAATTTCTCCAGGTTTTCATCCAGGAATTGAAATTAGCAATAAAAATTTATGCCTCGGAGCTTATGCTGACGGTGAGGACAAATTTCAATATCACTTGGGGTATAAGACGGAAAATATCGGTCCGATAAAATCTTTAAAATTATCGGCTTTTATTCTCGGCGGACGCGCAGTTAGTGATACTTTATCCGGCGGTGGAGTTTTAACAATCAACTTAACCGGAATTAGCTTTACGGCTTATAGCGAAAAAATGACCAGTATAAATACTTATTCCTTCTTCACAAAAGTTAATGTTTCCGAATCGCTCGAAAGCTATGCCAGTTTGGTTTATAAGAACAGGAGTTGGCAATCGGCAGAAGTAGGAGTATTGCAATCAGCCAGTCAGAATCTTGGTCTGTTAACAGTAAAATATTGTTATGGTTTGGGATACCAGTATTATCCATACAAAGCCATAAATTTCTACCTGCAGACCTGGTTGAATTAGTTTGGTCGGAGGTCGGATATAATTATTATCCGACCTTTTTTAATATTTGTTTTTTGATTTTTTAGTGGATTTATGTTATTTTAAAGGTATATTTAGAATATTATCAAGATGAATAACGCGAGCACAAAAGTCGCAGCCAAATATAATTTAAATAATTTTTCCTGGACCTATAAAGGTTTCCACGGTCTTTTACATACTTTTTTCCCGGTCGGCCAAACCGGGCCGGCGGTGACGACATTCTTAAGCCGGCACGCCGTCCGGACCATATTCTTCGCGACCGATGATGATTATATTCATTGGTATTGGAACGACCAAGACCTGATCTTTATCAGGGAGGAGTTTTTCCACCGTCTGAAGAAGAATAAGGGCTATTTACGACAGCTCCAAGCCGACTGGGGTAAAAAAATTAAACGGTTTGACTCGGTTATCCGTCAGGCCGACCAAATTGATCTTACTAAACTATCAAATTTGGGATTAGTTAAGCTTTATCAGGGTTTTTATAAGGCTTATCTAGATGAATTTAAATATTTTATGGCTTTGGGCGATGCCGTTTCGATGCACGCCGATCGTTATCTAGTCCCTGATTTCCAGAAGACTCTCGGCGCCGACTTCCCAATCGTTTTTCCTAAGCTGCTGACTACTAAATATTTGTCTTTTATCGAACAGGAGAAGATCGAACGAGAAAAACTTCAAAAAACCTTAATCAAAAATGGTAGGCTAGATCCAAAAGCCCTAGCTAAACATGCGCAGCGCTATTTCTATATTAATAATAACTACGCCAAGGGCATCAAGCTTACCGCCGCTGACTTTTATAAGGTTTTAAAAAAAGAATTAAAGGCTAAAAGCTTAAGTACGCTAGAAAATCGTACGGCTAGCCTAAAAGAAAAAAAATATTTGATTAAGAAGTATCGGCTCTCGACCTGGCAAAAAAATTTGCTGTATATCATGGATGAATTTTTCAAGATACAAGATATCCGGAAAAAATATGTACTAATTTCTAATTTTTATCAGATCCAATTATTGAAAGAAATTAGCCGCCGCTCCAAGGTTTCTTTTGACGTTCTAAAATATTCTATTTTTCCGGAAGTCGGCAAGATATTAGATGGTAAAACCACTGTGAAAACCTTATCCAAACGCTTGACCGGTTGTGCTTGCCTGAGCGCTAAAGGTGGTTTTTCTTTGATCAGCGGCGTGGAATATAAAAGATTATTTAACTATTTTAACTCTTCGCGCAATAAGCAAATGGAGCTAAAAGGTATGACTGCTTCTTTAGGAAGAGCCAGGGGTAAAGTCAAGAAAATTTTAAAAATTCATGACATGATCAATATGGAGCAAGGCGATATCTTAGTCACCTCAATGACTAGGCCGGAGATGATGCCAGTTATGAGATTAGCCAGCGCTATCATCACCGATGAGGGAGGGATTACTTCGCATGCGGCTATTGTCTCTCGTGAATTAAAGATTCCTTGTATTATCGGAATGAAGATAGCTACGCAGGCGTTAAACGACGGAGATGAGGTAGAAGTAGACGCGAATCAGGGGATAATCAGGATATTAAAAAGAAATTAAGTCCATAAATTACTTATATAAAATCTCTAGCTTCATGACTAGAGATTTTATTGTATCAAAATATGTTATCCGACCTTTTTTAATATCTTGACAAGCATTTTTTAAAAGTCTAAAATGATAAAGTAATTAGCACTCTTGTATTATGAGTGCTAATAAAATTTATTTAATATAAGACAAAAATATGAAATTAAAACCACTTTTTAACAATGTTATCGTTCAGCCTTTAAAAAACGAAGAAGTTACTAAATCCGGTATTGTTTTGCCCGATACTAGTGATAAGGAAAAGCCAGAAAGAGGCGAAGTTGTGGCAATCGGTTCCGGCAAAGTTTTGGAAAATGGGCAAACTTTGAAAATGTCTGTTAAAGTTGGCGATCAAGTTATGTTTAAAAAATACTCGCCCGATGAGGTAAAAGTTGACGGAGAAGATTACTTAGTTTTGAGCGAAAGTGACATTATCGCAATTATTGAATAATTTATAATTAAATTGGAAATATATGGCTAAACAAATAATTTTTGACGAAAAGGCCCGCTTAGCCTTAAAAAGAGGCGTCGATCAATTAGCTAACGCCGTGAAAGTTACTCTCGGCCCGAAAGGCCGTAACGTCGTTATCGCGAAAAGCTACGGTTCGCCGGTGATTACTAAAGATGGTGTAACGGTCGCTAAAGAAATTGAGCTGGAAGATAAATTTGAAAATGTCGGGGCGGAATTGATCAAAGAAGTGGCCTCGAAAACTAATGATACGGCTGGTGACGGTACAACGACCGCGACAGTTTTAGCGCAAGCTATCATCAATGTCGGTTTGAAGTTAGTCGCCGCCGGCGTTAATCCGATTGAGATCCGGAAAGGCATTGAAAAACGGGTCAGCGAAATTGTTAGCGAACTTAAAAAAATGTCTAAATCAATTTCCACTAAAGAAGAAATAGCCCAAGTCGCTTCAATCTCCGCTAACGACGAGGAAATCGGCAATATTATAGCCGAAGCCATGGAGAGCGTGGGGAAAGAAGGCGTCATTACCGTGGAAGAAGGGCAGTCTTTTGGGATTGAAAAAGAAGTCGTGGAAGGAATGCAGTTTGATAAAGGTTATATTTCTCCTTATATGATCAGTAACCAAGATACGATGAAAGCGGAAATGGCCGAGCCTTATATCTTAATTACGGATAAGAAAATTTCGGCTATCCAAGAGATTTTGCCGCTGTTAGAAAAAGTAATCCAGGCCGGAAAGAAAGATTTAGTCGTTATTGCAGAAGATATTGACGGCGAAGCTTTAACTACCTTTGTTTTAAATAAATTACGCGGCACTTTTAATGTTTTAGGCGTTAAGGCTCCGGGTTTCGGTGATCGTCGTAAGGCTTTATTAGAAGACATTGCGGTTTTAACCGGCGGCAAAGTAATTTCCGAAGAAGTCGGTTTAAAATTAGATAAAGCCGAAGTCGGCGATTTAGGCCAGGCTCGAAAAGTTGTCGCCTCTAAAGATAATACGACCATCGTTGACGGCAAGGGGAAAGAAAAAGATATCAAAGCTCGGATTGAAGCGATTAAGAAAGAAAAAGAATTATCCGATTCTGATTTTGATAAAGAAAAGTTACAGGAGCGACTAGCTAAACTTGGCGGCGGCGTAGCCGTTATTAAAGTCGGCGCCGCGACCGAAACCGAGATGAAAGAAAAGAAATATCGGATTGAAGACGCTCTGAACGCCACTAAAGCGGCGATTGAAGAAGGCGTGGTTCCCGGCGGCGGCTTGGCTTTAGCGGTAGCTGGTTATGGTTTAAATTTTGTAAATTTTGAAAAGGAGTTGAAAGATACTAATAATATTTCGGTCGGGGAAAAAATAATTAATCAAGCGATTTTAGAGCCGATTAAGATAATCGCCTCTAATGCCGGCGTAGATGGATCGCTAATTTTACAGAAGATCATTGAAGAGAATAAAACCTCCAAAGTCGTGAAAGGCTATGATGCCGCCAACGGTGAATTTGTGGATATGATTAAGGCCGGGATCGTTGATCCGACTAAGGTCGTCCGCTTAGCTTTAGAAAACGCGGCTTCCGCGGCTATGATGTTTTTAACGACCGAAGCGGTTATT
>Ga0172379_10008926_pt1 | contig 12490 bp, 14 predicted proteins | sample GrowelOW334metaG_FD_119756 | JGI IMG/M metagenome (GOLD analysis project Ga0172379, IMG submission 119756) | Groundwater microbial communities from an aquifer near a municipal landfill in Southern Ontario, Canada - Groundwater well OW334 metaG | ecosystem: Environmental > Aquatic > Deep... | reverse complement strand
TTTAAATCTTCTTCAGTGGTAACAAACGGCAAATTGCCGACAAACATTTTTTTGTTCATTTAACTTCACCCGTCTTGCTAATAAATTGACTTGGCCCGGGTAAGCTTCAGTCTCGTCAGTATAACATGTCCCTGATTCTTGTTGTATCTCAACTTTCCAGCTATAATCATCTTACAAGCGTTTAACTTCGACAAACATCGGAGGAGCTTCGGGAAGAAAAGTTCACCACTTACTAGAACCCGACAGAGGCAAACTGTAAAGACAGCATTGTGTGTCGCGCCTGCGGAGCACTTAATCATTTCCGCATTTTACCCCGGCGCACCCGGGGTTTTTCGTATTTTAAGGTCAAAATTTGGAGCTTTGCGACACAATTTTGCCTTAAAATACAATCCGTCTCAGACGGATAATTACTATGACAGAAAGAACACTGGTTTCTGAAACCCCATCTTTGGTGGGTCAAAAAGTATTAATTAAAGGATGGGTCAATAGTCTTCGAAGTCATGGAGCGCTAACTTTTGCCGACATCCGTGATCGAACCGGTATTCTTCAAATTGTTGGTTCTAAGGATTTTTCTAAAGTTAAAGAGCAGTCAGCTGTCGAGTTGGTGGGCACGATAAATTCCCGTGACTCTAAATACTTCAACGATAAAATATCAACAGGGAAAGTTGAACTGTCGGTTGAAAGCTTTACTGTACTTTCAATGGCTCAAGATATGCCTTTTGATGTTCACCAGCCGGATTTAAATGTTTCCTTGCCGACACTGCTAGACAATCGGATTGCATCCTTAAAACACTCTAAAACCCGCGATATTTTTACTCTTCAGGCCACAATTACTAGTGTATTTAGGGATTATTTAAATAGTATTGGTTTTATCGAGTTCCAAGCCCCCACAATTGTTGCTGCAGCTTCTGAGGGGGGTTCCCAAGTCTTTCCGGTAGATTATTTTGGCTATAAAGCCTATTTGGCTCAAAGCCCTCAACTATACAAACAAATCATGGTCGGTGCCTACGAACGGGTTTATACAGTTGCCCATGCTTACCGTGCCGAGCCGTCCGTCACCACTCGACACTTAACTGAATATGTTGGCCTTGATGTGGAAATGGGATTTATTAATAGTTGGCAAGATGTAGTAATGAACGCTGATAACGTTATTAAGCAAATTTTTAAAGTTGTTCAAGATAAACACGGCGATATTTTAGCCGAATATGGTGTCACAGTTCCTAAAACCGTAGAACATACTCCTCAAATTAAACTAAAGGATGCCCTTGAACTAATCACCAAGCGAACCGGCCGTGATGTCAGAAATGAATTGGATATGGACCCTGAGGGTGAGCGGGAAATTTGTCGTTGGGCTTATGAAACTACTGGTAGCGAGCTAGTCTTTATTACTCACTTCTATACCAAAAAACGGGCTTGGTATTCTCACACAGATCCTGAAAATCCCGAGGAAACCTTATCTTTTGATTTAATTGGTCGGGGAGTCGAGTGGATAAGCGGTAGTCAACGCATTCATGAATATGATGATTTGGTCGCCAAAATTATTAAAGTTGGCCAAAAACCAGAGGACTACGAAATTCCCTATGTTCAAGCATTTAGATATGGCATGCCCCCTGAAGGTGGGTATTGTATTGGTCTTGAACGCCTCACTATGAATATTTTAGGATTAGACAACCTTCGTAAAACCACTCTTTATCCCCGGGACATGGAGCGAGTCGATGCCCGGCTCTCTGTTATTGGTAAAAAAATTGTTTCAGTCCCAACCGTCAACCTTCACGACCGTCTCATGACATTTCTAGATGAAAAGGTAATTACTTATCGTCATTTAGAACATGAGGCAACTAAAACATCCCAGGAATCGGCTAATGCCCGAGGTACTCGTCTCGAACAGGGTGCTAAAGCCTTGCTGATGTTTGCCGATTCCAGTCCGATTCTGGTTGTAATTTCGGCTGCCACCAAGTTAGATAATTCAGCCTTCAAAACCCAATTCAAAGTTAAAGACTTACGCATGGCAACTGCCCAGGAAGTGGAATCCGTTAGTGGGGCAGTTGTGGGAGCAGTTCCTCCGTTTGGCAATTTGTTTAACGTCGTCGTTTACGCCGATCAAAAGTTGTTATTAAACGAAGATATTGCCTTCAATGCCGGAGACTTAACCAAATCAGTCATCATGAAATCATCTGATTGGAAAAATTTGGTCAACCCTACAGTAGGGGACTTTGCTATCTAAATTAGCTACAATAGCTTGTGGCTAAAGTAAAGAAAACTAAGAAGTTAGTTTCAGTCCACCAATTTTCTTGGGGTCTAGTATTTTGGCCTGCCTTTATTTTGGCCCTCTACTTGGGGTTAGCCTTCTATTTGCGCTCCATCCACGCTCTTCACGCCTACTCTAAATCGTTTCAAGCGTTAGTTGACTTTCATCCACCCCGCCCACCCGAATATGCTCCAAACCTTCCTCCCACTCTCCAGTCCGATAGCTGGCTTCTGCTCGATCCATCATCTGGTGAAACGGTTGTCGCTCTCAATCCCCAAAAACGTATCTATCCTGCTTCGCTCACCAAGTTGGCCACGGCTCTAACCGCCCTTAATCTTTATCCCTGGACTGAACCTGTTGAGGTATTAGAAGACTATCGTGAAGGCAAGGTGATCAGTCTTACAATTGGTCAAAAGCTAACTGTGGGTTCTTTGGTTCAGGCCGTTATTATTCATTCAGCCAACGATGCGGCAGTAGCTCTTGCGGATCATCATCCTCAGGGTCAATCAGGGTTCATTGACACTTTAAATAAATTTATCGCCGCCAACGGCTTAACTAGTACCCATTTTGTCAACGTTGACGGTGTCCATAGTCCCGACCATTATTCCACGGCCGCTGACTTAGCTCGTCTTGCCCGGTTGGCTATTGCCCAAGAAATTGTTTTAGTTGCCGCCCAACAAACCACATCATCCATAACCGATCTGACTGGCCAGGTTGTCTATCCTTTAGTTACCACCAATGAATTATTAGGTAAAGTGCCGGAAATTGAGGGGCTCAAAACCGGTTGGACTCCCGAAGCCGGAGGTTGTTTTATTGGTCTATTTAGCTTTGGTGGCCATCGCTTAATTAGTGTCATAACCAACAGTCCTGACCGTTTCGGCGATACTCAACAGCTCTTAAATTGGTCCAAAGCTAATCTCTATTGGGAGTAGCCGTCGGCTATCGCTGGTAGGTAGCCAATAAAATTTCCGTCACCTTCAAATACATAAATTGGTTGTAAATAATTGGTCAGTGTCACCGGTTCAAAATATGCCAAATACATCTTTCTAATTATTGTTTGAGAGTCGCCGCTGTCGAGTGCTGGCCAATAATTACCGCTGCTAAATTCGTCCCAAGCCTCCGAGGGTGTTTTAATTGGATATGTCGAAAAAGATTCTCGGTCAATGTCTGCGTATTTGTAGGCTACTTCTAATATTTTCTTTCCCTCAACAGATGATCCGGATACCAGCACCGAAATTGAGGCGGAATTAACATCCGCTTCCATTATTTTAAATTCACCTGGAATCTCTTCCCGGTTAAAGTCCACCTTGGCCACATTAGCTTCCGATGCTGAATTTACTTGTTTTAAACCATCAGCTTCAATCCTCCAAAAGCTGACATTTTTAACACCATCGTCTAAGTCCGGTTTCCATCTTTCTGCCTGTTCCAAATAAGCCTTTGCTGCCGCAATTGCTGCGTCTTTCCCGGGGACCTTTTCCGTTGCTAAAAGTAATTGGTCGTTGATGTAGGGGTATTTCATCGTAAAAGAACCGTCCAAAATGTTTATTGTTAGAGTTTGGTTTAGGGTGTTGTTTCTAAACTCGTACATGCCGTCGTTAATTTTAATCGGTTCTTCAGTAAAGCCCATTTCTTTGGCCATGTTCACGTAATAGTCATACGCCAGTAAATCCGATCCTGGTCGGTATACTACATAAACTTTGGCCTGGTCACTCATCTTGGGAAAATCATCATTGGGTAATTCCAGTTTAAACGTCTTAGTTGTCTTTTCTTTTTGAGGAAACACAATATTTGGCAGTTTGCCAAATCTAACAGTTGGCGGGGTATAAGGTGGATGGGCGGCCTTGTAAGCCGCCACGGCTACCCCAGCCACCCAGTAAAACAGCATCAAACCCAGCACTCCCACTCCTCCATATTTAATAATCAATCGGCTCGTGTGGCCCGTAGTTGTTAACGACATCATTTCATTTTACATAATCCAATGGGTTTTTGGCTCACAAGTGTTAAAATCATCCATGACTCCCGCTCGTACCCGTATCGCTCCTTCTCCGACAGGTGAATATCACATTGGCCATCTCCGGACTTGTTTATACGACTATGCTTTAGCTCGTCAAACTGGTGGTCAATTTGTGCTCCGTATTGAGGACACCGACCAAAAGCGTTTTGTCCCAGGATCATTGGAAAGGATAATGGAAGTAATTAAGGATTATGGAATATCTTGGGATGAAGGTCCGGACATTGGAGGTCCTTATGCTCCTTACGTTCAAACTCAACGGCTGGAAACTTACCAAAAATATGCCCGCCAGTTAATTGATCAGGGTAACGCCTACTATTGTTTTTGTTCAGAAGAACGTCTAGCCGAAATGAGGACTCTTCAAAAAGCCTCAGGTCAACTTCCTAAATACGACCGGCATTGCCTCAGTTTATCTAAAGAGGAAATTGCTTCTCGTCTTAAAGAGGGTCAAAAACCGGTTATTCGGTTGTTAATACCTAAAAACGAAACCCTAGTTTTTAACGATATAATCCGTGGCACTGTTAAATTTAATTCCAATGATGTCGATGATCAGGTGATTGTCAAATCAAATGGCATCCCTACCTATCATTTGGCCGTTGTAGTAGACGATCACTTAATGAATATTACTCACGTCTTTCGCGGCGAAGAATGGATTACTTCAACCCCCAAGCAAATTCTTTTAAATCGGTATTTGGGCTGGACTATGCCCCAATACGCTCATCTGACAGTTTTAATGGATCCCGCGGGTCGAGGAAAAATGAGTAAACGTCACGGTTCTGTTTCCGCCCGGTCATTTTTGGATGACGGTTATCTGCCCCAAGCTGTTTTAAATTTTTTAATGTTGCTCGGTTGGAATCCTGGTGATAATCGGGAAGTATTTACTCTCAAAGATTTTGTAGAAGCTTTTAGTTTAGATCACTTGCATAAAAAGTCTCCTGCTTTTGATCGTAAAAAACTGGATTATTTTAATGGTCTCTATATTCGACAGTCGTCCGAAGCCGAATTGTTTCCTCACTTCAAAAAGTTTTTGCCGTTTGCTACAGATGACCAGGTTAGGGGATTAATCCCCATTTTAAAAGACCGTATTTCCAAATTCTCCGACCTAACTATTCAGCTGGCATTTCTATTTGAAGATGCAGACTATGAACCTTCATTACTTTTACAGCGTGGAGCCAACCCGACCCTAGTAAGTCAGATATTAACTGAAATTAAGGCAACCTTAAGTAATATTGATAATTGGCAATATGAACCGATTCAGTCAGCTCTCACCACCCTAATTGCCCAGCAGGGTTGGAATGTTGGTCAGTTTTTTATGGTTTTTCGGGTAGCCATTTGTGGTGTCACCCAAACTCCTCCTTTGGTTGAAACTCTACCCTTTTTGGGCAAAGACAAAACACTTTCTAAAATAGAGCTTGCTTTAAACCAGCTAAGTAAATTGGTAGACTAGTTGGTGATTTGGTTCATACTTGCCTTTTTTCTTATTCCCAACACTGTCCTGGCCCAGTCGTCATCTGTAAAAATTACCAACTTTTCTTCAAATTCCGCCCCCGAATGGGTCGAAATTCACAATGAGACTTTAAATAATATTGATTTAACCAATTGGGCCATCGGCGATAGCATAATCTCCTCTCCTTACGACATTATTCTTTCCGGTTGTCTCTCTCCTAATTCGTATTTAACATTTACCCACGACTCAGGTTGGTTAAACGATGGGGGAGATGTAATTCAACTCTTTGATGCCTCGCGGAATCTAATCGATACCTATACTTATACTTCAGGCCGTTACGGCACAGATTCGCGCTCAGACAGTAATTGCCAAGCTCCTACCACTGTACCTACCATCGCTCCTACTACAGCACCAACCACTCCTCCCACTCAAGTTCCCACAACCGTCCCCACAGTCGCCTCCACTCCCACTTTGCCACCTTTGAACTTTCAAATTTCAAGTGTACCTTCTACTGTCGCCCAAAATGAGGAATTTAGCCTAACTTTTAGCGCCCAAAATCTAACCACCGGTAAAGAATATTACTTTAAAGCCTATGGTGGAACCGTCGATAACTACGGTTTTGAAACAAAAAACAATTCAAGTTGGTATGAATATAATTCTACCGCTGCTAATTTTCCCAAATTTTCTCCAAATACTAACACCATAAATCAGACTTTAACAGTTCGGGCCAAAACCGGGAAACCCTTGGGGTCAGCTTTAATACGGTTGGCCATAAAGGAAGTAGTTAGTGGAGATTGGATACCCGCCTCAAACGAAAAATCAATAAACATTACCGCTGCCCCGACTCCCACCCTTACCCCTACCCAAACTCCATCTCCTACTCCTACTAAAACCCCTACCCCTACTCCTACCCGTTCTCCCACTTCCACTCCTCTGCCTTCTTTGGTTTTACCCACCGCCATTCCCACCCTCGACGAGTCTGATATGACCATAACCGTAATGCCCACAATTGACTTAAATGTCTACGGTGGCGCCACCTCTCCTCCGGAAACAATTTTAGGAGACATTGTCATTTCCTCTCCCACTCCCGTTTCTCGCTTCCGTTTGGTCTCAGTATCGTCTGCCATGCCTTATTTAATTATCGGGGTAGGCAGTATTCTTCTTCTTGGTCCACTAATGCTTTCAAAGTATTTAAAATGAAACTCACCACTTTTTACTCTAGACTGTTTTTTTGGCTACTGACCATTCTGTGGATGGCGTTTATATTTTTCCTTTCAGCCCGGTCCACTGTTGGCATCGGCCAAACCGAGGTCTCCCGCTTCCTGATTCTTAAGTTTTTTCACCTTGTTGAATATTTTATGCTCTATATTCTTATTCGTTTAGCCTCAGGAAGTTCTAAGACTGCGCTAATTTTGACCTATCTCTATGCGGTATCAGACGAGCTACATCAGATATTTGTTCCCGGTAGGGAAGGTAAGTGGCTCGACACTCTTATTGATTTTGTGGGTACACTAATCGGTCTTACCTTTCATCGTTTGATACTGACCCGTTTCCGTTTCCTACGTTCTCTTTAAATCCCCTTTAATCTGCCCGGTTTCTCATCTATACTGATTCATATGCCCAAGTGGCTCCATCTTTTATTTTTACCTCATCCGGACAATAATCACCGTGCCGGTTTGCTTCAACCGGGTACCCTGGCACTTCTGATTGCTGTCTACTTGCTCAATCAATCTTTTATTAAAAGCCTATCAGTCGTCCGCCCCGGAATTTTAGGCTATAGTAGTGAAATCACTGCTCAAAAAGTCCTTGATTTAACTAACTCCGAGCGTCAAAAAATAAATCTAACCCCCCTTGTCTACAATCAACTGCTCGAACAGTCAGCTATTGCCAAAGCCAAAGACATGTTTGCCAGCAATTATTGGGCTCATAATTCTCCTGGGGGTAAAGTACCCTGGGATTTTTTTAACGGTGTCGGTTATGAGTTTTCGGTTGCCGGTGAAAACCTCGCCCGTGATTTTCAGGATACCGATACCATGATGCGAGCTTGGATGAATTCCCCAACGCATCGGTCCAATATTATTCACCAAAAATATCAGGAAATTGGTATTGGTGTGGTTAACGGCATTTTAAACGGTGTCAAAACAACGCTGGTAGTTCAGCACTTCGGTACACCTCTTGTACCCCTAGCTCCCCAAGAAGCGTCTACCGGTAACGTTCTGTCAGCTGCCCCGGTGACCGATCTGGCACCTCAGGTACACCCGCTTGTTAATCCTCTTCTCTTAACCCAGCTGGTTGGTGGCGTACTATTTGGTTTAATTCTAGTCGTTTTAGTAATCGACGCCTGGCACACTGTTAAAAAAGGCCACCATCGCCTCACCGGTTCTACCTTGGGACACATGGGCTTTTTATTAATCATCTTCCTGTTGTTAATTCTTACCCGTCAGGGAACCATCTAATGTTTAAAAATCTCCTTCGCTATCCTTGGGAATTTCTTATTTTGGCTCTTCTTCTTGGTTCTTCATTAGTTACTTATTTTATTTTTGGTTCAAGTCCCCAAATTCGTCGTTATTTAATTTGCCTGTCTGGTCTACTTTACTGGAGTTGGAGTCTGTTCTACCATTGGCGTCGGGGTGATCTCAATCTCTCAATTTTAGTTGAATATCTGGTTTTTGCTCTATTAGGTGTCGTCGTTTTGTTATCTTCGGTTCTTTAGTTTCCACGCCTCAATTATCTTGGGGTCACCAGACAGTAGTTCCTCCGGCACCTTAATTCCAAAATACTGGGCCGGTCGGGTATATTGTGGATACTCCTTCATTCTTTTAACCTTACCTCCATCATTTTGCGTCGAAAAACTCTCATCCCGTGAACTGTCGTCTTTTCCCAATACTCCGGGTATCAGGCGGGATACTGAGTCAACCATCACCATTGCCGCCAGCTCTCCCCCAGTCAATACATAGTTACCTATCGATATTTCCTCGTCTACCAACTTATCTGCTACTCTTTGGTCCACTCCCTCATAATGTCCGGCAATAATTATAATCCTCTCTTCTTTCATCATCTTTTCCGCCTTGGCCTGGCTCCAGGTTTTACCTTTAGCACTGGTCAATATTACTTTTGCTCCCTCACGTTTAAGATCGCTTAATGCCCGGTCAATTACGTCGGCTCGAATCACCATTCCCGGACCACCGCCATATGGTCGGTCGTCTACGGCTCCGTAGTTATTCCAAGCCCAATTTCTAAGTAGGTGAGTATTAACTTCGATTAAATTATTTTTAATCGCCCGGCCAATAATACTTGAGGTCTTAAACCCCTCAAACATTTCCGGAAATAAAGTCAGCACATCAAACGTCATAATGTATAATATCAAACTATGTCAAGAGAATGTGGCCTTCCTAATGCTCTAAACGTCGGGGTTTTGACAACTGTAATTATAACGACAGTACAAGTACACCGTAAACCACCGCTAAATCCAGAGCAGGAAGTCCGCTTGGCGGGTCTGGTTGACACCAGGTTAACCCGTGAAAAGCGAACTGTTTTACCTGAAACAAAAGGTCGGGACTTAACACTTGAGGAAGCTAGAAAGCTAGTTGTTGCTCTTAATCAAAGTATTTCTAACATGCAATTTGCTTACCGTTTCCGTTATGACTTATTAGGCTTAAACTCCACTACGCTTCAAGAAGTAGCCAATGAGATTGACAATTGCCTAAATTCGTAATTCCTGCCCTTCTTTACCGGTGCTATACTTTCAAATGGCCCGCTTAAAGAAAACCTTATCAACAGCCGTTATTGTCATTCCTACATACAATGAAGCCAACACTATTGGGCGTACTCTTGATGTTTTGTGTACCCAAACCATTCCCGAAATAAACCAGGGTAAACATGGCTTAAGCCAACCCTGGCTCCTAAAAATATTAGTAGTTGATGCTAACTCACCCGATGGTACTGGTCAAAAAGTAGAAGCTAAAGCTAAAATCTATCAAAACGTTTCCCTTTTAACCGAAACTTCCAAAGACGGTATAGGTGCCGCTTATTACAAAGGCTTTCAATATGCGATTCAGAAGCTAGGCGCCGATTTTGTTTTTGAATTTGACTCAGATTTACAACACCCTCCGTCCACTATTCCCTTGTTGTTGGCTAAAGTTGAGGCGGGGTACGATTATGTTATTGGCTCTCGAAAAATCAAAGGAGGCTCAATACCTAAGGGTTGGGGTTTTAAACGGGTCCTTTTCTCTGAACTTGGTGGCTTTGTTGCCCGCTTTATCATGTTTTTCCCTTTTAAAAATTTCTGGCGGGTTACCGACCCGACTACGGGCTTAAAAATCACTCGAGTCAGGGGATTTATTGACCAAATGGATTTATCCGATTTTAGTCACCTTTACAGCCGCAGTTTTGGTTACAAACTCCAACTTTTATTTGAAACACTTAAAATGGGGGCCCGGTTTACTGAGATACCTCTCCAGTTTCAAATCCGTACCACTGATGAATCTAAAATAGAAGCTAAAACTGCTAAAGATATTTTTCGAGTTGCCTTCCTTTTGCGTCGCAATGATGAGTTTACTAAAAAGTTTATAAAATTCGGTTTAGTGGGTGGAGTGGGATTTGTTATTAATCTGGTTGGTCTAAATGTCTTTAGTCGATTTTTAACGCCGGTAATCCCGGCCGTCGGCCTCCGTAATTCTATTGCCAACACTCTGGCCTCCGAGCTCTCCATTATTAGTAATTTCACTTTCAATAACGCCTGGACTTTCAAAAGCCAGCAAATTACTGCTATAACCGATATTATTTCCAAATTTGTTGCTTTTAATCTATCGTCTCTAGTTGGGGGAGTCTTGGTACCTGCTCTAATAGTTGGTGCCGGTACTCACTTTTTTGGTGACCAATCAAAAAATATCTTTTTGGTAATCGCCATCTTAGGTTTCACTATTCCTTACAACTGGACAGTCTACAACCGCGTTATCTGGAAAAAAAAGTAGCTACCAGTTTATTTCTCCCCCAATAATACTCGGTAGCTTTAGTTTGCTAACCTTGCCTTCACCCCGGCGAAACCATGTTTCATGTTTTAGTCGCATTTCAACCCGGCACTTACCTCCTCCTACTTCACAAGTGTTACCATCCAAAGAATATCGGTTACAACTGGCTCGTGTCATATTTAAACCTCCATCCTCCCTTCTTTCCCACCTAAATTTTGCAATACCTAACCCTCTTGTAACCACACTTCGCACCGACCAGGGTATCTCCCAATTATTTCCATCTTGAAGCTCACACCCACTACAAAAACGGCTTTCACTTACCTGGGGACCTTTATAAATACAAAAATATATTCTTCTTCCTTCAGGTTCTGCCATACCCTATATTATGCTATATTTATAAAATAATCAAATTCTCGTAAAATAAATTATCTTGCTTGATAATCGGCTATTATTTCAACTTGACCATCACTGTGTTTAATTACGTTTACACAATTTCTATCAAGACCGTTGGCACTCTGAACCATTCTTCTGGCTAAAAGCTCTTTCCAGACACAAGGACCTTCTCCAATTTCGCAAAACGAAATTCCGGCAATTACCCGAATACTTGGACAGTCAATTCTAACTCGTCCGGTTTCTGTGTCATACTGAAAACAAAAAGTTTCTCTTTTCTGAAACCATCCTGTCACCCCTGTTTCCATTGCTTTAAATCTCAGTGAACCATTTCCGTAACCAGTTCCAATACAAACCTCACTGCCTTGCCAAATAGTCATATCCTATAGTATCAAATATCACCAACTATGTCAATAATACTTTTTACTTAACCGCCAGTTTTGGTTGGTATTTACCAACAATCTCAATTTCAGTTCCCACATTGGCCCAGCTGTAAATATTCCCCGCTTCTGCTGTTCGCATGTTAATACATCCATGGCTCATCGGTACTCCAAAGTTATCATGCCAATAAGTCCCATGAATACTGTAACCAACTTTCTTGGCCACTTTATCGTTATAAAAAAATAAAACGTATGGGACATTAGGTAAGTAGTAATAAGTTCCTAGTTCTTTAGAGCCACCCGACATTTTTTGTGATCTAATTTTTGCCCACACTTTAAACACGCCTGTTGGTGTTCGGTTCCATTTACCCGACGATATTGAATATCCAAATACCGCATTTCCGTCTTCGTAAGCGGTCAACGTTTGCTCGGTAAGGTTAACTACAATCTTTTTGTTGTCCGCTACTGGTTCATCTGTTTCTCCCAAGACTCCGGGCTCAAGCGGGGGTACTCTGACATACTTGTTGTTAAAAATACCTCTGACTACTTCTACATCCCTTGCCTCCGCTAGGTATTCAGGGTTTATGTAATCTTGCCAGGAGTTCCACCCCTTCCAAATCTCACTGTTTTGAATTGCCACTATTCCCACTAGTACCATCACCAATAAGCACAATCTTCTTACGTCTCCCATTATTCAGTATAACTTAATCCCAATAAAAATCCCCCCCGAGTCTCGGGGGGGACTAATTAATTTACTAAAACTTAAAGTAACTTATCAATCATTGGCTTAACCTGATCGTAAGGTAAAGCGCCTGGAATCAATTCTTTTTGACCGTTTTTAGCCACAATTACTGTTCCTGGTGTGCCCTGAATTCCTGCCTCAGCTCCAGCGCTCATCTGGTCTGTAATTTTTTGGGTGAATTTACCGGCATCCAAACAACTTTGGACTTTGGCTTTGTTAACCCCAATCTGTGTCGCCATATCTACCATTTGCTCTTTAGTGAAGCTGGTTCCAGTTGACTGAGTTTTGGAGTAAACCAAGTC
>Ga0172379_10008925_pt1 | contig 12490 bp, 14 predicted proteins | sample GrowelOW334metaG_FD_119756 | JGI IMG/M metagenome (GOLD analysis project Ga0172379, IMG submission 119756) | Groundwater microbial communities from an aquifer near a municipal landfill in Southern Ontario, Canada - Groundwater well OW334 metaG | ecosystem: Environmental > Aquatic > Deep... | reverse complement strand
TGGTATGGCGTTGACAAGAGGCTTCCCGCGGCATTGTATGGCGTTTTCTTTGAGGGCGTCATTATCTTGGTAGGCCTGCACCACCAGCAATGGCAGACCTTGTACAGCTAGCGCAGCAAAGGCTTTAGGCTATATTACGTTTTGAGTAGAAGTCTAAGAATCAATAAGCACTATTGTCTTCTAATACTCTCTTTGGCTAAGTTACAGATCTCTTTAACTCTCTCAACTCCTCTGGTACCTATAAGCCCTCTTACCTACAGCCGCCGTCAACTCACTTTCTCTTCTGCAACCATACGGTTGTGCGTTGAGTAGGGGATAGGTTTCTGTCGTTTGTCAGAGGGCTGAACTAGGTAATCGCTGAGCTGAAGTGCTGAAGAAATTACCTCCAGAAATAGTTTTGGAGTGAACACAAGGAATGCCTATGAAACTTGAACCCGCCGACAAAATCTACGGACAAGCGAAAAGTGTCGGTCGCCAGGATCCGTGCCCTTCTTGCAAGGATCATCCGGCAATCGTCTTCGAAGATGGCTCCCGTTATTGCGCCATCTCCGGCGAGTCTTTCGTTGCCACCGAAGGCGAACTGCTCGCTATGCGCCACGCCTACGAGGACAAGATTCGTCAGGGCATCATCTGAACTTGTGATTGCCCATCACGCAAAGCACCACACAACTTGCACCCTCGGAAAGGGACCACATGACAGAAAACAACACTGCCGGCAATGCTCACACGGCTGCCAACATTCAGCTTGAGCAGGTGCTCAAAGACTTTATTGTCGAGCATCTCGACATTGAGGCCGGCATTCTTGGTGCGCGTCTGCGCGACAAGCCCAACAAGCCTATCTACATCGAGGTCAACATTGACCCGCATTTTGACTGCCAGCATGCCCATCCGCTCCCCAAGGAGTACCACGGCATGCGGGTGGCGACCAAGGTCGACATGATGCGGATGAAGGCCGTTTCGGAAGGTTATTCGGTCAACGCGCCGCACAACACTCTCGTTAAGCGCCGCAACAACGGGGAATAACTGCCTCCATGAAGAACAGCCCTTAGGAGCATAAATGTCTCAAGGCTATATCGCACTCAATCTCACTGAAGCCAGCAAACAAGCTGTCTTGAAGGCCTTCCCGCCGAAATTTGAAGAGGTCCGAGCTGACCATGTCACCTTCGAATTCGGCGTAACCACCCAGCCGGGTGATACCACTCTACCGCTCCCTGGAGTTGTGGAAGTGGTGGCTTATGTTTGCGATAGCAGCCTTGAGGCTTTGATAGTGTCTGTCGATGGTGCGACGGCGCGGCCTGACGGCAGCGTCTTCCACCTGACACTATCGCGCTCGGCTGGTCGCAAATCGTTTGAGAGCAACGCCCTAGCCCAGAACAAAGCGCTCTGGCAGTCGGTCGTTGCTCTCAAGCTTGATGTTGTTGCTGCTCTTAATTACAGCAGCACATAGCAATTGCAATCTATAGACCGAGAAAGGAAAATCCGATGAAAGGGTTTTTTAAGGGTCTCTTCGACTTCTTTTGGCCGTACTTTGCCGCCGGAATCTTGGCTGGCACTCTACTGGCGCTCATCTACGGCCTGGGCGGCTATATCAAGTTTTCGGTTGAACCGACTGCTTGGGACTGGATCAAAATCTGGTTCACATTCTGCGCTGTGCTTACGGCCTTCTGCACAGTCATGAGCATCATCCTCGACATTATCGGCTTCGTGCTGTTCGTGCTCGGGTATTTGGTTGTTGCGTTGTTCAAGCGCATGAAAGCCAAATGATTCGCTTCTGAAAGTTAACCGCTGCGCCGATTGAAGCGTGGCTGACGCTATCTGCACGAGCATTCTAAAGCTCCATTGAGAGCTTGGATGCTCGTGCTAGTAAGGGAACATTCTGATGGATCAAGCTACAATAACTGCTTGATAAAAGCCACCGCAGTTTCGCGTTGGCAAATTGCCCACCAAATTGTCGTTAAATACCAGCGACACTGTATTTTGCTTCAATGGCTTTGGCATCTTCGTCTTTGCCTAGTTTCTTCAAGACCACAGCATAGTTATTTGCTGCTTTGGTTAAGAGTGCTTGATTGCCGCTTGCTTCAAATTCTTCAAGAGCAAGCTTCAATGAGGCTTCTGCTTCACTGTATTTGGCATCTTTGAGTGAACCAAGTCCAGAGTTATAGTGCACAATGGCAATGTTTCCTCGGGCCGGTTTATTGTCAGGATTGAGTGCCAGAGCCTGCTGGAAGATATCTAGTGCCTTGTCGTACTGTTGTGCGTTCAGTGCAGTCAAACCAGTATTGTTTAGTGCTGCGGCCAGATTGCGCTTAAGAGCACCAGACTCAGGATGTTTGGCATACCCCACTTTTAAAATTTCCACCGCCTTACTATAGTCTTTAGCAGACATGGCAGCTGTGGCCTTATTGTTGATATCGACAACATCTGAAGCCGTGGCCACATCAGCCATTGACACCAATTCTTTGGTAGTCGGACTGTTCTCTGGTGCCGCAGTAATCTCGGTATCATAAAGTTTGCGCAGTGTTTTGCCATCACGAGCACTCAGTTTCAACTGCTCGAAATTGAGAGGCAAACTGCTAAACATGATGTCGTTTGGCGATTGGCTGTGCCCGGCAATTCCTAGGGCGTGGCCCAGTTCGTGGATGCAAATGAATTTGATCACTTGGTCATTGAGCACCATGCCCGGTAAACGCTTAGTCGTGAGCACCACGAGGCGCACCGAGCGCAGAGCATTGCCAAATGGAATCAACTTCGCCTCACCGCCTTCAGCTGGATTCGAGACATCGTTGGGATTATCTGACCAAGTAAAAGTAATTGATGCTTGGTTTGCATTAGGTACTTGCTCAAACTTGATTTTGCCTTCACTAGCCTCTTCCCAGGCCGCTAAGGCTTCTTGTAGCGCAGCGCCAAATGATTGCTGGTAGCCAGGCACTTTGTCACCACTGGCGATGTATATTTTTATCGGAATATCTTTGTCTGCCCAGCGCATTGTCTTGATGCCAATTGCTTCGGCAAAATAATCATCATTGCTGTGCACCGTAATTTTGTTGTTCATGCGCTGTTGATTTTCCAGCAAACTAACCAAGGCCTTGCCTTGCGGTGCCCTCACGTTCTTGGGATATTTGACTAGAAATTGTTTCAATACCACCAGAGCTTCTTGAGTCTTTCCTGCCGATTGCAGAGTGGCACCAAGGCTCCATAGCATGTCTGGTTGGTCAGGCTGTATGGCAATGGCTTTGCGAAGATTAGTTATGGCCTCATCTGAACGGCCAAGGCGGGCGTAGCAGATGCCTAGAGCACCCAACACATAGTAAAAATTGGGGGCGGCGACTTTGGCTGCTTCGGCTTTGCTCAGGGCGATATCCAGCTTTCCGGCATCTAAAGCGGTCAGGCATTCTTTTACCAAATTGGCTGCGGTGTACTCCTCTTTGCTTATGGCCTTGCCAGCCATCATGTAAGTTTCACCTGCAACTACTGGTAAGGCCGCTAGCGAAGAGACAAGAAGCACTGAGAGTGAAAGCAATCCAGAACGTAAACGAGATTCTTGCATTGAGCGTCTGTACAACTGCAAACTGTGGCCTCCGCTAGCTTAGCTAACTAATTGGTGGTGGGTTTAGGGAAAAGTAAACGCCTGTAAAGAAAAGAGTAAACCAGATATTTACTAGGTGCCACTCTTCTTTGAATGTTAGACATAAGAGTCCCTACTAACTCTAATTCTGCCAAATTAAGAACTCACTGCCCAATTGCCCACCACTACTCTTCAATAGCAATTCTCGTGGAGATTTGACTCTCAGGGACAGACTCTAGCTCTCCACGACCCAATAGAAGAAGGAATTTTGCATGGTCAAGACCGTCAACCCCGAAAAGAATGACGCCTTGAATGCCTATATGAGCCGCGCTCGAAAAGTGCCCTATCTCACTGCCGATCAAGAAATCGACTTGGTGAATCGGGTCAAGCAGGGCGGAAGTGGTGCACAGCGCGCCCAAGATGCCATCGTTCTCTCCCATCTGCGACTGGTGCTCTCCATCGCCTGGAAGTATGCTCGTGCCAACATGCCCTTGGAAGACTTGGTGCAAGAAGGTAATCTGGGCTTGTTCAAGGCGCTGGAGAAGTTCGAAGTGGAACGCGGTTTTCGCTTCGCCACTTATGCCCAATGGTGGGTGCGTCAGGCCATCAACGACTACCTCAAGGCCAATGGCCGCGATGTTCGCATTCCCCTCAACCGCGTCACCCAGATCGGCCTCATGAATCAGGTCATCGCCAAGCTCAGCCGCGGTGGTCATGTGCCTTCTGACGCCGAAGTGGCGAAGGAAATGGGTGTGACCCTCAAGTTTGTCGGAGAACTGGCTCAGTATGCCAGCGAGCCGATTTCGCTCAACACTCCGATGTTCGATGGCGAAGGCGAATACGGCGACCTCATCGAGGACGGCAGCGCCGGTCCGGAAGAGACCGTTCTCGGTAACAACCTGACGGAAAAGCTTACGGGTGCCCTCGACAAGCTCAATGAGCGCGAGCGCGACATTGTCACTCGGCGCTATGGCCTCGACGGTGATGAACCCGATACGCTGGAAGTTCTCGCGGTGAAGTACAGCCTCACTCGTGAGCGTGTGCGTCAGATCGAGGTGGCCGGCTTGAAGAAGCTGCGCGAAGGCGACAGTGGTCGTATGCTCCAGACTTTGCTCTGAGTATCATGAATTCTTGTGGAGGCGCAATGTCGCGCCTCCACTGCCATTCAGAAATTTGGAAACTGATATGATTCGCCAAACTTTCCCTGTGGGCAAGATGAAGTGCAATTGCTCCATTGTCGTCTGCCCCAAAACTCGCGAAGCCATCGTGGTAGATCCCGGTGGTGACGCTGAAACAATTCTCGCTAAGCTCAAAGAGCTTGGTGCCACCGTCAAACTGATTTTGATTACCCATGCCCACTTCGACCATGTCTTAGCGGCACGGGCGGTCAAGGCTGCCACCGGTGCGCCAATTTGTCTGCACAAGAAAGACATCTGGCTCTATCGACTGATGCCCCTGCAATATCGCATGATCGGCAACAAAGATAAGGTGCCACCGCGCCCCGACAAGCTTCTTCTTGATGGAGATGCTCTCAGTGCAGGTGCTCTTTCGCTGTCGGTGCTGCATACGCCCGGACACTCGCCTGGCAGCTGCTGCTTCCATCTTGCTGATGAGAAGCTGCTTTTCTCTGGCGATACGCTATTTGCCTCTAGTGTCGGCAACTGGCGCTTCCTTGGTGGGTCTTTCGAGGCTATCATCCGCTCGGTCAACGAGAAGTTGATGGTTTTACCAGACGACACTGACGTCGTACCAGGCCATGGCCCCGAGACCACCATTGGTTTCGAGCGCAAGAACAACCCTTACCTGCAGCCAGAATCTCTGGCTGAAATCAAACTTGCCGAAAGCAAAAAGCCCGGTAAGTTGAAAATGCTCGGTTTGATGATTCTGGCTATGTTTGGCTTCTAATCAGCCATTAGGTCGCGACCCAACTACCTAATCACCCAAATCTTGCTGTTCCGCTGCTTAACGGTAGCGGAACAGCTTCGACAAGATTGGTGATCGCTTAAATAGCTGTTTTTGCCTTCAAAAAAAATGTTTTATATTCAACTATAAGCGTTAATAGAATTTGAAAAAATAATAGCAACGAAGAAGCCGTGGGGCACCGTCTTTTGGACGGGCCCTCGACGGGTGACTATTTTAAGCAGTAACCGCAGCTATGCGCTTGTAGCTATAGCTGCTGGCGGCCGCTGTGACGATGGCCAATGCAAAAAGGAAGAGCCAGAAGTAGACCGCCGCTGAGGTAGGCATGTCTTGGAGGCCAGGCTCGTGGCTGATCAGGTGGTGCAAGGCTGAGGCATCGCCGATGGCAACAACCAAGGTGGCGACAAGAATGTTAAAGCGAGCCAGGTTGGCAATCAACATCGGAATCGAGATGAAGCCGGCGAGGAAGGTGGTAATGAGCAACAGGTTGAACCAGTGCATGCCCCTGAGGTCCATGAAAAAGGCTGAAACTGCTGCAACGAGGCAAGCGACAGCTACAACGTGGCTGACGATGAAGGCGAGAACGTGACGTGCGAAGATTTTGGCGTTGGACATGTGCCGTTCCTTTGTGAGATTGAACTTTGTGTTGCAATGCTTCAGGCGGTATCTCGCAGGCAAATCATTCTTCCAAGTCTTAAACCCGCGACGGTGTCGCATGAAGGTTGAGAGTTAGAAGATTGTTTTTTAGACGAGCGCTGATTAATACCGGTGAGAAAGAAGTGGAAGAGAAGAACTCCATCTTGCCCATGTTTATCATCTAGTAGCAATGATATTTACTCTGCTTCCCAGGCCCAACTGATGTATTAACGCACTTTTAATGCCAAATTAGGCTTCGCTAGTCGCGCTAGGCCTGGTATCGTATGTGGTGGCGTGGAATAGTAATGGCCCGATAACAAAATGTTATCAGGCGAAAGTATTTTTTCCTCAATAGCGACAGCTTAAGGGCTTACAGGTAATGGATTTGTAAATGGTGTGCCATGTAGAAAGAAATTGATCAGTTTACGACTATTTTACGCACTCTCAGTTATGGTACGAACTAGGTAGCACTTCAACGCATCAAATTATTCTGCATTAGCGGAGAACTCGGTTTTAAAACCCGAGTTCTCCGCTTCGTGCTGGTATCATATTTGGTATCGCAATTCATTATGTCTAGCGCGAGTTAGCGAGCCTCTGCGTATAATTGAATCTGCTTAAATCGGCTATTTGCAACGTTTTCATTGCGGCTTTTACGAAATGATTGTTGTGATCTGCGACTTCTTGATGCCACTATGAAAGTCTACTTCATTCACTTCTTTCTTTTGGAACTTTCACCCTTAATTCGGCAGAACCACACTATCGTCAACTTTCTTGTGCAACTAAGGTTGTGCCTATACTGCCGAATCAACTTCTCACTCATAACTCAAAGAATAGGACAGACCATGAGCAATACCATTCGCCTCGGCGAAGAAGTCGAAACCGATTTCTCCGACCGCTCGACTGCCCTCGAAACTCGCGAATACAAATACCCGGAGCTTCAGTTCGAGAGACCTTCGCCACCGCCTCAGGAAAGCTTCAGCTCCTACATGGCACGGAGGCAGCCTGAACAAATTGGCGTCGTCATCTCCGGCTTCGGCATCGACACACGCGCTACTCCGATCTACGCTGGCCGCCGGCCCTCACGTCTGCTCTGAACGAACGCACTAGTTAGATATTGAAAATTACCTGCATGCGAAACATACAGCTGACAGCAATGCTCGGCTCTATTTTTCGCATGCAGTGCTGTTTTTGCTGCGCATCTTAAACTACTGTCCGAATTTTAAATTCGGACAGTCAACTATATAAGATAGAATAAAACAGCAATTTTTTAATTTTGCGGTGAGCCACCCGATTGTGGCTCACCGCTGTGCGTAATTGTTTCTAACAGTGAGGCAGTCACCGACCCTGGCGCTTGAGCATAAGCATAGCTCGGTAGAGCGCTGCGTCACTCCAACGGCGGCTAGTGCCGCGCACACCAGAGCGTTTGGCATCGCCCCAGAGGCAGAAGCGATCGAAAACGGCCCCTTCCAGACGCTCAAGAGACCATGAATGTCCATTGGCAAGGGCGTCTTTCATTCCGAGCTGTTCGGCTTTCTCCATCAAGGTGCGACGTTTGGCCAGCTTCGCTGCATCTTCGCTGACCTGCGGTACTGAGGTAAGAGCACGCAATTCAGGTTTGCCGCCATGTGGGACTCGCAACACGTGTTCAGGGGGAATGCGTATGCGCTTCAAGAGAGTAGTATTCATAGTAAGTTCAGGTTAGGCGGGCGTCATACTGACGCAGTTTGCGGTTAAATTTGGCCACAGACACGAGAGCTAAGTCGCAACGCGACTCAACCGTGCAGTAGCCAAGGCGACCGATGAGAAGCCAGGCTCTGGCCACATCGCGATGTTGCACACATTCTTCGGCAAGAGCAGTCAGCTCGTGCATCAGGTCGAAGGTGATGGCGCGAGCGTTGGTGCCATTCAAATGGTTCAAGTGATCGGCTTCCCAATCACGAGTACGCAGGGAGGCTTCGACCTGCCAGACGCTGTTGATGAGGGAATTGACGCGGTTGGTAAGGGCCCGGCGTCGGCGCGTGGCCAACAAGTAGGTGGCCATGGACAAGCCGCAGGATGCTAGTAAGGCGATGACGAGATAAAGTTCTTGATTCATAGTTTTCTAGGTTTTAGATTTAGATTAGGAACCGTATTCCAGCGCTTTAGCTCTGGCGATACGCTCGGGATAGCTTTGGGCATCCGACGGGCTGATGGCGTAGAGATTGACCACAACAAGACCGACAGCTGGATTAGAGCTGACGACCATGTCGACCACGTGTCCAATTTCGCAAAGCTCGAATTGAGCATTGCGAGCCATGCGTAAGTCGGCGGCATCGAAAGTTGGATTGCCCTCAGCGTTCTGGCAATACGACATCAAGTCGCCACTGCTGATGATGCCGTCGCCGTCACCATCGAGTGCCGCAAAGTTCTTCAAGAGCCATTGACTCAGCTGCGGCGCCATGGCAACTGCAGCCTGCAATGAGCGCCGATGGAAGAAACTATACAGCGATATTGGTGTGAGCAAGGCGCAGATACCGAGCAGACAGAGCGCGAGATTTTCAAGGTGAAGACGCTCCGAAAAGACCAGCACAAGGGCACTGGCCAGCAGGCAATATGTTGTGCTGAAGTAGGTAGCGACTCGCTTGGTGGAAATGGCGAAGCGGATAAACATTGCCATATTGCCGATGGCAAGAAGAACGAGCAGTGAGCCGATAACGTTAGCAGTAGTAGGTGTATTCATAGTTGGTTAGAGAGGTAGGTACTTACTAGGTTTATTTGTTTTGTTTACTAGCGAGGACGATAGACATCGAAGCCGAAGTCATCGCCATGTTGATCGTGCTCGACCCAAGCTAATGTGAAGTCGATAGAAAAGGCTTCTTCTGCAAGTTTCGGCCATTTGCTGATGATTGCTTTAGCTGCAAGTAAGTTGCGGCGCGCGCTGTTATAGTCTCCGAGCATCAGTTGGCAAAAGCCTATTTTGTGCAGAGCAAAGGTCATGTGGGGATGATCAGCGCCCAGAATGCGGCGGCAGCGTGCTGCTGCATTTGTAGCAATCGCTTCTCCTTGCTCAAACAAATTGTCGTCAATAACTTCTGTCGCTTCTTCTAGCAAAACCAGAACGGGAGCTTCTTTCTTCACCTCACGAAAATGGCGAATGTTGTCCTTGAGCGAGAGAAAGAGTTTCTTGTAGGTCGCGCCGCCTTTGCCGATAAGCAGTTGACAGGCTTGTTGGAGGTGAATGATGCCTTGCTTGTAGTCGCGCTCTTTGCCGAAAGTCCATGCTAGCTGATTGAGCAACTGAGCGTGGAGGATGACGTCGCGAGCGCCGTGCTGGGCAAGGGGAATGCCTTTTTCGATGAGGGCACGGGCAGCCTTCAGATCGCCATTTTGCAAAAATACATGTGCTTCTTGCATGAGGGTGCGAGCGTTGTCTCTATGAATGCGACGTTGCGTATCCTCGAGGTTGAAGCGGGCAAAGACAATCAAGTTTTTATCGCCGGAACTGCCCAAGATACGCTCGAGGATAAGAACTGCGGAGGCGAATTCGGCTTTGGCTGCTGCTTTGTCTCCACCTTTGTCGAGTACACAGCCGATGTTGATGTGAAGCTCAGCTTCTAGCTCGGTAGCTCCGAGAGATTGTAATTTGCCTAAGGCGTTGCGAAAGAATGTTAGTGCAGTGGCGAGGTCGCCTCCGACGAACATTGTGGTTGCTGCCGACTGCCAGGTTTGCGCCTCGTTGAAGAGTTGATTTTCGCGGGGGCTCAGATCGCCGGGGCGGTGGTTTTCTTGCTTTGGTGCATATGGTGTTTTCATGTTTTTAAATACGTGTGAACACAACAATCCGTTAGAAAAGTGGTGCGAGTTAAGAGTGAAGGTGCATGTAGTTCTTGCTGTGGGAAAGGTCCTTGTGAGATTTAGAATTGAAATAGATAATTGAAGTCTAGGTTCCATGAGATAAGCCATGCAAATACCTACGGGTGTTTGGGCGGCGCATTGAATTGTGCCAACTAGACCTGAGAGGCAGTGGGGCGGCCAAGTAATGATTTTGCTCGCCATTGCAGTCTCTAAGCCTAGACCGCTATAGTGGTGGTTTCCCCTGGTCTTTAAGGCTGTCAAAACATTGCACGATGGGCGGCATCAAAAGTTGGCGATCCTCGCGCGAAGCACTTTACACGGCGTTCTGATTTGAAGCAATATCTATGGTTTGAGGAAGAGTCAGTGATTCCAATTGGATATATGTACAAGATTCAAGGGCCGAAGCGAAATAGCCTTCTGGCTGAGCAGGTTGAGGAAATTCACACTCTGGGCGATTGTCCCGGTAATTCCACTTCTGACTTCTATGATTACGTTCCATTTTGGAAGCACAATGGTTTTTGGCTATTCAATACGCCAGAGGAGCTGCAATCTTTCGCTGCAGACCATGAGATTGACCTTTCAAAGATGACTTTGTTCTATTACGAAGCTTACGAGAAAGAGTTTGATTTTGATCTGGCAACCGATGAGCCAATTTGGAGCGATTTTGAGGCCAGTCCTAATTTTTACACCAATGTAATTGTACCGACGGCGAAAATCTTGCATGGTTATGATGTGGTCGAGTATACCGTGGGTAACGCACCAGAATGTTCGCTGCTGGCATGCACCGATCTCACTCAGATTTTTGATATTAACTCTCACTGCTTATTTAAGACTTTTGAGGAGGCTAAGGCTGCCTTGGAAGCGGAGCAGTTCCATGCTCGCGAGCCCGGACCCTATCGAGTGATAGCGGTTTACCTGGTAGAGCAGCCAAAGTAATGGTTCTGTTATTTGCCTGTGCCCTGAATCTTCCACACCTGATTGATAGAATGGGTTCACGTTAAATCAGGTAATTTGTGCCTCCGTCTAATGAACAATTTGACACCACCAATGGGGCCGATAGAACTATCTCTTCTATCGGTGCGAGGGGCCGAACTGTCACTGTTTTTAAACCTGGTCTGATTGTCGACCAAACTTACCAGCTGATTGATGAAATTGGCCAAGGTGCCATGGGCGTGGTCTTTTCCTGTACTCACCTGGTCTTGCAGAAAGACTATGCTCTCAAACTATTGCTGGCCAACGAGCTAAGTAGTGAGGCCTGGAACCGCTTTCAGATTGAAGCCAAAGCTTTGGCCAAATTAAATCATCATGGCATCGTTGGCATTCACAATATGGGAATACATCATGGGCTTGATGACAAGACGCCGTATTATGTGATGGACCTGCTTTCTGGTGAAAACCTCAATGACTTGATTAGAAAATCCGGCCCCCTCCCTGTCGGTGATGCCCTTAGCTACTTTATGCAAGTAGCAAATGCTCTGCAATCTGCACATACGCAAGGCGTGGTGCACCGAGATATCAAGCCTTCTAATTTGATGCTGGTGCGCGATCAGTCTAACCGAGTGGCACAGTTAAAAATTGTCGATTTTGGCATTGCCCGAGTCAATCAGAGTGGCCATGGCGCACAAAGTCAGACCGCTACTGGTGTGATTATCGGAACTCCTTTTTACATGAGTCCTGAGCAGTGTCGCGGTGAACGGGTGGACGAACGATCAGACATTTATTCATTTGGATGCACGCTTTTTGAAGCGCTTACTGGTGAACCTCCTTTTAAAGGAGGCAATGCTTTTCAAACTTTCATGATGCATCAAACTGATACGGCGCCAACTTTGGCGAGCAAGAGAAACGAGCTGGCTAGCGGTGAAGAGTTTTCTGATGGCTTAGAAGCTTTGGTTGAGAAGGCTTTGCAAAAGAATGTTGCTGAGCGCTATCAATCAATGGCTCAACTTTTGCATGACTTAGAGCGGGTAATACAAGGAAAGCAAGTGACGAGCCGAGGAATGCGGCGCACCACAGTGACTGACGTTGAGCTTTTTGATACGAGCCGCTTGCAACCTCGAGATAGAGAGTCTTACGATGACAGTGAAGACTATGATGAAGACGATTTTGGTGAAGAGAAAAGCTTGTTGCCATCCCGGTTGCTGCTGGCGGCTTCGCTTCTCGCTGCCGGGGGTCTTATCGCACTTTTAGCTGTGACTTTCTGGAAGCCGCCTGCAGCCCATGTTAAGGCCAATAGCGAAATTGCTGATGTGTTTGCCGAGTATGAACATGTTAGGCTCACACCGCCTGCTGTGATGAAGCGAATCGGCACTAGTCCTGCTGAAGCCGCGTTTTTTAGCAAGTTCGATTGGCCTGCTGAAGGAGAGTACGAATCGGCTTGTCGCAAGAAAGTTGAGTCTTACATGGTGGCAACATCTCTGCCCGGTGTTAAACCGATTCGATACAAGAAGCCGACAGGCTATCAGTTTCCCTCAGAATTTTATTTGGGGGCCATTCAGTTTGATAATGGGCCGATCAAATATGCAACAGGCTTTATGC
>Ga0172379_10008924_pt1 | contig 12491 bp, 2 predicted proteins | sample GrowelOW334metaG_FD_119756 | JGI IMG/M metagenome (GOLD analysis project Ga0172379, IMG submission 119756) | Groundwater microbial communities from an aquifer near a municipal landfill in Southern Ontario, Canada - Groundwater well OW334 metaG | ecosystem: Environmental > Aquatic > Deep... | reverse complement strand
TCATCGGCGTCAGCCGAGAGCCGGTAGCGGAGTTTGGTCTCTTCCCGGTTCGGATTGAACGGGTTCGGATAGTTAGTCACCCCGGCCAGGGTCAACTCCGGTTGGATCCGGAAGCCCCAGCTCTCCGAGGTCGCCGCATTGGTCGGCGACAGCGCCGTCACTTTCCAGAAGTAGTCGGTGTTCCGTTCCAAGCCAGGGTCGAATTCATGGATGGCGTAGTTAAAGTAGTAGAGATTGCTATCGGCCTTATCCTGCGTACCCGTCCCGGCCGCTTTACTAAAGGTCTGGTGGTCGATCGTAAAGCTATCGTTTTTCGCCACCTCAACCCGATACTCGGTCGTATCCGCCTTATGGTGCTCCCATTCAAAAGCGGGCCGGATGTTTTGGACATCCTTGCGGTCCTTGGTCGGAGCGAGGAGAGAGGGGGTCTCGAGGGTTACGGCTTTTGTTGTTATCTTATCGATCTTAATGGCATATGCGGATGTAAAATCATATGAACAGAGAAGATCTTCACTGGTCGGGTAACTGCAATAATCGCCGCCCGCAGACTGTGATTTGAGCAATGCCGATGACCATGATGCTGCCATCGGATTAAAAATCGCCGTCCAATTATTCCCGTTATAAACCATAGCGGCAACTTCAGAATAACCATCCCCGGCATAGTCACCGACAGTAACGTAATTATAAGGGGAAGCATCCTGAAACATAATAGTATTTAAAAGTGAGCCGGAGGCGCTATAGACATAATAACAATTAGACCAGCCTGCAGGATGATTAACTTGGGGGCTGCTCATCACTATTTCATCTTTGCCATCTCCCGTCATATTGCCGCAGGCAACATAACCAAGATTCTGCGGCGCCGACCAACTGGAATAATAATTGTTCCCGGAAGCTCCATCGTCGATATTCCCCGGATCGAACAAATAAACCGATGTCCCGCCGTTTTGTATTGTTACAATTTCATCTTTCCCATCTTCGTCAAAATCCCCCGCCGCCATCACATTCCCAGCCGCCTTGAAAGACTTGCGCGGAGACCCGTTATAATTATAAATCCTTATCCAGCCATCGTTCCCCAAAGCGGCAACCTCGTCAACTCCATCGCCGTCATAATCGCAGGCCGCCAGACCAGGGTCGTTCGGAATACTAAAACTGCTGACAAGGCCGTGACTTCTTGGATTTATGACCTTCAACTCATTACTGCTGTTACGAACGGCCAACAATGGCTGGCCATTTCCCATAAAATCGCCGGCCGCGCTCGAGGTATGTAAATCCTCATTCGCCGACCAAAACGATGTTGACCAAGTCCACGAACCTTTTGCAATATTGAAAATGCGGATATCTTCGGAATTGCCCTGATTATCATCAACCATAATAATTTCATCGCGGCTCTTGACTCTGGCCTTATTGGGAGAAGTCCAAGACGCTGAATTGAGCGCAGCGTCTTTTGCCGTTATTCTCGCCGAGTATTTGCCGACCGGAACAAGTGAGCCGCTGTTGTTTTTGAGATCCCAGACAACGGGACTGCTGATATTACTAAAGCTCCTGATCGGATTGTCGCCGCTATCTAGAATTTCAAGATCGATCGCGGTTGCGCCGGAAACACTAAAGTCAATAGAGGTTGAATTATTCACCCCGTCGGCAAAAGCGACCTTCGGGATAAAGTTTATCCCCGGGTTAAGGCCAACAACCAAAAGTGTCGGAGGGGTATTATCAACCATAAACGAATAATTACTTGAGTTTGCCGTATTATCGGCATCATCGATGGCATAGAGCCTATAACTGCGCGCCCCTTCTGAAACGGAAGTTGTTGGGTTCCAGGTAAAACTATGCGGCCCACTGCCGACCCAATTATGGATAATAATATTATCTACGTATAAATAGGTGTCACAACGCTCGTTCACCGAATAATTAAAAGTTATTAAGTCATCACTACCCTGGCTCGCGCCGGGGCTAAACGGTCCGTCATCACTAATATCGGAAATTGTCGGCGGCTGGGCATCGATCGTAACGAGACCGGCATTCCCCCAATCCCCATAATTGCCAGCGTTATCCTGGGACTGGACCGAAGCATAGAAGGTTGCGCCATGCCAAAGATTACTATTGGTCATCCAGGAAGTAACATCCCCGACATAAGTCGAGGAAACGACGTTATCCCCACCCGCAGAAGTGCCAATCTTAATATAGTAACCCTTCACTCCCGATGTCACGTCACTAACCGGCGACCAGGTCCAGAGCGGCCGTAATTGATTGTATGGGGTCCTTGGCGGACTGGGCGGCAAGCAGGTTCCCGGTGAGGCCGTATCTTTCTTAATGTAAAAAACATCGGTCAAAACGGCTTCATTCCCGGCCCGATCAAAGGCTTTAACCGTTACATAATTGACCCCTTCGCCGCAAACCGCCCAATCAACCGGCCAATTATCCGTATAGCCGGCGGCGCCGGTCGTAACTGTCGTCAGCGGTAGCCAACCGGAGAACGAATTATCGGGCCGCCGGACCTGATAAAGGACTCTTGAGAGTTTTGACCCATTATCGGCAAAATCAACGTCGTAAAGCGTTCCGCTAGAATTGGCCCAAGTATCGTTACCAGGTTGATTGTCGGTAATAATTGGCGGAGTACTATCAACCGTTACCCATTTCGAGAATGGACTGCCTGGGTTACCGGCAAAATCTTTCACTTCCACAGATATTTTGTATGCGCCATCGACCGCCGGATCACCGGCAGCTAACTTGTCCACTCCGGTCCCAACCCGCCCATCCCAAATGACCGCTTCCGGCGAAGCAAAGGCCGAAATATCCTTAACAATCGTCCTGATTAAATTATCGCCTATGTCATGCACTTTAACGGCATAGGTCCCGACTCTTTTACTCGCTGAAAGCCCCATCGCTTCGATCCGCTCCGGATCGGAATGCCCTTCCGGGGTAGTTGATAAAAATATGTCGAACCATATTTTTGTCGAATTGAGCGAGCTGTTGCCGACTGGAGAAAAATATAACGGATCAGGGTTGAGACCGATAATAGAGGGTTGAATGATGTCCAACACATTTACTTTGATCCAAACAGTGCCGCCCCATTTCCGCTGGGTAAGATTGCCGGCCCGATCACGAACTTCAACAATAAAAGCGTATTTCCCCGGGTCGGCAAAGCCGTCGTTATTGTCGTCAAGCGTCGTCGACTCCCCTCGCCACTGGAGATTGTGCGTCCCCTGGAATTGCAGAACATCGTCCAGGACCGTCGCCGCCCGGTTCTCTTCCCGGAAATCACTCGCCGCGTAGATCGTTTGATCATTGGGAACGCGATGAACTTTTAAGGTCACATGCCCGTCTTCACTGATCGAGTAGCGGAGCGTGGTGTAATTGGGCCGGTCGCCGGTATCAAGCGGATCGGCGTTGGTATAAAACGGGCTCGGACTGGCAATAATATCCGCGCTTCCAGGTTCGGCAATGCCGACGGTTGGATTCAGCAGGTCGACCACAAAGCTTTCGGCAGTCGAGCTCGTTTGAACAAATCCCTCATTCCCGGCATAATCCTGCCCGCTAATAGTGATGACCGCCGGGCCTTCAATCTCTTCCCCAATATCATAACGATAACTGAACTCATGGTCTGAAGCAACAAAAGAACAATTATTATCGTTAACTTTAACCGTCGGATTAAGCGGCAAGGCCTCCGAAGCGTAAAACGAAATCGTGACGCTATCACCGGCTTTGGCGTAATTATCGGCTTTGCCGATTATTGTTGAGCTGATCCGGTCGAATAGCGGTTTGGCGGTATCGACCGTGACGGAGCGGGCAAGCACCGTCTGATTTCCGGCCAGATCGGTCGCTTCTATTGTAATAGCGGCCGGGCCATCCGCTCCGGCACAAGGCTCATATTTTGCCTCGCACAAACTGCCGGCAGTCCCCCAGTCCCCTCCGGTTACGGCCAAAAGTTTTGGCCCATTCGTCTGGGTGACATATACTTTCGCGGCCTGGAGCGGCTCTCCAGCCTTAAATTTAACGCTCAAAGGGCCGCAAATCGAAGCGGCGCTGACCGGATCGGGAGAGATCGAAAGGTCGCTAATTACCGGAGAGGTCTTATCAATTATAAAACCGGCCGTTTTGCTGATCTGGTTCCCCCCCTTATCAACAGCTTTGACCTTAACGGCGACAGCCCCTTCATTCTCATCCCCGTTAACCTTATAGCCGTATTGGAAAGAACCGCCGCCGGTCGATATTAAAGTTGCCGTTCTGACCGCGCCGCCACTTAATTCCAACTGAACGGACGGCGGGGCCGACAACTCTTCGCTAAATTGCAAATTGACCAGGACGTCCGTACCCGATTTCGCGTAAGCAGGCGAGACAGAAAAAGCCGCGGGTTCCGGATTGGCATAATCGATCGAGAACGACAAAATCTTATAAATCGCGGGCGAGCCAAGACTGTCGGCGCCTGATATCCTAACGTAATAATTGCCGGCAGTTAACTTTTGCCCATATTTGTCGATCCCATCATATTGGTAAAGATATGATCCGGCATTGCGGGCAATTCCTTTCTCCCATAATATCTCGCCATTGGTCGATAAAACCTGAAGAACAACCAGGCCGGGCATTGATTGATAATAATCGGCGTAATCGAAAGTATAATTAAAATCGAGCGTATCAAGAGTCCCATCGTCATTAGGAGAAAAAACCGGGGCGCTTAAAGCAAGATCAACGGTCGGACTGGTTGAGACCGCCAGGATACTTCCCAGCCCTTCAACCCGCGCTCCAGTTGAGTCGGTCACCTCAATCTGACATTGGTAATGGCCGTCAGGCGGCAATGGCTTGAGCGGCTCATAAGGGAGCCAGGAGAAAAGCCACTTTCCCGGCCATTCCGGTTCATTGTCGGCCAGGCGCTGGTAGATCGTCCCAAGCGGATTCAAAATATTTACCGTCACATTATAGGGCGGGACTCCCCCACTCAAGGAGTAGGCTATCTGGGTCATATCAGTATGGCCATCGCCGTTTGGCGTAAAGGTCGCGGGCTTCGCGCCAAGTCCGTCAATCTTGATCGGGGACGGCACAATTAAGAATGTCTCACTCTGTTTCTCATCTTTATTTTTCGCCGAATCTTCCGCCGCGACGACAAAATAACGACCGCTGCCAGTCTGCCCGTCATCCAGGCCATAGACGATCTGACGCTCGCCGGCATCGTTATCTTCGGTTGAAAGAGTGGTCAGCAGGTCGCTGTCCGAATTGAAAACTTTGACGGTCACTTTCGATTTTTCCGGCAGGTAGAATTTTAAAACCGCTTTCTTCGCGGTGTAATCGACTGTTACCGGTTGAAGGGTCAAATATGGCGGGGTCGCGTCGACCGCCAGATTAAAGGAAACCTCTCCGCTCGCCAGATTGTATTCGTCATACGCCGTGACTTTGACTTGATACGCCCCATCGGGGACTTTCCTGTCATCACGGCTGGAGTGAGGCCCCACATATGAATCGCTATAACCACCATCCCAATCAACCGAATATTCTCCTTTATTTTTAAGCACCCCATCAACCAACGTCTTAACAATCTGCTTCTCCTTTCCGATAACAACCACGCTAACTTTTAGGTTATCTCGGGAAAGAGCGTATTTGATCCGCCCCGGTTCAATTGCCGGGGAAAAGGGATCGTTTTCTCCGTAGGCATACTTAACCAATGACGGCTCACGATCGACCACGATCAGACCCGCTTCCGAAGTAACAAGGTTCCCTGCCCGATCTTCAGCCGAGATAGTGTAGCTGTAATTGCCGCCGATAACTTCGCCATGTTCTCCCTGGCCATTCCAGGGAAGCGATAGATAACTCCCCATCGATAACGGGCGAAGCTCTCGGAAGAGCTTTTTCCCTTCGTTATAAACCATGATATTCGATTCGACCGATTCGGAAAAATGGCTCTTGAAGGTCGTCGTATCTTTCACGCCGTCACCGTTCGGAGTAAATGGGTTTGGTTCGGCGGTAGCGTTGGCGATGACCGGCGGGATGGTATCCACCTCGATCGAGGTTGTTTTTGACGATCGGTTCCCGGCTTTATCAACCGCCGTGACTTTTAGCCGGTACTTACTATCAGGAACTGGCTGGCTGGAACTGTCTTTGCCTGACCAGGTAAGAGAAAAAGCATTCGGTGGCATGTTTGAAACTGTTAGCGGGATAGGAAAACCGTTACCATCTATAACCTCGACTTCAACCATATTAATGCCACTGCCATAATCACGAAGCTTGAAGCTGGCCGTTAAAAGATCTTTTCGGCCATCCCCATTCGGGGAGAAGGCGGGATTATCAATTTGGAAGTCATCGATCAGCGGGGCCTGGCTATCGACAACAACCTCACAACTCCCCGTGCCCATATTTCCACAATCGTCAATCGCCCGGAGAACAAAGCTATAGTTACCATCATAAACCACGCCATCAACTTTGCCGTTCCAGAGATATTCTCTTTCCATTCCTGTTGGCAAACCGAATTCTTTCCAGGGAGAGTCGATCAGGCGGCCATTCCGATAAGCTAATAGATAAGCGTCAACCGTCGGAGAATAATCGGTAACAGTCATTTTTAATCTGGCCGAATCGTTTATTCCATCCCCATTTGGCGACACGTAGCTCTTGTCCGAAGAAATGAATACCTGCGGCGGGCGACCGTCGATGACAATCTTAGCTTCCTGGCTCTTTTGATAATCACCGAAAGAAACGGTCGCTTTAATAAAATACTCGCCGTCCGGGGCAATTTCAGAGATATTGATCATTTCCTGGGAAGCGGTTTTGATCAGGCCGCCCCAAAACTCGTTGTGAACCCCTTTTTCGCGAAGCGAGTCGCTAGCCAGCGCATAGCTTGGCCGACTGGCAGTGTAGGTAAAAAGCTGGCCAATCTCTTCTTTGGCAGAATTAAGGAGGCGTAAAGTCACTTTCCCTGGCTCGGTTAGTTCATAACCGATTAAAGCAGAATCTCCATTCCCATCACCATTGGGAGAAATCTTTGTCGAACAGCCAAAGTCCTTAATCTCACCTCCGATGTCCCAAACCAACGGCCGGTTATAATTGGCATCGGCAATATAGATATTACTCCCTTTAAGCTTTATCTTTAACGGTGTTATCTCTCCGTCTTCAGAACGATATTCTCTTATATAATCTCCGGCCGAACTAAACTTAACGATCCGATGATTACCAGTATCGGCCACAAATATGTTGCCGAGACTATCAACATCGATTCCTTTCGGCTGACTCAACGTCCCTTCCCCAAACTTTGCCCGGAAAGAGCCGTCAGAATTAAAGACCTGAACTCGATTGTTGCCGGTGTCAGCGACGTAGAGAAATGAAGCGCCATAAGCGTAAACCGATTGAGGCAGAGTAAGACGGCCATCATCACTGCCGGCTGGATTGTTGTGTAAATACATCTCTTTTACCCAATTTTTCCCGCCATAATAATGTGTTTCCCTGACTGAAGAGTTATCAAAATATATATCGTCATTTAATGAGTTCGAGTAAAATAGCGCTTTATCAACTGTTTGGCCGCTTATCCCACTATTTATATTAAATTTGTCCCTAGCCTTATCTTTTAGGTCTGCCTTCAAAATCGAGAACTTCTCTGCTTTCCCATCTAAATCGTACTTTAAGACCCGATGCTTATATCTATCGGCTACAAAAACATTTTTATTTGTTATCGAAACATCTTCAGGCAAGCCATAGGTTTCTCCTCCTGGGCATTTCTTCCCACTACCAGCCGAGTCGGAAAAGCTCATATTGGAAAAACCAAACGCCCAACTATAACTATCAACCTCCCCCTCAACTATATACGCGTCTCTATCCTTTATTTCCCTAATAAGATTCAAATTATTGTCGCAAATAATAAGTCTGATATTGTATGAATCGGCGATATAAACACGGTCCCCCGCAGCAGACAAGCCAAGACCCAGGGGGCAAACCATTGGAATATCGTTAAATCTCCCAACAGTTTTAATTTCTTTTCCGCTCGGATCATACTTAACAAGTTTCGCGGTTTGCCCAAACAGAACATACATATTCCCGGAACTATCAAGATCAATGTCGGTAATTTTGGGCCTGACTTCCCAAGAGGGAGGCTCCGGCAGTTCTACCCTATAAACCTCTCCGGTTGGCGGGGCTGGATAATAACCACCTCTATTGACCGTCATAGTCGGCGAGTAAAATCTCGAAATGTTTCCCGCCAGATCAGTCATTATTATCTCAAAACGATAATAACCATCGGGATACGAGAACGCCTCTTCCCATTGAATCGACATCGCTTCGTCTTTTTTCAAGGATGGATTTGAGGCGATTCTCTGTTGGACAAGGGAATAGTCGCTCTTGACAACATTAACCATTAAAGAATACAAGTCCTCGCTAGGGCTTATCTGGGCCGTAATAATATCTTCAGGCCCAACAACTGTATTCTTTAACATGGTTATTAGCGCCGCTGGCCGGATGTTATCTATTGTTATCTGATCATCCGCCTCCCTCGTCGAAATAAGACCAGTCTCTCTATCTTTTGCCGTTACGCTAAAGCTATATACTCCGGCCGCTTTCCCCTTTCCCCATTCGGTGCGAAGCCAATCCTGATCGATGATTTTCAACTCGTCATATTTTCGATTCGAGCCGTCATAAAACGTGATCGTCCAATCCGATTTATTTTTGGTCCGTGATTCAATGAGGACGTTTTGTTGAAGGTTTTGGTCTATATCAAGAAGATTTGAAGAAATTATCTTATTGTTCGCGTATACGTAAAATATTTCCGGAGGATCAGCCTCAACACCAACAGCAGCCGCTCGCACCCCACCACCCACGCTTGCGACGGCGACCATTGTCCCTTTCTCGCTGGCGATGTCGTCGGGGAGCCAACCAGCCACATAAATATTGGGGTCAACAAAATCCACAAGACTCATCCCAACCGTAATTGTTCTTTCAACTAAAGAATGATCCGCAATGCTTGGAGTAGTTAAATGAAATCCTGCGTCGCCAGGCCCATCACGGTAGCAGGAATATATTTTTGCTGTTATTTTGTATGTTCCGGCAGTTGGATAGAATTTAACCGAATAAAAGTCCTTTGTCACTTCTGAACTTGTAACAAAAGGCTTGGAAAAATTATACGGAGGATCGTTAACCATTTCTTTTAATTTTCTATAACTATCAAAAACGATGGATCTGGTAACCCTGTTAAAATCCTTTGCCCCCAATATTTTTTCAACCTCAAATTCAATTTTGTAGGGGGTCGAATTATGTCTACCGGTATAATGATATGCCTCAATTATTGCCTTAATAGGCTCGCTTGGCTTGCCTACATGTATCACTTGATTTTCGTCTTCTTTTAATTCCGTATTTTCTCCATTGAATGTTTCATCTGATCCAGTAGCAATCAATTTTATCAACGGATCGCCTACCATTATAAACTCGCCATATTGAGGCTGTATCATACCCCCTAATATTGGGTTTATCGTACTTGAAGGATCGAGTTGTTTAGAATCGCTATTGCTCCCTATGCTAAAGTGGAGATGTTCGCCTCTTGACGCTCCAGTATTGCCAGATAAACCTAATATTGTGTCAGTATCCACCAATTGCCATTCTGTTGCTTCGATACTGCTAAGATGAGCATATCTAGTTTGAAAAGTGCCGTGATTAACTATTACACAATTGCCCCAATCACCGTTATGCGGGTAAACATGGGCGGTGCCAGAGGATACGGGGTAGATATTAGCATGCGTTTTTTTGTTCTCTATATAATAGTCAAATCCATCATGATATTTATAAGTGTTTAGCCCGCGATATTCACCATAATTGTGATTAATATAACCTTTGTCTTTTGCATTTTGCGTATATTCAATTGGGGCGCTTCTAACAAGAGTATAACTGGCATTGGCTTGCAATTGCGCCAAAATGAGAATAGTAAATAATATACTTGTTTTACAAGACTTCACGGATATATTTCAATTCCTTTAATAAAGGATAAAAATATTTCTCGATAAGCTCTAACATCATTAATTGGATTACGGTTTTTATAAACGCCTAAGCTGACATCACAAAACCCATCAGTTTTTTTGAGATAAAAAAGAGCTCTCGTTTCAGAATATCTTTCATCTTTATGTTTATAAATGTATATTTCTCCTCCACGAACACTAATTTTCCTTAATCCGGCAAATGTTTCTTCATTAAGACTATTCAATTTTTTAGCAAAATAGACAAGCTTTGCTGGCAAACCCTGCCTGGCCACCTCCCCTCCCTTTGGGCTTCCCAAATACAAAGAGGCATCCTTAAAAACAGTGAAATCTAAAGAAACGGATTCCTTAACATCTCCGTGATTGATTTGAAAGTTTCTATATCCTTTCAATTCCTCTTCCGATGGTTTAATATCTTTTTCTTCTTCTAAATACCAATCCGCTGGATACGACACCGAAAACCCATATTTACTGACATATGTTTTCATCTCTTGAGTCGAAGCTTGAATCGTCTCAACAGCCGCAGCAGAGAATTGTTCGACTTCCTTCTTTTTTGGCGGAGCACAACCAACAACCATTATTAATATCACTAAGCCCACCAGAAAAAATAAAATTAACCGTTTATCCATTTTCATACCCTCCTATTATTTTTATTGCTCCATTCCTGATTTTTACTTGAATCTCGTCAATCTTGGCCGTTCCAGTCTCATTAAATACTTGGATCGTCCAATCAACATTTCCCCTCGCCCGCGCTTCGATTAACGCTTTTTGCTGGAGATTAGGATCAATATCAATCAGGTTATTGGTTATAATACTGTTGTTAGCAAAGACATAGAATATTTCTGGCGGGCCAGTATCGCCAACCGCGGCGGCGGCAACACCTCCATGGCTGAAAGAGGTTGACGCCAACATGACACCTTTATCACCAGCGATATCATCAGGAAGCCAGGCGTAAGAATACTCATGGTCTACATAATCAACCATATTCATACCAACAGTAATATAACGTTCAATTATGGTTCCCTTGGTTACACTTGGCGTGGTTAAATGAAAGCCAAAATCATCTCGATAACTAGCATATATTTTTACAGTAATTTTGTACCTGCCAGCTGTAGGATAAAATTTAACAAAATAATATCCTGGATCAGTATATTGCCTTGTTACATAGGGCCGGGAAAAACAATAGTATTCGCCGAAATTATTCAGAATATTAGTCATGGTGTCAAAAACAATTGTTTTCGTCTGTTTTGTCCAAGAAGCATCATTAAACTTTTCAATCTCAAATTCAATTTGATATGGATTAGAACCAAGACTGTTTTCCGTCAGATAAGCTTCTACTATTGCCCTAACGGGCTTATTTGGCTCCGGCACATCAATTATTTCATTTTCCCCATCGAAAGTCCTATCTACACCAGTCCCTAATAATCTGATTCTTCGCTCTGACACCAAATCGGTAACAAAAGATAAGACCCCATAAGAAGATTGTTTTAACCCTGCAAATATAGGGTTTACTGTGTCAGTTGGCAAAACAGATGTTATCCCAAGGCTAAAATGCAGATGCGGCTTCATGCCAGAGATTTTGCCTCCCTCTGTCGAGCCAGAAACACCCAAAACTGTTGATGTGGTCACTGCGGCATTTGCTTCAACATTTATGCTATCAAGGTGCGCATATCTTGTTCGATAACCATCTGGATGCTCAACAACTACATATTTACCCCAAGCATCTGTATTTGCTGGAAATATTCTGGCCGTTCCGGCAGCAACAGGATAAACATTTACTCCTGTTTTCGCCTTAAAATCTATTCCATCATGGATTTTGTATGTTCCCGTTCGGCTTCTAAATTCCCCGAAATTAGCATTAGTTCTTTTATTAATGGCAAGAGGGGTCTCTCTTTCTAGAGAGAACTCCGCGAAAGAACTATTCACAATAAAAACAGTTAGTGTTAAGCCAAATAAGCAGGCCTTCTTTATCATAATTATTTTAATATTTTTATATAAACTTTGTTCATTATTTCTTCTACCGAATATTTACCTTGATTATAAAATATTATCGAGGCTACGCTTCTTGTCTGTGGCAAATAAAATATTAAAACATTGTATTTTTCAAATATCCCCCTAGGTTGGCCATAAGCCAATCCAAAAACATTTTCTCCCTTATCAATCATCTTATAATCTTGAATAGTATTCATGACAACGTTTTCTTTTTTAGCAAAATAGCTTAATTTGTCCTTAAGCGTGTTTGGGCTTGATGATAAATCTTTTTGCGTCTCAAAAAACATATCGACATTCTCATTCTCACTGCCGAGGTCAAAAGACAACCAACCCTTTTTATCTTCTGGAATATTTGTTGTATGCCAATTTTCTTCTAACACCCAATCATTCGGATAACTCACTGAAAACCCATACTTACTCACATAGGTTTTCATTTCTTGAGTCGAAACTTGGGTGACAGCCTTTGTCGTGGCCGACAACTTTTTGTCACCTTCTTTTTTTGGCACACAGCCAACAACCAGCGTAATCGTCAAGACCATCAGGGGAAGCAAAACTAATCGTTTATCC
>Ga0172379_10008923_pt1 | contig 12493 bp, 19 predicted proteins | sample GrowelOW334metaG_FD_119756 | JGI IMG/M metagenome (GOLD analysis project Ga0172379, IMG submission 119756) | Groundwater microbial communities from an aquifer near a municipal landfill in Southern Ontario, Canada - Groundwater well OW334 metaG | ecosystem: Environmental > Aquatic > Deep... | reverse complement strand
CATCTTTTGCGGTAACCTTAACATTCTTGAGTTCACCACGCCTATTTATATTTTTAAATTCGATCATGTCAACTTTCTTAAGAAGATTTGGATTAATTAGTTTAATCGCAGGGCTAGCCGTTGGGGTTGAGGTGGCGGTAGCAGGGATTAACTCCGGGTTTATCCCTTGAATAACAACTGGAAAAATGAAAAGGCCCGCCATTAAAATATTTGTTAACTTTTTGCTTTTCATTTATTATTCAAATGATACCACAGTAACATTCAATTCTTGCTGAGAAACATTTCCCTCTGCATCATTGGCCGAAACTGTGATCAAGTTACTTCCTTCATCAAGTCCAATGGATATTGAGAAATTTCCGTTGGCATCAGCTGTTCCTTCCTGATCATTCACAAATATTTCTGCTTTTGGTGAAGTTTTACCCTTAACAGTCGCATTTGTTGAATCAAGTGTTGCACCGTTTATTGGTGACGTAATAACCAATGACATTATTGAGGAAGTTGTAATTCCTGTAGCTATGGGTGCAACTGAACCAGACGGAGTTGCGGTATCTGTGGTGGGACTTCCTCCCCTACTTAAATATCCCTTTGTGACAACGACATAGACCAAAACCAAAACCGCAATAATTACTAAACCAAAAGCAAAAAATCCCGCAACTTTTTTTAACACAACCACATTCTAAACCCACATTTTGTTCCTTGCAACATTGAAAATAATATTAAGGTAAATCTCCCGCCTCCTTCAACTGATTTCATAAAGTAAAAAGGCCGATCATTTAAATTGTTGTGTTTGCACACTAAAAGTAAATGACCGGCCAGGATCCCGAGGTTCAATTACGAATCGTAGTCTTCAGGGCATGTGGCCGATTCGTCATCGGAGTCACCCTTGTCGTTACCGGGATCACGGTAGAACAAGAAATTCTTGTTCATTCTGAACCTCCTTATCAGGATTTATAATCCAACGGATGTTGGTTATATACAAGAATAGTACCACTTATATACTATAAGTCAAATTGAAGCACATCTCGGGCTGGGCATCACAGTCTGGGATCTTTCACTCCCATAACCGTATAGTTTGAGCAATCTCTTTATCAACCCCTTTAATGCATTTATATTCTTTGACCTCTTTGGCGTCAACCCAGGCAAAATCAGTAAATCCTCCTTTTTCTGGAACAACATTACCAGATTTGTATTTTGCAGAAAATTTTATTAAGACTGTGGGTATACCATCAGGTCTAACGAAAGCCATATTATTTATATATTTCAATTCAGGATATATTTCAATTCCAGACTCCTCCAAGACCTCTCTCTGCATAAGTTTTGTGACAGCATCTTCAAAATCTATAACATCTCCGTTCATCCTTGTTGGATGTCTCAAGTCGAGGTCTTTCCATTCAAGCTTTCCGCCTGGAACAGCATATTTGCCCGGGTGAACCTTTTCTCGCATATCTCTTTTCAGAATGAGACATCTTTTGTCCGATTCTCTATAAACAATCGCATTGGCAACAAAATAGAAGAGTTTTTCGATCTTAGCGTTTGTGATACTAATTTTTTTTGCTTTCATTTTGGCTGGAGAGCTTGTACCCTTTCGGGTATTTCCGTACTTCAAATCCAAGTGACATCAGCGAGTTCTACAAGCTGAGCATTATGGTCTAGGCCCTTTCGATCCTATAACTTTAACATCCCAACATTACTTGCATGAACTGCTCTTCAGTAATTTTTCCTTGGTGCAAAAGTATATAGAGACATTCAGAAGAGTTGATTATTTCTGGAAAATCACACAAGTGATCTGCGTTCTCTCCTGGCCTTGCACACCCCTTAACTCCAGATGGCACACCTTTTCTCCTAATTGCCTCTGCAATTTCAGATTTTCCTCGCCTGTACTCACATTCATTATTCATAGGCTGGGGGACTTGGATTCGGACCAAGATACTGGGATTCAAAGTCCCATGGCCTACCATTAGCCGATCCCCCAAAATTCTTACTTTACCGCCTATTATATCCTATTTTCCCAATCTCCCCAATCTCCCTAAATACCCAAACGGCAGTCTCCTTGAGGAAACCCCACTTATCGAGTAAAATATGACCCACAGGAGCAAATTAGTTGTTTCCATATTTTCTTACCAAAATTCAGTATGAATTTTGAAAGGAGTAACCGACAAGCGTAAGTGGCCAAAGCATTAGCTTTGTGGCACGACTAGCGCGTCGTGTTACGACGCGGGCCCTTAGCTCAATGGTAGAGCAATTCCCTTTTAAGGAAGCGGTTCTGGGTTCGAGTCCCAGAGGGCTCACATAGTTTGCCAAGATTACTTGGCCTCATCGTCTAGCGGTCTAGGACATCAGGTTTTCAGCCTGAATATCCTGGGTTCGAATCCCAGTGAGGTCACAATGTCAGAAAATGATGAAGTTGCAGAGTTGGACAGATTTAGAGATATTGTTCTATCTGCAATCGAAAAAGTTTTTCCCACACAATGGCGAAGAGACGACTTAAAAAGGAGGATTCTCTCTGGGAACCCTCAAGATGTTGATGGTAAATGTTCATATGGTGGTTCTGTAGAGGTTGCACAAGAACTAACCCAACAGCTTTCCACAAAAGTATACAAAGTGACTTCCGGTAATAAAGGAACTAGTGGACATGTATATCTTTTTATTAAAAATACCGGATTAATTGTTGATCCTTCTGCGGGGCAGTTTATACCACCATCATCCCGAACAGGCTACGAAAAATTTTTTAAGGGAAATATGTTTATAGGCCCCCGGGATATTCTTAAAAAGGCAGCCCTGGAGGGAGTTGTAAACACGCGAACACCGAAAGACGCAGAACTATCATTTAACAGAATTTGGGGAGAACAGAGTCTGAACCTTATGCCAGGGGAAGATGTTCAGAGCTTAATTACCTAGCCTTGTGTAAATATCTCGTCCTTCTTGGCCCGGACAAATCTTACCCATTCTTCGATGACCTCAAGGAAGGCCTTAAGAGGCGCCTCGATAATGAAGTCAAAGATAAAACCAAGAACGTTAAGACGCGAAATTTGGACACTAAGCCACTGACCTACTTTTATAGTTGGGAGGAAAAGAAAGTCGACCAAAGATGATAAAAAGCCCTCTCTCCCCTCCTGAAAAACATAATCGCGGGAAATACTTTTGACACGGAAAGCAAAAAATGACACAACACAAAGGAAGAAAAGGAAAATTCCTTGGCTAAGTAAACTAAAGTGAAGTAGGTTTAGCCCCCAAATTATAAAGGCAAATATCCCAACAAAAAGGACGCTATAAATCACAAAAAATATCCTCTCAAAAACACTCTTGGCTTTCTGACGTTTCCCCACCTCAATAATTCTTGATGGATTTTCCTGATAAACATATTCGTCCATTCTTTCCAAAATTCTTCTGGTATTTTCTCCGTCCGGAATTTTTATTCCTGCGTTAAGAAGAAACATCAAGGCGGGTGGAAAAATCAGGTTGATCCCAAGAGCTAAAAAGTTAGTACGTCCCACAAAAAGATCAAAAGGAAGCTCAAGTGCTATCGCAAAAACCATTTTTGTTAAGAAAATATAAATAATACTTCTGGTTGAAGCCCTCATAAGGCGTCCCCTATTTTCGGTGTATAGAGACTCAAGTGTTTCTTTTGCCTTAGCGTTAAACTCCTCCTGGTTTTCAATATTTTTCAAAAATGTCTCGGGACTCCTTATAACCATTTCTCGAATTACGTTAAATGGAGCAGTCATCCTACCAATCTCCCTTTTAATTTCCGGGGCAAGCGGGTTTTCGCGTTCCTTGTCAATTTCTTTCTTAACCTCCAAAAGCTTCGGCAGATTTTCTCCGTTTACACTTTTTCCAAACCACCCAGGGTAAATGGCCTTGAGAAGGTGAAAAGTAATAAAAATTTCACTATTTTTGGCGAAAGCACGCTCAACGGCTATGTAAACCTGTATATCCTTAAGATTCTCGTCATCAACACCGGATATTTTTATTCTTGACTGTAAACTTTGAGTTACAAAATTAATCAAAAGTTGTGGGTATGGGTTAAAAACCAAATTTTCTTCTATCTCGCACCCAGCCAAGTCCAAAAGCCATTCACTTAAATTTTTATCTTTTGCTAGTGAAAAAGTTGTTTTGTATTTATTAATAATTGCCTCGATGTCATCGATCTTACTTACCGCCACAAAATCGTCTTTAAGGTAACGTGCCCAAATAAGTTCTTTTATGAGGATTGGAGCTAATTTTTCGCTTTTTTGGCCCAAAAAAAGTCTCCTGCGAAGAATCCTAACAATAGCGGCTTGGCGGATTAAATGATCCGAACGGAATTCCACGGCGTTTCTGGCAGCTTCATAAACAACAGCTAGGGTGGAAGCGGCAGTAGAAGTTTTTATAGTTTCTTCATTTGAGTGAGTTTTTTTGAGGGCGAAATTAACCCCTTGCACAAAATCACTTCCGTTTTGATTTATTTTTGACATTCGTATCTCACAGAATATAGTCAAACCCTATTAAAGTCAAAGCTAGCCTATAATTGTTCGTTCTGTTATAATCACCATCGTGGAAATATTTACACGCGGGTCCGATCATTTTATAAATAAGGAGGCTGAACTTGATATTGGCTTGACATCAGAGGCATCAAGGCATCTAAAAAGTCTTATTACTAGACCAAATCCAAATTTGGCCGAATTTGCTTTTCTGGGTCTTGGCCAAGGGGACCTTATCGACCAGATACTGGTATCGGACGTATTTGGTCTCGAGGAGAAACGTGGTTTATACCGCGAAAATGATCATTTCATTTCAAGGATCGAAAATGATGAATGGATACAACTGTTCGTGGAACTAGAAGCCATAAAAAGAAGTCAAGACCTTTTAATCCTTGGGCATCTCCATCCATCCGGAGAAAAACACATTGAGGGGATACCCCTCTCGGTTAGTCCCAGTAATGCGCTTTTAGAGGCTTCTATGGGAGACCCCCAGGAAGGTGGCCCGTCCAGTGCGCGCGACGTGGGTTTTATAAAAGGGCTGATAACTGGTGCCAAAATCGATATTCCATACTTTGGGATTGCAGCCATAACCCGTACCGGACCAAAATTGAGGATTTATCAGACAAATAAACTTATTATGATTAAACAATCTAATGATATTTATAGCGTTCCTCAAGTTACAATTACATTATAATTAAATATGTTTAAACTTGGCGCAAAAGATTTACGGAAAACCCCACCAACCCCGGAAACTTTTAAGACAATAAAAAGAAACCCCATTTATTTGGTTTTAGACCGTGTTATCGACACTTATAATATAGGCTCCATGTTTCGTCTTGCCGATGCCATTGCGGCCGAAAAATTGTATATCTGTGAAGACACCGAATACCCCCCAAATAGCAGAATTCATAAAGCGGCCATAGGGACAGAAGAATGGGTACCTTGGGAAAAGATTGAATCGACAGTTTCAATAGTCAACAAATTAAAAGCCGATGGGGTGCAGATCATCGCCGTTGAACAGTCCCCTCTTAGCACTCCGTACTCTGTACTAAGTACTAAGATTAATTTTCCTGTAGCGATTGTTGTTGGAAACGAAACCGATGGGATTAGTAAAGAAGTAATCGACTTGGCCGACGTGATTGTCGAACTTCCAATGTTCGGTGTAAATAAATCTCTAAACGTTTGGGGTAGCGCGGCAATTATTGCATATAAAGTAGTTGAAGTGCTCATCATGAAGCCATATCTCCACAAAAAAAAGATTTAAAGGTTATATTCTTTGTAAAGTTTTTCCTTACCGTCTTTTAATATATAAGCTGTAATAGTTATATATTTCTCCAAATTAGATCCCTTAAGTTTCTCTGTCATAATGTCGTCAACCTGAAAAACTCCGGCGGGGTTAGTCATGTGGATTCTTATTTCTACCGGTTTACCAGAGCTCTGACTGGCCAAGCTTTGCCTATCTTTTCCGTCCAAAATTTCAACGCTGGAAATTGCCAAATCAGATTCAGAAAAAATATTTAATTCTCCCCTGGTATAAGTTACCCTACTTCTGCCTTTACCCATGTCGATAGCGTCGGCCATACGCATGATTCCGGCTTCAAGTGTAGATGGCTTTCCATATGCCCTATGAGAAATAATTGCGTGTGAGACTTCGGAAATAACTACCATTCTTTCTTCAACAGGAAGGAATGAAAGAATCTCTTTCATCAAATCCCTGGCGATAAAAAGACTAAATTCCTCGTGACCCTGCCTATGAATAGACATCCCAAGATCGTGCATGATGCATGCTAAAAATATTATTGTTTCTGCATGGTCATTAGTTAAACCAAAATCCTTAACCACTGACATGGGAATTTTATGTTTTTCGAGAATTTTTGCGATCTTCATGCCGTTATTGGCAACAATGTTAAAGTGAGTCGGGCCGTGGTCACTCATACTAAGTCTGTCTATGGCCATAACATTCATTATTCTCCAGAGAGTTTTAATTTCCGTGTTGGAGTTTACCTGTGCCAAGACTTTTTCCAAAAGCGTATCTTTTGCCACCGGAATGTTTATCCTAACTTTAGAAATTGAATTCTCGTCTATTTTACTCCCCTGCCTATTATTCATCCTTGTATTATACATCTTTGAAGTTCCTCTCTTAGTATCTCTATATCTAGTATCTTTGTATCTTGATTATTTGAGGGCCGCATCAACGGCTGATTTCATATCTGTGTAATTGTATGCACCTGCGAAATTTGTAGCGTTTACAAAGAAATCTGGGGTTCCCTGATATCCCAATGTTGTGGCTATTTGGACGTCACTTGCAATTCGTGCATCGTATTTTCCGCTATCAAGACACTCTTTCATAAAAACAGGGTCGATTGCGCTTTTAAGAAAAGTGGCAAGAGTACCAGACTTTGTTTTATCGTTTTTAATCGTGTTATTTAATAAATCGTAACCACCACCGGTCATAAGTAAATTGTGCACATCCCAGAACTTTCCTTTTTCATTGGCACAGTAGAACGCTTTTGTTCCCATTTCTCCATTTCCGTGTCCAGGTGAATAAATCCAAACAAAAGAGGCTTTTCCGGCTTCAACCAATTTCTTCATTTCAGCAACTGGTGCAACATATGTTCCACCATCTTTAACTAATTTAAATTGTGGCCCAACCTGAGTATTCAAAGTAGAATTAAGTCCGCTAGCAACACTACAATAAGGACAAGATGGATCTGAGATTTCCACGAAGGTGAGTTTACTGTTCTTGTCACCAATTTTGATCAAGTCTTTATCAAAAAGACCCTTAATAATATCAAGGCTAATTGTAGGTTGAGCAGGAGCCGCGGCCTGTTGTGTCGCACCTGTTGGTGTCGCTCCACTTTCCAAATTTTTTACTTTCTGCCAAAGAGTACCGGAAAAAAATGCCAAACCTATTGCAAGAACTACTAAAACGGGCACAAATATCTGTTGGGGATTTTTAAAAGATTTTAATCTTCCGAACATGTGTTAACTATACAAAGTAATTATAAAAATGTCAAAACCAAAAATTGCTGGATACTATTTGTTTTCTTCTAGATATTTTAAAACTTCCATTCCTGCAATACATCCCATTCCGGCGGCGACAATCGCCTGTTTATATTTTTTGTCCATTACATCTCCGGCCACAAATACTCCAGGCACACTCGTACCACAATGGCCAATTACTGGCTCAATGAATCCCTTTCCATCTAATTCGATTTTTCCTGTAAAAATATCGCTAGCGGGCTTCTGGCCTATGGCAACAAAAAGTCCATCAAAGGGAACATCCACCGTTTCATTTGTTTTATTGTTTTTCAGGCTTAAACTTTCTACTTTGGATTCGCCTTTAACTGCGATAACTTCCGTGTTCCACATTATTTTTATCAAGGGATTATTTTTTATTTTTTCCTGCATGGCAACTGATGCGCTAAAAGTGTCACGTCTGTGGATAATAACTACTTCACTCGCATATTTTGTGAGAACGGAGGCTTCTTCCATTGCGCTGTCCCCTCCTCCAACCACTGCCACCTTTTTACCTTTGAAAAACGGCGCATCACATGGGGCACAAGAAGAAACCCCTCTGCCAATCATTTCTTTTATACCAGGAGCATCCAGCCAGGTGGTTACCGCCCCAGATGCAATAATAATAGAACGAGCTGTAAACTGTGAACCGTGAGCAGTGACAGTAAAAGGAGTTTTTGATACATCGACAGACTCAACATTTTGTGGAATAAACTCTCCCCCAAACCTTACGGCCTGGATTTTCATTTCATTCATCAAATCCTGTCCCAGTATTCCTTTAGAAAAACCCGGGAAATTGTCAACAGTTGAGGTCAACATAAGTTGCCCTCCCCAAACATCACCACCCAATATCAAAGTCGAGGCGGCACCACGAGTCGTGTAGATTGCAGCCGTTAGTGCTGACGGACCGGACCCAATAATAATTGTGTCCCAAGGTCCATTGGGGTCAGCGGGTTTTGATGAAATAATTTTATCTTCCATAATTTTTAACAAGAAGAAAGAATCCTGACAAAGTCAGAACTCTTTCATCTTTATTTTTCCACCTAATTAAATTGTCGTCGGAGGAGTTACCGGGGGCATTCCGCTCCCTGTATCTCCCATTCCTTCGGCAGGCGCAACTGGTGTCATGGGATCAGCTACTGGAACTTGAGGTTCTGGAGCTGCCATAGGGTCAACAGGTGCAACTGGCGCTACTGGATCCGGTGTCATGGGCATAACTGGCTCTGCCGGCATGGCCGGAGGAGTTACTGGCATGGTTGGTTCCGGTTGAGGAGTTACTACTCCTGCATTTGGATCCGCTACCGGCATCATAGGATTAACTGGATTTTGTGTGTTTGGGTCCATCAATTATTCACCACCTTTCTTCATCAACTCTTCAAAAGTTTCTTTTCCTGAAAAACCGACAGACCTGCCTATCTCTTTTCCTCCCTTAAATAGTACTGTTGTTGGGATAGACATTACTCCATATTTTTGAGGTGACATTTGGTTCTCATCAATATTTATTTTCATAATCAAAACTTTATCTTTATATATTTCGGAAAGTTCTTCAAGGACTGGCCCTGCCATTTTGCACGGTCCACACCAAGGAGCCCAAAAGTCTACAAGTACTGGAAGTTTATTCTGAAGAACCTGAGCGTCAAAGTCTGTGTCTGTAATGTTTATAGCTGCCATACTAATGACCAATATACCTTTTCACGCAATCGTTAGTCAACCCCTAATATTAAAATCACGTTATCCGAATTTCTTCTCCCCCAATAATTGCTGATGAAATTTTTTTATGTGCGGAGGACAAAATCCTAGCAAAAGTTGGTTGAGATATTTTCATTTTGACAGAAGCCTCCTTTTGGCTCAGTCCATCAACATCATGAAGTTTTAGTGCAGAAAACTCATCCCCTGCTAAATCCACGCCAAGAAGGTTCTTTTTTAAAGAACCTTCTGGTTTGTAGCAGTTGCAAACTGGCTTGCAACACGACTTACGCGGTAATTTTGGTCTACCCATTATTTTTTGACACAACACCCACACTTACAATCTTCTCCACACTCACAATCTTCTCCGCATTTACACTCCCCAGAGTTATTGCTGCATTTACAGCCACCTTCGCATTTGCATTCTTTGCAATCACAATTGCATTTTTCGCACTTACAATTTTCGCAACATTCACATGTTTTTTTCGTATTTTCGTCCATTTTATTCACCCCCTTTACACTATCTAGTAATGAATATATATTCATAATGTACGTTTGTCAAGATCTTTGTTAGAATATCTAATTATGCAGACATACCTTCTGGCTTTCATAACAGGTCTCACCACAGGTGGCATATCCTGTTTTGCTGTTCAAGGAGGACTATTAACATCAGCCATAGCGGGAGATGATGTAAATAAACGCTCCAAGGTCCACGCCTTAACCGTCTTTTTGATATCAAAATTAGTCGCATATACGATTCTCGGTTTTGCTCTTGGTTTAATTGGATCAAACCTACTAATTACACCAAAAGTCCAAGGATGGCTCCAGATATTTATTGGAATTTATATGTTGATAACGGCTGCAAATCTTGCCAACGTTCATCCTTTCTTTAAAAATTTTGTACTTCGACCACCCAAATTTATTTTTAGATTATTAAGGAAAGTCAGCATATCTGGTTTTCTACTAACCCCTATTTTACTTGGAGCCCTTACTATATTAATCCCCTGCGGAGTAACCCAGGCCATGATGCTTTTGGCAGTTTCCGCAAGTAACTCAATTGTTTCGGCAGGTATTTTATTCGCCTTCGTGTTGGGCACGATTCCCGTGTTTTTTGTGATTGGATTGGCAGCCACAGAACTTTTTAAACGTAAAGCTTTTAGTATTTTGGCAGCTTTAGTTGTCGCAATTTTGGGAGTTATCTCAATAAACAGCGGTCAAATATTAAGAGGGAGCGTCCACACTTTGCAAAATTATTGGAAAGTAGCCTTTGAAAACAGTGCAGGCGGAAACATCGCCCCGATTGTTTCAGGGGTACAAGAGGTAACCATTACGGTGACCTCTCGCGGATACACTTCCACTGCAAACAAACTCAAAATTGGAGTACCAGTCAGATTAACTCTCATTACAAACGGCGTGACAAGTTGCGCTAGGGCTTTTACTATTCCAGAATACAATCTTTCAAAAGTGCTTCCCTCAACCGGGACCGAAATAATTGAATTTACACCGACAAAATTGGGAATTCTAACTTATACATGTAGCATGGGAATGTACACGGGCCAATTTGCGATTACCAATTGATGGCAAGTTTCGCTTATCAATTAATAATTTACAAATGAAAAACAAACAAATTTATAAAATTTCCGGGATGGATTGCGCCAACTGTGCCTCTATGATTGAACTGGATTTGGAAGATGCTGGAATCAAATGTTCGTGCTCCTACGCCAATTCAACTTTAAAAATTGATGGAAATCACGATCCAAAAAAGGTCACTGATGTTGTTAAAAAATCCGGTTATTCTATTTTGCCAATTGAAAATTGAAAATTACGCATCGGATAATGCAGTCTAATTGATATAATTGTCTAAAGTATGTGTCCCGTATGTACAGTCACTGTTATCGCCGGCCTAGGAATTTCCCGACTTTTGGGAATTGATGATTTGGTTACATCCATCTGGATTGGTGGGTTTATCTTGTCCTTTTCTTTTATCTTTTATAACTGGTTGATTAAAAAATGGCCAAAATTGAAAGCCACCTATGGTTTGTACATTACAATTATATTGATGTATGCGATGGCCCTTCTCCCCCTTGCCAAAACTCCGACAATTTCAAGAATATTGTATGGAACCGCGGTTGGTTCTGGGGTGTTTTTACTTGGGGTCTATGCCGATAAAATCCAAAGGAAAAAATTCAAAAAAATATTTTTTCCATTTCAAAAGGTCATCTTCCCCGTTCTGGCCCTATTAATCACAAGCATCATCTTCTTTTTCATAACCAAATGAAAAATGTTAAAATACATTCATGGTAAAAACTTACGCCGATCTTATCAAAAAAGTTGAGGATGTCACCAAAACAGGCAAGGTCGATCTTTCCTCCAGTGAAGATCTATCAATCGGCATAATGAACTTGATTTCCATTGAAGAACATCTTTTCTTCACGGCTCAAAAGACAGAAAAACCACAATACCTGGACATATTAAATGAAATCCGCGGAATGAGAACGGAACTCATGAAAAAAATAATTAAAGATTATGAAGGCGAAGTTTGGTGTATCAGTAAACATTTACTCGCCGCCTCAATGAGACTAATGGAGGTTGGTACCAAAGAAGAAAAGAAAGGTAATAGAAAAGAAGCCTGGGATCTTTTCCAAAAATCATTTAGACTTTATTCTCTATTTTGGGCAATAAATTTGAAGGTTGTGGATATCGGAGATGTCCCAATGGATAATGACACTATTAATTTTGTTGGCGAAAAAGAGATCAAGGTAAAAGGAACCGCTTCCCCACTAGATAAATTCTCCCAAATCTTCAAAAAAGCCATTGATTGCTGTCGCGAATAACATATTCCCCAAACCCCCTTTGAACACGCCCCTGAAATTTTTTATACCCTTCCCCTGAGGATTATTGCATCAACTATGCGTTTAATGGAGAGATAGTTCGCAGCATGGCGGTAGGATATCTTTTTGGCTTTTTTGATGGTATCGATATCCAAAAATGCTTTGGTTATTATCTTTTTGAGCTCATCGTTCACCCTTTCCTTTGTCCAATAGTAACCATTTAAATTCTGCACCCATTCAAAATAGCTGACGGTAACTCCACCTGAATTTGCCAAAATATCAGGAATCACATCAATTCCTCTCTTAAATAAAATTTGATCGGCCTCAGAGGTGGTCGGTCCATTTGCCATCTCAAAAACACAGTTAGCGTTTATCTTTTTAGCGTTTGAAATTGTGATTGCATTCTCAAGTGCCGCCGGTACCAAAACAGTGACTGGAAGCTCCAAAAGTTCGCTATTTGTGATAAATTTTGATCCCCCTTTCAAAGATTGTTCCTTT
>Ga0172379_10008922_pt1 | contig 12495 bp, 7 predicted proteins | sample GrowelOW334metaG_FD_119756 | JGI IMG/M metagenome (GOLD analysis project Ga0172379, IMG submission 119756) | Groundwater microbial communities from an aquifer near a municipal landfill in Southern Ontario, Canada - Groundwater well OW334 metaG | ecosystem: Environmental > Aquatic > Deep... | reverse complement strand
GTCGGCGATGTGCCAGGCGATGGTCCGGTCATGGGTCTCCGCTTCGAGTTCGCGGACCACGTCACGAACCAGGGCGCCAAGGTCGACGGGAGTCTGGGCCATCTCGGCACGCCCCATGCGGGAGAAGGACAGCAGGTCGTCGATGAGCACCTCCATGCGCCGCGCCGCCTTGGTGATCGTCGTCATGTAGTGCTGGCTATCCGCATCGCTGGCCGCCGCGGTGCTCTCGCGCAGGAGCTGGAGAAAACCGTCGATGTGGCGTAGCGGCGCGCGCAGGTCATGCGACACCGAGTAGGCAAACGCTTCAAGTTCCTTGTTGGCCTCTTGCAGTTGGGCGGTGCGTTCGGCGACGCGCCGATCGAGTTCCCGATTGAGCTTGAGAATTTCATCTTCCGCCCGCTTGCGCTCGGTGATATCCGCGATCAAGCCGTCGTAGCCGAGCAGATGGCGCTCCTGGTCATAACGCGGCACGCAGGTATTGCGCACCCAACGCAGCGACCCATCGCGATGCAGGATGCGATGCTCGAGCGGCGCCACCGCGTTCCCGGCGAGGATAGCGGCGGCCTGCGCCGCCACGGCGGCCCGATCCGGCTCGTACACCATGCGATACCACAGGCCGGGGTCGGCCGCATAGTCCTCCGACGAGTAGCCCATCACCGCCTGGCAACCCGGACCATGGGTGGTGGCGATGGGACGCCCGTCCTGCACCTGTACGGTGTAGATGTAGTCGGTGACCGAATCGAGTAGTTGCTTGTAGCGTATATCGCCTTCGCGCAACGCTGCCTCGGCCCGTTTGCGTTCGGTGATGTTCTGCGCCGTGCCGCGCAGCCCCCATACCTTGCCGCTGGCGTCGCGCTTGGCTTCGCCGCGCGCGACGATCCACCGGGTGGTGAGAGTCGGCTGCGCCAGTTCCAGATCGACTTCATACGGCTCGCCGGTTTCCATGGTGCGCTTGACCGCGGCATCGAGCCGCTCGGCGCTCTCCGGCGTGTAGGCCTGCTTGTGTTCCTCGTAGTTGGGCGGCGCCTGTTTCGGGTCGAAGCCATAGATGCGGTAGTACTCGTCCGACCACCAGATGGTATCGTTCGCGGCATCCCAGTCCCAGCTGCCGATCTGCGCCAGGCGCTGGGATTCACTCAATTCCGTCCCTCTTTGGCGCAGCATGTCTTCCACCCGCTTGCGCTCGACACGGGTGCGCAGGACCGTGATGCCGAAGGCCAGATCGCCCGCCAGTTCTTCCAGGAGCCGGATCTCTTCCGGAATCAGGGCGTTGACCTCGGTGGAATAGATCAGCAGAACGGCGAATACTTTTCCGCCTTCGTCCTTCAGGGGCAGAGCGATGCCGGAATGATAGCCGCGCTGCATGGCACTTTCGCGCCACGGAGCCATACGTGGGTCGGTGGCAAAATCCTGAATGACGATCGGTTCGCCGCTGCGGACAACGCTTCCCGCGGGACCCTGCCCATGCTCGCTGGCTTCCGCCCAGGTCAGTTTCGCGTGTTCGACATAGCCGCTGTCGAAACCCGCCCAGGCTGCGGGCCGAATGGTCTTGGCGTCGTCGTTTTCCGCGTACCCGACCCACGCCAGGCGGTAACCGGCATCGTCGCAAATGACGCGGCAGATGTCCTTGAGCAGGGTCGGCTCGTCTTCAGCCCGTATCAGTATCTGGTTGCACTCGCTGATGGCGCGCATCTCCCGGTTCAGCCGGTGCAGCGCGTCCTCCGCCCGCTGGCGTTCGGAAATGTCGACAAAGGAAACGATCACCTGGGCGATTTCCCTCGCGACGTCGTATTCCGGCTCGGCATTGACCAGCACCCAGACGGCATGGTCCCGGTCCGGGCGGCTGATTCCCGTCACCAGGCCGGTGAGCGGCTGGCGCGTCGAGAGCACCTTGCTGACCGGGTATTCGGCGACAGGCAATACCGAACCGTCCGCGCGCAGGAATTGCCATGCCGGATCGATCAGCGCCTTGCCGAGCAACTGTTCCGCGGACAGTCCGAGCAGTTCCTGCGCCAGGGGATTGCTGTCCAGAACGCGGCCCTGGCCGTCATGGAGGATGATGGCGGTCTGGACCTTGCGGATCAGCGAACGGTAGCGGTTCTCGCTGGTGACCAGGGCGGCCTCACGCTCCGCCAGCGCATCCAGCATGGCGTTGAATTCCCGCGCCATGACGGCCGCCTCGTCGTTGCCGGCGAGCGGTGAGCGGGCCAGGCGGTTGCCGGAGCGCACCGCGTCGAAGGTCTCCTGGACGGCATACAGCCTGCGAGTGATCTGGCGCCCCATCAGCCAGGCGATGAAGGAGCCGATGAGAATAGCCGCGAGCGCGTAGACCACACCGTTCTGCGTGATTTCGGCCAGTTTCTCGCCCGCCACCCTCTGCCCGATGCCGACCCGCGCCCAGCCGACATGATGCCCGCCCAGCGTGGCGGGAACGGCCACATCCACCAAGGTCGGGTTCCTCGACAGCACCGTCAGGCGCGCTTCGCGGGGCAGGTCGCGCAAGTACTGCCCTGGTCGAGATTTGTCGGTATCGGCCATCACGCGCCCCTCTTGGTCCGCGAGCATGGCGAAAACCATCTCCGGATGGCGGCGCTGGGCTTCCACCAGTTCCTGTAGGCCCGCGACGTCGTCGGCGGCGATCCATCCAGCGGCGGAGGTGGCCATGGCCTGCGACAGCGCGGTCGCCTCATCGATCTGGCGGCTCAACAGCAAGGCGCGCTGGCGCACGGTCAGGTCGGCGACAAACAGCGCCATCAACACCGCATGCACCACGGCAACGCTGAGAATCAGGCGGCCGCGCAGCGTACCGAGGAAGAACCCGGACAGGGCGCGGAACATCATTGCCGCTGCACCGGCCGAACATCCCGCTCGAACCGCGCGATATAGCGCCGCACCACGTCGTAGTCCTGGTCCGCTGCGGGAAGGAAACGGGCCGTTTCCATGCCGGCGAGAATCGCCTTGCCGTCCGCGCTCGCGTCCAGTCCGACCAGCTGCGTGCGGACTTGCTCCGCCACCCCGGCGGCCACGTCGTTGCGCACCATCACGGAGTTGTTCACCAGCGGCTCCGTCTCCCACATCACCTTGAGTTCCGCCGCTTCGCCGGGATGCTCGCGCTGGAATGCCCGCCACGGCGTCGGCCAGGTCGCGCCCGCCGCGGTGAGTTTCAGGTAGGCATTCATGATCGAGGATTCCTGCGAGCCGACATAGCGATTGTCGATGTCGGCGTTGACGTCGATGCCTTGGCTGTGCAGGAAGTACTGCGGCATGATGCAGGCCGCCAGGGCCGTCGACGAGGGATAACTGACCGCTTTGCCTTTCAGGTCGGCCGGGCGTTTCAGGCCGCTGTCCCGGCGCACCACGAAGATCCCGGTGAAGTCCCGCGGCTCGCCGGCCATGGCGATGACGCGGTAGCCGATCTTGATGGCTTGCAGCGTTTGCCAGGGATTGGGGAGGATGAACTCGGGTTTTCTTGCCTGGTATTTCTCCTCGAAGCTGGCATAGTCCCGCGAGGCCTCGAGGGTCAGGCGCGCACCCTGCAAACGGCTGTTCAGGTGATCGACGAGGGGCTGGTAGGCTTCTATCAGCTTGGCTGGATTGTGGAGAGGATGGACCGCGAAGCGATAGACCGGCGCGCCGGGTGACAGGGGTTTCGCCCCGGCTTGCGGGCCCTGGCCCTCCGGAGCCCGGCTACAGCCGGCGAGAACTGCAACCAGCAGGACCAGCGCGGCGGCAATCAGGACCGGCCTGGCGGCTGGCGGTCGATGCTCAAGCATGATCGCTAAAGGTGGCGGCAATCGCCGCAAAGGCGGCGAAGTTGGCCAGGAAGACGTCGACCACGTCCGGGTCGAACTGGCGGCCACGTTCGCTGGCGATGATCCGGCGCGCCTCGTCGATCGGCAGCGGCGGCTTGTAGACCCGCGGCGAGATGATGGCGTCGAAGACGTCCGCCAGGGCCATGATCCGGGCCGATATCGGAATGCGGTCGCCGGCCAGGCCGTCGGGGTAGCCGCTGCCGTCCCAGCGCTCGTGATGCCAGCGGGCAATCTCCTTGGCGAGGACCAGGAATTCCACCGGCCGCTCGATGTCCTGCTCGGCCATGTCGATGGCATCGCTGCCCAGGCGGGCGTGGGTCTTCATGATTTCCCACTCGTCGCTATCGAGCTTTCCCGGTTTCAGGAGAATATTGTCGGGCACGCCGACTTTGCCGATGTCATGCAACGGCGCGGAGCGGACCAGCATTTCGAGGTAGGTTTCGACGAGCGTGGCGGCGAACCGGGGATGGCCCGCCAGCAGTGCGGCGAGCAGGCGCACATAATTCTGCGTGCGCAGGATGTGGTTGCCGGTCTCCGGGTCGCGAATCTCGGCAAGGTGAGCCAAGGCACGGATGCTGACCGCCTGGATCTGCTCGTTTTCCTTCATGCGTCGCGCCACTTCGGCCTCCAGGGTGGCGTTCTGGTCGCGCAGCCAATCCCGCGCCTGTTTGACCAGCAGCTGGCTGCGCACCCGGGCCAGGACCACGGCGGGCCGGATCGGCTTGGTGATGTAATCGGCGGCGCCGGTTTCGAGGCCGCGCTCTTCGTCGCGGGCATCGTCCAGCGCGGTGAGGAAAATGACCGGAATTTCCGCGGTGGCGTCGTCTTGACGCAGGCGCCTCAGGACTTCATAGCCGTCCATGCCCGGCATCATCACGTCCAGCAGGATAAGATCCGGCTGCGGGGTCTGCGCCGCATGGCGTAGCGCCGAATGCCCGGAGTTGGCAACCCGCACCCGGTAGCCGGCGTCCCGCAACAGTTCGCCCAGCATGCTGAGGTTCTCCGGCATGTCGTCGACAATCAGCAGCGACGAACCTCCCGGCGTTGGCCCGGGAATGTTCGCTGAGGATATTTGGTGCATTTCCGATGTCTCCACGTTGACCTGGTCAAGCGGCCATCCTACCAGTGGCAGCCGCTCGGTGACTCTCTCCGGCGCTGGCGTCAATATCCAGTCGCCAAGGCGACCCGCGACGCCATCACCGTGGCATGCGCCCTGCGGCCTCACCGTCGCACCCGAATCCGGCGCCACCACACGGGTTGTGTGCCTACTTACAATATAGGACATCCGGGAACCGCGGGTGGGACGAAATCCCGGGTTGCCGACCGCGGCAACGGGGCCAGATGCGGGCGGCTCATGCGGTGAAAGACAGGCAGGCAGCGCTATCGGCGGCCGCCGAGGCAGGGCTGGAAGCGGCGCGGGGGCCGACTGGCCCCCGCTGGGATGACCGGGCAAAGGCCCGTGCTTAGAAGTCGTACTTGGCGGTCACGCCGGCCATACGCGGCAGGCCGCGGGTATTGAACTGGTTCTTCAGGAAATCCTGGCCGCGGGCGATCACATAGTCCTGGTTGGTGAGGTTCCTCGCCCACAGGTTGGCCGACCACTTGCCGCTGCTGGGCGTATACGCCAGGCGGGCATTGAGCAGATTGCGTGCCTCCAGGTCCTGGAAGATCCCGCCCAGCACGGCGCTGCTGCGATGGCTGTAATCTCCCGCCAGCTCGAAGCTGCCGCCCAGGCTCGGCGCCGCGATACGATAGGCGAAGGTCAGGGCGGCGGTCAGCTTGGGAGTATCGGCGATCGGCTGGCCGCTGTAATCGACGCCGGGGCCGCCGCCGTTGGGGAAGCTCTGGTATTCGGCGCGCAGGATACCGAGGTTGGCGCCGACGTCCAGATCCCGGGTGACCCGCAGGCGGGTGCTGGCCTCGATGCCGCGGGTATCGACCTTGCCGGCATTGTTGAGGACCAGCGCGGTCGTCGCGCCCACCGGCACGAACTGGAACACCTGATACTGGTCGAAGCGGCTGGAAAACACGGCGAGGTCATACTGCATGCGGCCGCCCATCAGCCTGCCCTTGATGCCGGCCTCATAGCTCTTGACGGTCTCGCTATCGAATTTCAGGCCGCTGGCGACCTGAGCGGCGCTCAGGAAGTCGGTGTTCCAGCCACCGCTTTTGAACCCGGTCGAGTATTTCGCGTACATGTTGGTCGTCTTGCCCAGTGCGTAGCTGATCCCCACGGTCGGCGTTACCCGGCTTTCCGAGCGGTTGTCGGCGTAACCCTTGAGCGTGGCGATCCTGAAGCCGCCGCTCTTGCTGCCATCCAGGTTGTAGAGCACGTCCTTCTCTTCGCTGGTATAACGGGCGCCCAGATTCACCGTCCAGTCCTTGGCAAAATCGTAGTCGGCGCTGCCGAACAGGGCATAGGTATGGGTCTTGATGCGGCCGTCGTTGGCAATCACCGAGCCAGGCGCCAGCCCGAGGGCGCCGAAGGGGATGTTGCCGAGGCCGGGGTAGGCAATGATGGTGGCGGTATCCTGGCCGACGATGGCGAGCCGATTGGTTGCGGCGTCTTCGTTCAGCAGATAGATACCGGCGACATAGCGCAGCTTGCCGCTGCCGGGCGAAGCGACCCGAATCTCCTGGGAGGTCTGCTTGAAGTGGTCGGCGTAGGCGACGCGGAAGAGATCTTTCGGACCATAGTCGGTATCGTTGCCGCGCTGCTGTTTGGTATCGCGGTAGCCGGTGATGGCGGTGAGCTTGTTACCGCCGTCCAGGGCATAGTTGATGGTCATGCTCAAGCCCGATAATTCGGAATTCTTGTAGGGCGTGGTATTGAAATTGACCGTCCGGTGGGGAAGCGGTCCGCCCACCAGCGGGACGTTGAACAGGCCGGTGGTCGGCTCGCCCAAGGCCAGATTTTGATCGATCTTCGAGTAATCGGCGTAGAGGTCGACCTTCAGCTTCTGGCTCGGCTGCAGACTGAGCTGGCCGCGGGCGCCCAGCCGGTCGATGTTGTCGAGCTTGTCGCCATTGGCGATATTGGTGGTGTAGCCATCCCGCGTTTCGCTGGTGAAGGAAAACTTGCCCGAGACGCCCGCGGCGATCGGCCCGGAGATGGTCCCCCCGGCTTCACGGCCGCCATGGTTGCTGAAGCCGCCGTTCACCGCGGCCTCGAATGCCTTGCTCGGCGCCCGCGTGGTGATGCTCACTGCTCCGGCATCGGTATTGCGGCCGAACAGGTGTCCCTGCGGGCCGCGCAGCACCTCGATCTGTTCGATGTCGTTGAGCGACTGGTCGAGGGCCTGGGATTGGCCCAGATACACGCCGTCCAGATAAACGCCGACGCGCGTATCCCAGCCGACGTTGCGGCCGCCGCCGCCGACGCCGCGCACGTTGATGCCGCTCCAGCCCGGCGACTGGATGGCCTCGAAGTTCGGCGCCAGTTGCTGGATGTCGTACAGCGTGTGGATGCGCGATTTTTCCAGCGCCTCCTCGCCCAGTACGGTCATGGAGATCGGCACCTCCTGCAACGACTGCTGGCGTTTCTGCGCCGTGACGACCACGGTTTCCAGGGCCTGCACTTCGCCCTCGGCCGGCCTGGCGGTCTGCGCCGCGGCGGGCAGTGCGCTGAAAGCGGACGCCACGGATAGGGATATTGCGGTCAAACGAAATTGGGATTTCAAGATGCTCTCCTCCTGGTTGGATTATTGGTTTCACCCTCGGACAGCGGAGTGATTTGTTGTTGCGTACGCTCGACGACTCACTTCTCAACAAGTGCCCAGGTCACGCCGCTCAGCTCGCCAATTCGCGGTCCCGTCCCTCGGGCAGCGCCATGATGGCCAGGGCGGTGACGATGCTGGTGGCGACGACATACCAGGCCGGCATGGCGGGATCGCCGGTCACGCCGATGAGCCAGGTGACGATGAGCTGGGTCGAGCCGCCGAATAGCGCCACGCCGACCGCATAGGCGATGGACAGGCCGGTGGCGCGGATGCTGGCCGGCAGCAGCTCCGGCACCGCCACCAGCGACGCGGCGGCGCTGATCGCCGTCAGTGCCCCCAGTATTGTGGTGACGCCGATCAGGGCTGCGGTGCTCCTGGCCTCGATCAGCAGCATGAAGGCCGGGACCACCAGCAGCGCCGTCAGGATTCGCGGGATCAGCATCACCGATCTGCGGTTGTAGCGATCGGCCAGCCATCCGCCCGCCAGCGCGAACAGCGGCGTCGTCAGTCCGACCGCCACGGTCGCGGACATGGCCACGGTCGGCGGCAGCTTCAGGGTGGCAATGGCGTAAGTGGTCATGTACATGCCGAGATAGGTCGACACCGTGGCGCCGATCACCACCAGCACCGCCAGGAAGATCAGGCGGCTGTGGCTGCGCAGGCGGACCGGCGGGACCAGAGCTATGCCCCTGGCACGGCCGACATGACCGAGGGTTTCGGGCAGGGCGCGGCGCAGATAGATCGCCAGCGGGATGATCAGCAGGCCGAACACGAACGGCACCCGCCAGCCCCACGACTGGAGTTCGTCCGGCGCCAGCGTGCTGGTCAGGGCCATGCCGACCAGGCCCGCCAGCAATGAGGCGGCGCCCTGGCTGGCCAACTGCCAACTGGCGTACAGGCCGCGTTTTCCAGGCGGGGCGATTTCGATCAGGAATGCCGTCGACGGACCGACTTCCCCGCCCAGGGCCAGGCCCTGCACCAGGCGGCAAATCACCATGATGATCGGCGCCGCCAGGCCGATGCTGTCATAGGACGGCGTGAGCGCCAGCCCCAGCGTGCCCAAGGTCATCAGGAGGATGGTCAGCAGCATGGCCGGCCGGCGGCCGGCCCGGTCGGCGTAGGCCCCGATGAAGATGCCGCCGAGCGGCCGCGATACGAAGCCGACGCCGAACACCGCCAGCGCCAGCATCAGGCTGGCAAAGGGGTTGGCCGCCGGGAAAAAGGCCTTGCCGATGTATACCGCGAAAAAGGCATAGGAGCCGAAATCGTAGAATTCGAGTGCGTTGCCGGCGACTGCCGCGGCCACCACCCGGCGCGTGACCGGTGTTGACGGGGCTGGCGCGGCATCGGCGGGAAGTGCGGCGCTTGGGTCAATTGCGTCAATTGCGTCAATTGCGTCGATTGGGTCGGTTGGGTCATTGGGGTAGATTACGGCTTCGGCGGTCATTGGCTGTCTCCCTTTATGGTTGTTTTGAGTTTCACGCGGATGGGTCTTCGCCCGCGAAGGCCTGCATCATCGCCTGGCGGGCGTGGCTGACGATCTTTTGTTTCCAGTCCGGCGTGTCGACATAGAAGGCGTCGAGCAGATCCTGCTTGATCCTGATGGCCAGTGCCGCGGGCGCCTGCGGGTGATTGACCAGCCACTGCTCGGCGCGCAGGGCTTGTAGCACCTGCATCAAAGGCTGGGTGCCGAATTCGATGCCGATGGCGGTGATCTCGGCGTTGGGGCATTCGTCGTAGGCCGCGCCCCACATCAGGCCGGTCAGCGGGGACGAGACCGAGGTTCCGTCGCCGAAGGTGGTGATCGGCGTCGCCCCGTTGCCGCCCCACCACTCACGGGCACGCGCCAGTGCCGCCGGGTCGTCGTTGCGCCCGGCGAAGCCGCGTTCGCCAGCGCCGGTTTCACCCAGGCCGGTGTGCAGGTCGATCCACGCCACTTGCCGGGCACCGCCTGCGTGCTGGCGCAGGACCCCGCGCAAGGTGGTGTTGCTCCAGGTGGGAAACGTGCCGCCATAGAACAGGCCATCCGCAAACTGGTACTGCCCGCCCGATACCGCCGCCTGGACGGCTTTCATTCCGCGAGCGGCAATGAACTGGCCCAAGGCCGCCGTGTTGCCGGCATCCGGCGGCCAGGTTTCCGGCAGCAGCAGCGGATGCAACTCCCGGTAGGCCGGATTCTCGGGCAAGGGAGCGGAGAAGTCCTGGAAGTTGCGGTTCAGATCGACGTTTTCATGCGTCACCCGCCGGATATGGGAAAAGCCGTAAGGGTTGATGCCATGCAGGTACAACACGGCCACGCCCCTGGCGGAGCAGCGCGACCTAAACGCCTCATCGTGCAACGCGTACACCTGCACGCCCGAGCCGCAGTAGCCTTCCACGCCGTGGCAAGCGCTGCTGACGATGAGCAGTTTCTCGGCGTCGTCGGGTCCGTCCAGGACCACGTCCAGCGCCAGCGGTTCGCCGTCGCGGCCCGGCAGAGGGTGGGCATAGGTGCTGGAGGCAAGTCCCGCCTGAGCGGCAGCGCCGAGAAACTTCGCCCGCGCCGCGGCGTAACTGGATGAAAAGGCGTCGATCACTTGCATGGTGGAGCCACCTCCTGCGTTGGTTGGATTCTTCTCCTGCTGTTGTTCTGAAATGCGTTCTGCGATACCTCTAGCGCCGGACAACCGCGATCACGTCCAGCTCAAGCCGTCCGCCCATGGCGATTCCGCGTGCGGCAAAGCAACTGCGGGCGGGATAGGGACGCTCGAAGAAACTGACGTACACGGCGTTGAAGGCCGCCCAGTCGGCCATGTCGGCCAGCATCACGGTGCATTTGACGATATGGGCCATCGAGTAGCCATGCGCTTCCAGGGATGTCTGGATATTCAGCAGCGCCTGCCGCGCCTCGGCCTCGATGCCGCCGGGCGCCAGGGTCAGCGTGCCCGGCAGGTTACCCATCTGGCCCGACAGGAAGAGCAGGTCGCCCACCCGCACCATCTCGGAGAACGGCAGGCCCAGGGCCTCATAGTCCGGCGAATTCAGGAAGGTCACGGGATCGCTGGGTGCAAGGGCGGTGGGCATGGCGGGGCTGGCGGTTGTTTGCGGATTCGACTAATCTAACGAGTCGGGAGCGATTCCACAAATACAATAAATAACCTCTTCCCATACCATTTTGCTATGTATACCAGCGGCCGCCGCCTGCACTATTTCGTCACCATTGCCGATCTGGGCAGCCTGGGCCGTGCCGCCGAGGCGCTGCATATCGCCCAGCCAGCCTTGTCGCGCCAGTTGCGCTTGCTGGAGGAATCCGTCGGCACCCCCCTGCTGGAACGCCATGCGCGCGGCGTGACCCTGACGCCCGCCGGCCATTCCTACTACGCCAGCGCCCGCCGCCTGCTGGACGACGCCACACTGGCCTCGGCCCAGGCAGTGCGCACGGCGCGCGGCGAGGTGGGACGCCTGGGCCTGGGGATTCTGGAGATTTACGCCTGGCACGAGTCGGTGCTGCGCGCTTTACACACCTATCGCCAGCAGAGTCCGGGTATCACTTTCACCATCGAGGCGATGTTGTCCGGCGCGGTCACCCAGCGCGTGCTCGACGGGCATCTCGACATGGCGCTCGCCTATACCGGGCCGCTGGCCGACGACGGTCCCCTGGCCGCGGTAGCGTGGATCGAGGACACCTACCTGCTGGCCCTGCACGAAGACTCGGAACTGGCGCGCCGCCCGCCACGCCGCCTGGCGGACCTGAACGACGAGGATTTCATCCTGTTCCGCCGCGATCGGTCGCCGCGACTGCATGACCTGCTGATCCACCACTTTCATCAACACGGCCTCACCCCGCGCATCGTCCAGGAAGGCACCACCCATTACACGGTGCTGGGCCTGGTGGCCGCCGGCCTGGGCTGCACCGTCACGCCGGCCAGCGCCGAGCGCCGCCTGCCGCCCGGCGTGAAGCTCATGGCGGTGGCCGATCTGGACATCCGCATGCCGATCAACCTGGTCTGGCGCAAGGACAACCCTTCTCCCCTGATCCCGCGCTTTGTCGAGCTGCTGTGCGGCCACGGGCCGCGGCCCTGACCGCGACTAGAGTGCGCCGGGCCGTGGCGTCAATAGAAGTTCGATTTGCGCCGCCGGCAACGGCCGCGCAAACAGATAGCCCTGCGCGTAATCGCAGCCAGCCGCGGCCAGCAGGCCGCGCTGTTGTTCCGTCTCCACGCCTTCGGCTATGACCTTGATGCTGAGCTTGTGCGCCATCACGATGATCGCTTCGCATAGCGCCATGTCGTCGGAAGCCGGCGCCAGGTTGCGGACGAAGGACTGGTCGATCTTGAGATAATCGATGTCGAATTTCTTCAGGTAGGAAAGCGAGGAATAGCCGGTGCCGAAATCATCGATGGATACCTGTATGCCGGCATCGCGGTATGCCAGCAGCTGCTCGGAGATGGCAGCATTGGCTTCGAGCAGCAAGCCTTCGGTAATTTCGACCACGATGCCGGAGCCGGGCAGATCGAGCGCCCGCAGATGGCCGAACCAGGCGGACTGGCTGTTTCTCCCGGCTTGAAACTGGACCGGCGACTTGTTGACGCTGATCTGGAACTCCGGGTGGTACGACGCACGCCATTGCAGAGCCTGGAGCGCCGCCTCACGGAATACCCAATCGCCGATATCGACGATCATGCCGGTGTCTTCGGCGATCGGAATGAATTCGTTGGGGCTGACCAGGCCGCGCTGCGGATGGCGCCAGCGGATCAGTGCTTCCGCTTTGTGGATCGAGCCGGTGGCCAGCTCCACGATGGGCTGGTAATACACCATGAACTGGTCGTTGGCCAGCGCGCCGCGCAGGTCGACGGCCAGGCGCATGCGCGTCAGGGCGGCTTGCTGCATCGACGGCGTGAAATAGCTGCAACGGTTGCGCCCCTGGTTCTTGGCGGCGTACATGGCCTGGTCGGCATTCTTGAGCAGCGTCTCGATGTCGCCGG
>Ga0172379_10008921_pt1 | contig 12495 bp, 9 predicted proteins | sample GrowelOW334metaG_FD_119756 | JGI IMG/M metagenome (GOLD analysis project Ga0172379, IMG submission 119756) | Groundwater microbial communities from an aquifer near a municipal landfill in Southern Ontario, Canada - Groundwater well OW334 metaG | ecosystem: Environmental > Aquatic > Deep... | reverse complement strand
TTTTTGGTGTTGTTTTTTTAGGTACTCCTAAAACAAGTCTATATCACAAACCACATGAAGTCAGCCTTGGAATGCGTCTACCACAGTATGCCGTTATTGTTGCAATGGTTACCGTGGTTTTATTCCCTTCATTTTATTTGCGGATTCTTTCAACGGTTTTGGCTGCCGCCTTTCCTAAATTCCAGGCAATGCCGCCTGCCGAAATTGAAGCAGTTACCTCTATCATCCAATGGGTTGGATGGTATTCCCTATTGTTCATCATCCTGATCCTAGGGGTTTATGCCATCCGCAAGTTAATTACAAAAAAACAAACTGAAACCATACATGCAACTTGGGGTTGCGGATATGTTGCCCCCAACGCGGCCATGCAATACACCGGAAAATCGTTTTCAAAAACCCTGGCCAAACTGTTGTACTTTTTTGTCCCCGAAAAGAAGAAATATCAGGAACTCCGTTCTTACGAAATTTTTCCTGCCAAACGAAACCATTCCACCTATTATTCCGACTTTTTTGAACAAGTAATTATTGATAATCTGATAAAGTACCTTCTCAATTTCATGAACTTTTTCCAGTTCATCCAAAACGGAAAATTGCAACGGTACATCCTTTATGGGCTGTTTTTTATTATTGCCATCCTTTTGGGGCTGGCATTTACCTTAGTGTATGGGATATTTAGTTAGTTTCATAGGAATCCTGTTTGCTTCGCTGCTGCTTATTGGTTGGGTTGACAATAAGAGAAAGGGAACGGTGGCTATTATTGCCACGCTGATGATTTCTGCACTTAGCAGCATCATCGCCATAAAAACTCTTGCCGGACAAACATTTACGCTGTTACTAAAAGGTTCGCTGGTTACTGGTACTGTTTCCCTGGTGGTTGATCCACTTTCTGCCTGGTTTATTTTATTAATCAACTTTACAGCAATTACCGGGGTTGTTTATGGAGCCAAGTACATGCAAGCCTATTTGAACAAACCGTCTGGTTTTACCCTGCACTGGATAAGCTACCTGCTTGCTCATGCCGGATTGTTGGTAGTTTGTGCAGCACAAAACGCGTTGGTTTTTTTAATGGCTTGGGAGGTGATGGTCCTGAGTGCCTTTTTTTTGGTGATATTTGAAAACCACAAGACAAAAACACTGAGAGCAGGCATCAATTACCTCATTCAGTCACATATTGCCATTGTAGTGCTCACCATTGCTTTTATCTGGGTTTCATCGGTCACCGGTTCGTTCAGCTTTACGGCCATTCCTGAATTTGTGAGCAACCAAAAGCCTTTGTATAGTTTCCTGTTGATGCTACTCTTCTTTGTAGGTTTTGGCATCAAAGCCGGGTTTGTACCTTTCCATACCTGGTTGCCTCATGCTCATCCGGCAGCACCATCGCACGTTTCGGGTGTTATGTCTGGAATTCTCATCAAAATAGGTATTTATGGGATTCTGCGCATGATCCTGCTTATCGACATCAACTACCTGGCCACCGGGTATTTTATCCTGTTTGTTTCAGTAATCACCGGCGTTTATGGGGTGATGCTGGCTCTGATACAGCACAATTTAAAAAAACTGCTCGCCTACCACAGCATCGAGAACATCGGAATTATAGGAATTGGCATTGGATTGGGCTGTATCGGCATGGGCACAGCTTCCCCTGTTCTGACTTGGCTGGGTTTTGCGGGGGCATTGTTGCATACACTCAACCACTCCCTGTTTAAATCGCTTTTATTTTATGGTGCCGGGAATATCCACCAGGGAACATCGACCATGAACGTGGAACGGTTGGGAGGATTGATCAAACAGATGCCCCATACCGCCATCCTGTTTTTAATTGCTGCGCTGGCCATTTGTGGATTGCCTCCTTTTAATGGGTTTATTTCAGAGTTTATTGTATATCAAGGGCTATTCCATGGCATTTTAACTTACCCGTTCCCTTACATGTTGCTGCTTATTGTTGCCCTGTTCGGACTGGTACTAATCGGGGGGTTAGCAATCTTTTGTTTCACCAAAGCGTTTGGTGCCGTTTTTCTTGGGGTTCAACGGCAGCGTCCCCTTATCGGACCCAAAGAAAGCTCCCTACAAAAACTCATTCCCATGTACATGGTGGTTGGAGCCATTCTGGCTATCGGGATTTTTCCTCAGGTATTTATTTCGGTGCTAAATTTACCTGTTGGTCAATTTACTGGACATTTGGGAGCCTCGGCTGATGCAGTGCAGCCCCATTCGATACAAGTGTTGAATCACTTGGGTTTTTATTCAGGGGCCCTTCTGCTAATCGTGGCAGCCATCTTTTTATACCGAAGCAGGCGCCAACAAGTGTCGGTTTGCTCCTACAGTGCTACCTGGGGCTGCGGATATGTTGCCCCAACAGCTAAAATGCAATATACCGCCAGTTCGTTTATCCGAAACTATCGGAAACTGGCCGAACCCCTGCTTAGCCTTCAGAAATTCAAAAAAGATGTGGTTGGTGTTTTCCCTGTCAAAGCGGGCCATACCATCCATCCACAGGATAAAGTGGAAGAATTGCTGATTAATTGGCCGCTACACAAGTTCCGGGTTTTCATGTTCAAACTCTCGTTTTTACAAAACGGGCGGTTGCAGTTTTACATTTTGTATGGAATGGCATTTATCATGTTGCTGGTAGGAGTGCCTTTCATCATCTATCTGATTCGATTTTTTGTTAATTTTTTAAATACAATCTAGATGGTAAGTTTTGTATTGATCGTATTGATAAGCCTTGTTTTTTCGGGTATTGTCATCCGGACGAAAAGCATCGCTTCAGGGAGAAAGGGGCCAGGCATCTGGCAGCCCATGAAAGATATCTTTAAGCTCTTTAAAAAGGGGGCGGTGTACAGCGAAACCACCAGTATTATTTTTCAGATTGCCCCCAGCATTTACTTTGCTTCGGTGTTAATGGCTATTATGGTCATCCCTCTGGGCAATAGCAAAGGGTTGATTTCGTTTGCCGGCGATTTTGTGTTTTTTGCTTACGTGCTGGCGGTGGGTAAGTTTTTCAACATCATCTCGGCACTCGATACGGGTAGCAGCTTTGAAGGAATGGGAGCCAGCCGCGAGGCTTTGTTCTCCATGCTGGCCGAACCTGCCTTTTTTATTCTGATGGGCTCCCTTGGGCTGCTTACCGGATATACCTCTTTCCACGAAATTTTTATGGCGTTCCACTTTGGATCGTACGTGTCGTATGCTTTGGGTGTGATTGCCACCTTTATTTTAATTATGATCTGCATGATTGAAAACAGCCGGATGCCCGTGGACGATCCTAAAACCCACCTGGAGCTGACCATGATTCATGAGGTGATGATTTTGGACAACAGCGGCTTCGATCTGGGGTTGATTATGCACACCATCAACCTGAAGTTTGCCATGTATGGAGCACTCATCGCCAATATGTTCCTGGGTGATGCCCCCATGTACCTGACTATTCCCCTGTTTTTATCCATCCAGGTGCTGTTTGCTGTGGTAGTCGGAATTCTTGAGTCGTTCTCGGCCCGGTTCCGGATGAACCACAATGCCCAGTTCATCCTGGTACTTTCATCGCTTTCGCTGCTGATGTTCTTCGGGGTTTTGATGGTTCTAGGTAAGTTTAATTAATTTCAACACGTATTGATATGACAAATATCCTTTTAATTGTTTTTACCATATCGCTGCTTTATTTCGCGATTGCCAACCGGTTGATGACCTACGTGAAGATATTGACACTCCAGGGAGTAATCCTTTTTGGGGTAGCCTTTATCGAACTGCGGGAGTTAAACCTGTTGAACCTGATATTCATCCTCCTGGAAACCATTATTGTAAAAGCTTTAGCCATTCCCATGTTTATGCGTTATGTGATTAAAAAGAACAACATCACGCGTGAGGCCGAACCTTTTGTACCCAATTTTGTGTCGCTCATTTTGGTGACCATCATTATCATTGTCACCTTTATCATTTCAAATGTCATCAACGATCCGCATCTACATAAAATCTACTTTGTAACAGCGCTTTCTGCCCTTTTCAGCGGGTTATACTTTATAAGTAGCCGTAAAAAAATCATTACCCATGTTATCTGCTATGTGGTCATCGAAAATGGGGTGTTCATCCTTTCGCTGGCCGTGGGGAATGAGATGCCTTTGCTGATTAACCTGGGTGTGCTGCTCGATGTGTTTGTGAGTGTTTTCCTTTTGGGCATTTTCATAAACAAGGTGGGCGACGTGACCAGTGATGGGGATGTGGCAGAATTAAGCAAATTAAAAGATTAAATCAACAACTATGATCATTCCATATTTAACCGGTTCCATATTGATTGCAGGCGCGTTGTTCTTCAACCAGAAGAAGCTTGTAAGCAAATTGTTGGTTGTAACCTTCCTGATAATGCAGTGGGGGTTTACCGTGTTCGAAATTATGCACAAAGGAGCAACTACGTACGACTATTTCAGTACCGATGCGTTGGCTGTCCTTTTATTGGTCACGTTGAGCATTATCAGCATTCCGGCTCTGACCCACAGTTATGAATATATCTATAAAGAGAAAGACAATCCCCGCGCACGTGGTATTTACTACGGAGCCATGGTTTTGTTAATCATGTCGTTAACCGCAGCGTATCTGTCGTCGCATATTGCAGTAACCTGGATATTTGTTGAAATCACCACTCTGAGTGCATCGGCGCTGATCTTTCATCGGCGGAATGCCGGTTCCATTGAAGCCACCTGGAAATACGTGTTCGTGAGCTCTATCAGTTTGGTGTTCGTGTTCATCGGCATCCTCTTTTTAAGTATCGCCTTAGGGAAAGGTCATGAAGAGGGTATGTTTTATGAAGAGCTGATGGTTTTATCTCCCGGGTTAAATACCTTTTGGCTAAAGATGGCCTTCATTTTTATATTCTCGGGATACACCGCCAAGTTAGGATTGGTGCCTATGTACACGGCAGGCATTGATGCCAAAGATAAAGCCCCCACTCCGGCCGCAGCTTTGTTTTCAAGTGTTCTGATGAACGTGGGGTTTGTAGGCTTTTTCCGTTTTTACAAAGTGGTAGCCAATACCTCCATCCATCCTTGGACCAACCATGTGGTTATGATCGCGGCTTTTCTCTCCATCTTTGTGGCTACGGTTTATATGCTCAAGGTTAAAAACATCAAGCGGATGTTGGCCTATTCCAGCATTGAACACATGGGGCTGATCATGCTGGGGTTGGTCGCCGGAGGAATCGGTTATTATGCCGCCTTGTTGCACCTCATCTTGCACTCTTTTGCCAAATCGGCACTATTCCTGCAAATTGGGCATCTGTACAAAACTTTCAAGACCAAAAACATTTACTCCATTGGGAATTATTTTAAATTCAATGTGCCGGGAGCGGTATTTTTACTTCTTGCCTTCATTGTGGTAACTGCCATGCCGCCTTCAGGGCTTTTTATTAGTGAGTTTTATATTTTCAAAGCTATGTTCGAAGGTGGATACCTGTTTCTGCTCATTCCTGTACTAATCCTTTTAACTATGATAATTTGGTCGCTGGGGAAAAACATCCTGAAAATGGTGTTTATTCCTCCCGTTGGATTCGATGAATCGAAAGTTGAACCCGTGAATTCGTTAGAGACCTTTTCGCAATACCTCTTACTTGGGTTGGTTATTTATTTAGGGATAAACCCTCCGCAGGTTTTTGTTGATTTACTCCACGAGGCTGTTCAAAACCTAACTTTCTGAAATTATGAACTATTTAAGCATTAAAAATAACCAAAGGATAGCCATGGAATCGATACCTACCCTAGCTTACGAGGTTTTTTACCACGAAGTGGTCACCCATTTAATGACAGGAGAGGATGCACATTGCGTGAATTATTTTGGGATTCCCTCGGGCAAAGAGGTTAAACTGATTTGCTGCATTGCCAACGATGCTTTGGGAACCATTCAGATAGTTGCAACCCTTGCCGATCCTGAAAAAATGATCCCTTCGCTCACCTCAAAAATCATGGCCTTTCATGCATTTGAACGTGAAATTCATGAAAATTTTGGCATTCAGTATGTGGATCATCCCTGGTTAAAACCTATCCGGTACCCTTTTGATCGGGCAACAAAGCAATGCCAGATTTCAAATTATCCGTTTTATAAAATCGAAAGCGAAGAGTTGCACGAAGTGGGTGTAGGCCCTATTCATGCCGGAGTAATTGAACCCGGGCATTTCCGGTTTATCTGCAATGGCGAACAGATCCTTCATCTCGAAATTCAGTTGGGCTACCAACACCGTGGCCTGGAGCACCTTTTCGTTGAGAAAAAAGGGTTACTGCAACGGGCAACCCTGGCCGAAAATATTGCCGGAGACACCGTGGTAGGGCATACCTCCACCTTTGCCAATGTATGGGAAAGTTTGTGCGGGTTCACCCCATCGGAAAAGCTTCAGTTCGACCGGGCACTGGCACTGGAACATGAACGGATAGCCATCCACACCGGCGATTTGAGCGCCATTTGTACCGATGTGGCTTATCAGTTGGGAAGTTCCGTGTTTGGAAGGCTGCGCACGCCGGTAATCAACTATTTCCAGCAATGGTGCGGTAACCGGTTAGCCAAGAGCCTTATACGCCCGGGAAAAACCAACTTCCCGTTCACCCCTCATTTGGCTGAAAAATGGTTCGAGGTTTTTCATGCCTATGAACCTCACTTTACCGAAATGGCACTGCAGATGTTCGATTTGCCATCGGTACTTTCACGTATTGAAAAAACCGGTGTAGTAAGCCGTGAAACAGCTCTCGATATTGGGGCTGTTGGAATGGCCGCAAGGGCTAGCGGCCTTAAACGCGATGTACGTAGTTCGCATCCAACCGGATATTATGAAAAAACCAGCTACCAACCCATCATGGGTCAGGTGGGCGATGTTCATGCCCGTTCAAAAATCCGGTTCGATGAAATCAACACTTCCATTGCTTTTATCAAAAACATGCTTAACCAGATGCCACAACCGGATGGTGAAATAAAACCCCTTGATTCCCCGGCTCCCGGTTCTTTCGTGCTCTCGATGACGGAAGGCTGGCGGGGCGAAATTTGCCACTGCGCCATCACCGGTTCCAAAGGGGAATTGCTGCTGTATAAAATTAAAGATCCATCGTTTCACAATTGGTTAGCTCTGGCGTTGGCTGTGCGGAACAACGAAATATCCGACTTCCCTATATGCAACAAAAGTTTTAACCTTTCGTATTGCGGCCACGATTTGTAACCCTATTAAAAGAATCAGTTATGTTAGAAGTTTTTAAAATATGGTTTCACCAAGGAAAACAATACATTCCCGATGTAACTACTGTTGAAGTTCCCGGAATTTTTAGGGGCCGGCCTATCATTACTACTCAACCGATTGACGAAAAACAGCTTGTGGAACTTTGTCCAACCGGAGCCATTGGCGCATCACCTGTAAGCATCGACCTTGGACGGTGCACCTTTTGCGGGGAATGTGCCATTCAGTTTCCTGAAAAAATAAGTTTTACCAAAGACTTTAAGCTGGGCACCAACCAGCGGAGCCGACTCATTGTTAAAGAAGGCGATATGAATCCCATTACCGTCAATCCGGAACTCATCCGCAAAGAAATTTACCGGTTGTTCCGTGGTTCACTGAAGCTACGGCAAGTATCGGCAGGGGGTGATAACAGTTGCGAATGGGAACTGAATGCGGTGAGCAATGTTAACTTTGATATGGGCCGCTTTGGGATTGAGTTTGTGGCATCGCCCCGCCATGCCGATGGTCTGGTGATTACCGGCCCCATTACCGAAAACATGGCCGAGCCTTTACGCATTGCTTACGAAGCAACACCCGAACCCAAAATTATTATCGTGGCAGGTATGGATGCCATCAGTGGAGGAATTTTTGAAGGAAGTCCGGCATTGAACCGCTCTTTTCTCGATAAATACCCCATCGACCTTTATATCCCGGGAAACCCGGTGCATCCCCTATCTTTTATAAATGGGGTACTAAGCTTGATACGGACTAAAACAAGGAGTTAATAAGACACCGATTTTTTAGAAACACATTAAAAAGTCTGAATTATTAAGATCAACAATATCGTATTATTCTAATATTATAATATATTTGTGTTGTAATATTAAAAAAAGCAAACGTGTCAAAAATAAATTACGAAAAGAACAGTCAAATTCTGAAAGCTCTTGCACACCCAATAAGGCTTCAAATGGTTGATGTTCTGCTAGATGACAAATGCTGTGTCACTGATTTAGTTAATATGCTAGGGATTTCGCAATCCACCTCCTCACAACATTTAACCATTCTTAAAAATGGGGGTGTCGTTTATCCCGAGAAACATGGAACAAAAACTTGTTATGTAGTTCATAGCGAACTGACTAAAGAGATTATCGCTTTTTTGAAAAAAGGATAATCATTTAAAATCCAAAAAACTATTTAAACGATATGGATATGCAAAAAATTTTAATCGTTTTTAACCGCGAGCCCTACGATAATACTGATGTTACATGGAATGGACTTCGGTTGGCGGAGACTTTAAGAAAAAATGGTCAAGAAGTTAGAGTTTTTCTGATGAATGACTCGGTCGATATGGCAAGAGATGTCTGTAAACCTCCCCAAGGATATGATCAGGATTTATCATTGATGCTTAAAGATTTAATATCAAAAGGGGTCTCTGTAAAGGTATGTGGTACCTGTATGGCTCGTTGCGGGATATATAAAAACCACCCCTATTTTGAAGGGGCAGAAAAATCAACCATGATGGCATTGTCAGAATGGGTGGTTGACAGTGACAAAATAATTACGGTCTAAGTTTCTGCCACTACCCCAAGAAATTAGAAATCAATTATTTCAAAAAATTTAGCCATCATTGACAAAAATCAGCCTATTTCCGACTTAATGAATACTTTACAGACTTTTTATTTAGAAATTAACATTCAGTTAAAATATCTCCTCTGCAATTTTTCGGATGCTGCTTCCGGCTCCCAATGTATAAAAATGCAATACCGGGGCTCCCTGGTTTATCAACTCTTTGGCTTGTTCAATACTCCAATGGGTACCCACTTCTAAAGCCTCTTTATTGTCTTTGCACTTTTTTATCTCTTTCTTCAAATTTTCTGGAATCTCTAAATGAAACAACCTGGGTAACACTTCCACCTGATCGAGAAGGGCAATGGGCTTCAACCCGGGAATGATAGGAACGGTGATGCCGGCAGCCCGACATTTTTGTACAAAATCAAAATAATGTTTGTTGTCAAAAAACATTTGTGTAATGATGTACTCTGCTCCCGCTAATACTTTCGCTTTCAGGTATTGAATATCCGATTCCAGGCTAGCCGCCGCATAATGCTTCTCGGGATATCCCGCTACCCCTACACAAAAATTCGATGGATTGGCTTGCTCCAGGTTTTCATCCAGATATTTGCCTTTGTTCATGTTCATTACCTGTTCAACCAGTTCCACGGCATAACGGTGGCCATCGGGGTCGGGAATAAATACGTCCTGCCCCCGGCCAGCATCTCCTTGCAATACCAACAGGTTTTCGATACCTAAAAAGTTGAAGTCAATCAGGGCATTTTCTGCCTGGTCGCGCGAAAAACCTCCACAAGTCAGGTGCGGTACCACTTCAACCTTATATTTGTTCATGATGGAAGCAGTGAGAGCCACGGTTCCCGGACGCTTGGAGATAGTCCGTTTGATGATTTTTCCGTTTTTTAACTGCGAATAGGTGGCTTCATCTTTATGATAGGTGATGTTAATAAACGCGGGTTGAAACTCGATTAATTGCTCGATCCTCTGGTAAATTCCCTCTACTTTGTTTCCCCGTAAAGGTGGTACAATTTCGATGGAGAAAAGTGTTTTTTTCCGGTTGTTGATTAAGTCAATTACTTTCACTGTTTATTGATTTTTTGCCACGAATTACACAAATTTTCACGAATATATTTAACATTAAACTACTTTTTTTGTGTTCATTCGTGCAATTAGTGGCTTTTTTGTTTAATAATTTAATAAGGTTCCCAGCCATTTTTCGGCTTTGGCCAAGTCCCATCCTTTTCGGCGGGCATAGTCCTCCACCTGATCTTTGGTGATTTTACCTACCCCAAAATAGTGCGATTCGGGATGAGCTAAAATGATGCCCGATACAGCCGCGTTTGGATACATGGCAAAATTTTCAGTCAAAGTAATGCCTGCCCGGTGCGCCTGAATCAAATCGAACAACATGCCTTTTTCGGTATGCTCGGGACAAGCCGGATAGCCAATCGCCGGACGGATACCCCGGTATTTCATGGCCAATAAATCATCGAAACTGATATTTTCGTTGGGGGCATATCCCCACCATTCCCTCCGGATTTTTAAATGCAAAAGCTCGGTAAAAGCCTCCGCCAAACGGTCGGCCACATATTTTATTAAGATGCTCAAATATTCGTCATTCATCGATTGGTATTCCGCCAGCTTTTTCTCAATACCGATTCCTGCGGTTACGGCAAATCCACCTACATAATCTTTGATTCCAGAACCCACGGGAGCCACAAAATCGGACAATGAGTAACAGTATTCCGAGTTTGGTGCAGGGTTTTGCTGCCTCAATCCATGGTATCGGGCTATCTCCTTTTCCTGTTCTACAGGGTCATAAATAATAATGTCGTCACCATCGCTATTGGCCGGATATAAACCAACTACAGCATTGGCATGTAACGATTTCTGTGCAATGATTTCATCAATCAATTTATTGGCATCGTCATACAGTTTCCGGGCTTCCTCCCCTTTTTCAGGATCATTAAAAATGTCAGGGAATTTTCCTTTAAAGTCCCACGAAATAAAGAAGAAAGTCCAGTCTATATAAGGTCGGATTTCGGACAAATCATAATTCTCAATCACGGAGAGTCCCAGCTTTTTGGGTTTCACAATTTGAGCTTTTTGAACATCAAAGAGCATTTTATGTGCCTGTGCCTCTTCAAAGCTCATCAAAGGCTTAGCTCCCTTTCCGTGGGTTTGCCTGATGTGCTCGTACTCCTTTTTTATCTTTGCCACAAATGATTTCCCGGTTTCTTTATTCATCACCTCGTTCATCATTTTCACAGCTTCCGAAGCATCTTTGGAATGAACCACCGGGCCACTGTAATATGGATCGATTTTTAACGCCGTGTGAACTTTAGACGTGGTAGCTCCGCCAACAAACAATGGAATGGTAAACCCAGCTTTTTCCATCTCCTTGGCCACATGCACCATCTCATCGAGCGATGGCGTAATTAATCCGCTACAGGCAATAATATCCACCTTGTTTTCTTTGGCCGATTCCAGAATGGTTTCACAAGGAGTCATCACTCCTAAATCGATGGTATCGTAGTTGTTACATGCCAATACCACATTCACAATGTTTTTGCCAATATCATGTACATCGCCTTTCACGGTGGCCAATTGAACTTTGCCCACATAAGTCCGTTCGCCGCTGGCACCTCCCTCCTGCTCTGCTTCAATAAATGGTTGCAAAAATGCCACAGCCTGTTTCATCACGCGGGCGGTTTTCACCACTTGCGGCAAAAACATTTTCCCTTCGCCAAACAGATCGCCTACCCGATTCATTCCGTCCATCAAAGGTCCCTCAATAATTTTCAGGGTTGGAGCATATTTGAGTTGCGCCTCTTTTAAATCCTCTATCAGATAGTCATTTATCCCCTTCATTAAGGAATAAGAAAGGCGTTCTTCCAGAGGTTTTTCTCGCCATTCTTCAATTTTCGTTTCTGCTTTGTCGGTATTTTTCACCGTTTCGGCAAATTCAATCAGCTTTTCTGCCGAATCGGGTGTACGGTTCAGCACCACATCTTCCACCAGTTTCAATAAATCCTTCGGAATGTCGTCGTAAATCTGAATCATCCCCGGATTGAGAATAGCCATATCCATGCCCTCTTTAATGGCATAATACAAAAATACCGAGTGCATAGCTTCTCGTACGGTATTATTTCCCCGGAAACTAAAAGAAAGATTGCTCAAACCACCGCTAATTTTGGCATGGGGCAGATTTTTCTTTATCCATTTGATGGCTTCAATAAATTCAACGGCATAGTTGTTATGTTCCTCCATGCCGGTGGCTATGGCCAAAATATTGGGGTCGAAAATAATATCCTCGGGCGGAAACCCCAGTCGGTGTACCAAAATATTGTAAGCCCGTTGGCATATCTCTGCTTTCCGGGCAGCAGTTACTGCTTGTCCCTGTTCGTCGAAGGCCATGATGACGGCGGCCGCACCATATTTTCGTATTTTTTTTGCTTTATCAATAAAGTCAGCCTCGCCCTCTTTTAAACTGATGGAATTGACAATGGCCTTTCCCTGCAACACTTTTAAACCGGCTTCCAATGCTTCCCATTTCGAAGAGTCAATCATGATTGGAAGCTTCGAAATTTCAGGCTCCGAAACAATGTAATTGAGGAAAGTGGTCATCTCGCTAACAGCATCCAACAAGCCGTCGTCGAGGTTTACATCAATAATCTGGGCTCCGCCATCTACCTGGTTCCGGGCGATGCTCAGCGCCTCATCGTATTTCTTTTCACGGATAAGTT
>Ga0172379_10008920_pt1 | contig 12496 bp, 11 predicted proteins | sample GrowelOW334metaG_FD_119756 | JGI IMG/M metagenome (GOLD analysis project Ga0172379, IMG submission 119756) | Groundwater microbial communities from an aquifer near a municipal landfill in Southern Ontario, Canada - Groundwater well OW334 metaG | ecosystem: Environmental > Aquatic > Deep... | reverse complement strand
AATGCGTTGTTGCTCCTCGCGTAGAGCCCGCGCATGTTCTTCCTTTAGACGCTCTTCTTCTCTAATCTTTTCTTGTGCCGCTTCTTCTTGCCTATGTTGTTCATCAAGTTTACGCCGCTCTTCAAGCTCTTTTTGCCTTTCTTCTTCTTTCTTACGCGCTAACGCTTCCTTGCGCTGGCGCTCTTCTTGTTTCTTTTGTTCTTTTGCCAGCTTTTCAATTGCCGCAAGTTCATCTTTGTATCTACGCTTAGCTATAACAGCTTCTTCTTCTGCTTTATCTTGAAGCTCACGGTCAAGGATCGCTCGTCCTTCTTTCTCGGCTCTTTCTCTTTCTTCAATCTCCCTTTTGAGTTTTTCAAGTTGTTTATTCTGACGCTTTAGAAGACGCTTCTGGAGCTTTTCTTGCTCACGCTGAGTAACTTTTTCTGTAATCGATGTTACATTTTTCTGGCGCGCGTCCTCTTTACGTGCTAATTCATTAAGCCGCTCTTCCGCCTTTTTGATAAGATCATCTTCTTTTTTTAACTCAACCTTTCGCGTCGTACCTTCTCTCTGCGCAATTGCGTATTGCTCTTTTTCTTGTCGCTTTCGTTCTTTTTCTAACCGTTTTAACGTCTCGCGTGCCTCTCGCAATTGTTTTTTTGCCGCTCGCGCTTCTTCTTTAGAAAGGGTACGCGCTTGCTGCTCTTGCACTTGCCCCTGTGTTGATTCACTTATGGCAACCAAGACTCTTTCTTCTTCGCGGGCAAGATCAAATGGTTTTTCTTCCTCCCGCGCCATGGGCATTCCATCGCTCATGCCATCAGGCTGCAAGGCTTTTATGCATAATCCATTCAAGCTCAACAGCGCAACAACAATAAATACGCGGGATATTACCCTTTTCATACAACAATCCCTTTTTATATACGGTTTCCATCAGGCGTGTAACGAAAGGCAAAACCGCTCACATCAAATCCATCAACATACCCGTAGAAAGGATTTGGACGGCCATGGCAATCAATTAAATGCCAATCGTCTGAAACAATAACATCACCATCTTGCAATACAACACTAATACCTTTTACTGTTCTCAAAACTCTACTTCCATTGTGATCTATATACACTGTACTGATCCTAAGGACAGAAGAAGTATCAGAGCTACCGCCGCCACACTGAACAAGAATACTTGCCAATCGTTCGCTCGAAATTTCGGAAATCAAATAATAAGGATCCGTTGTAAGTGATAACTTACCGATGAAACCCTTAGTTGGATCTATATCTATATAGCGGACAAAACCATCACCAAAAAGCCTGCCCATAAGTCTTCCGTCCCAGCTAAATGGAATTGGTGTTGCCAATGCTTGATTTAAAGTATTTTCCCCAAGCACAAATCGTCCCGTTCCGCTCATGTTAATAAAACAATTATTATGAAAATTTAAGGTCTCAATCTTGCCTTGTTTTAAGGTATCCCCCTCAGCATTGATTTCAAATCGGCCACTATCACCAATCAACAGCATTCCACTATTTTCAATATCTATTTCGACCGTCGTCCGTTGAAAAGAAATACGTGCAACGCCTCGACTTTCTATCTGCTGCTCACTAAGCGTAGGAATATCTATTGGTGCCAAGTTAATAAAGCCAGTACCCGCAACACTAAGCTGAAAATCACTCGTACGCTCTACATAGGTTGCTGTTCCACCAAATATGAGCGCTCCAACATAATTCATATCTATGGCACCACGCTGAGCAACCTCAACACGCCCTATACCCTTCATAGTAACTCGTGCACTTTCTGCAAGCGAAACAACCGCGCCATCAGTAACAATAAACCTAGGCCGTTGGCTCACCAGATTATGTACATCCTTAATTCCTTGATAATTTAATGTTACCCCATTCTGAAAGATAACATTGCCCGCTCCAGAAAAACGTATGATCGACCCTTGAGGAAGATCAACTGTCGATCGAGCCGCAAAAATGAGCGTAGGTATACTTTGTCCTGTATTAATAAAATTAAAGGTTACCTCAGCATCCTGCTCGAAAAAAAGATTGCTCTCGATGGTCATGGATTTGGTAACATTAATAACGTTACCAGCTCCAACAATATTTATTTCGTGATTAGCCCCAAAAACAATGTCTGATACTCCTTGATCAAACCTTGATGCATTTTTTAGAACAATATTGAATGGCACAGTGTCACTCACCGAAACATTACTTACAACGGCAGCATCAAATTCAAGATTTCCTGAAAGTGGCGAACTCGGAATAAACGTCATATTAAAATAATGTTGGTCAAATGTTGCGGGTATATGCGACGTACGTATATCTCTTGTCATACATAGTGAGTCATCACTATCAAAATCGTCAAAACCTCGTGTCTGTCTCTTTGGTTTACCTTTTTTAGGTTTTACTGTTGGTTTTGCCGCTGGCTTGTGCTCGATTTTTTCTTTTTGTTTTGCCTGCGATGCTTGCATAATTTTTTCAAGCTCTTCTCTTTCTTTTTGGCGCTTAAGATGTAACGCCGTTGGCAAAACATGCAGCGAACGGGTTATTTCCGATGGAAGACGAATAAAAGATGGATCGATCTGCAAGCCAGAAAGCTGTATCGCATTAAAGGTAAATAAAGCCGATGATTGTTTGATTGCATTTCCAAGTATTTCTAAGTTGCGACACCCCAAATATGACTCTGCATCAATCACAAATGAATTCGAGCCTGCGTTTACAAGCGATAGCGAGGCATCATCAAAGAAGAGACGTGCAAGCCCGCCGTTATAAGACGATAGATATACACCAGGATCCCCTGAAAAAATAACTATGGGATTATCAACTTGAGCTCCGTATTGAGTTTGAAGTTGACTATCAAGTGCCGTGTCCAAAGCAAATCTTATATGAAGCTCATTATCGGTCGAATCACCGAACGATATATTCCCTGAAAGATTTATTCCATCTTTCTGTAGAACAAAATCATTGCTTGATCCCTCAATAACAAAGTTCATAGCTGAGTCACAGCTTAATGTTGCGCATGAATCATGTGTAAGCGCAACAGCACCTGAAATAACATCATTGATGTGCGAAATAGAACCAAATCCTGAAAGCTCAATATTTTCAAGCAATAAAGTATTTGTTCCTAATTGAAGAATTGGAATCGGTGTTGCAATAGTTGGTGCAATCGCCATTTTACGTTGCCCATCTCGTCCTTGCACGGTAAACACATCACTAGCAAGTCCATCACCTGAAAGTTTTATAAGACCAGAGGAAAAAGTAATATCCTGACTCAGCTCAACAAGAACGTTCGAATCAATATTTAAACGAGCATTGTTTCTGAAGTCGAATGTTTCCGTCGACAGATTAAGTAATCTAACATTTCTCAAGGTTAAAACTTTTCCCTGAGAGATAATCAACTGAGAGTGTAATGGCGACGTTGGGTTTGAGAAGTGAATTGCAGCTCCTCCGCCATCAATCATAATATTTCCATCAATCTTGATATAATCCTTTGGAGTTAGGAATACATCACTACCAAACACGACCGTTGACGTAAGTGAACCACTAAGAGGATTAACCACTGAGCCGCCCCCCTGGCTTACCATCCTAACAATTCCATTGTTAAGAAATTCTAAATTGCCCGCCGCAATATCACTTGAAATATTACCTTCTTCAATGCCCGTTGTTCCATAAAGGGGAAATGGAGCCTTAATTCCATCAATAAATGATTGTGCATCTATTTGGTCAATCCACAACGTCGAACCATCGACTGTTAATTTGCCATTATTCTCAAAGAGCCATGAGTTATTGCTCATAATGAACGTTGTAGGGCCCTGAACATAGACATTGCCCGTTGAAGTTGTTGTATTAGCAATCACGCGTACTACAGCATTGTTGGTAAACAACTGAGAAGATGCGCCATTGAAAATAATACTACCGGCCCCTTCACCAATACCTGTTAACGTAAGATCATTCAATGACAAAGATGACCCATTCTCAATAATAATAGACCCCCCACCAGAAAGGTCGAGAATCGAACCGTTTCCATTAATTACTGAAACGCCAGAAAATGTCCAACTACTATTAAGAAGCACGCTCCCACTTAAAATAAGATCACTCGCATTATTAAATAATAAAGTTCCATTCCAAGATTGGGTATAAAACCCTCCAAGAGTAAGATGGTGACCGCTCAAGGTAATTGTTCCAGAACCTGAAAATAAGGTATCATCCGCGAGCGCCAAATCACTGTCCAAATAAATTGATCCACCGTTAAGAATGATATTTTGATCGAGAGCATTTTGTAAGGCTAGACCGACAGAAGATGAGCTATTGTACAACGTGATAGGGCTTAAAAGCAGTGGTTGCCCTTCAATTCTATTGTTGTTGCCGCCCACATTGATTGCTTGAACAATATATCCTGGAGGCGCAACAAACCTTCCACTTCCAAGTAAATTAATAGAACTTTGAGTATTTGGGGAATAAGATGCTGTTAAAAGAACGTCAACACCATCGGTATTAAATATGCCATGATTGAAATCAATTTGGTTACCAAGAATTGATGCCCCAGCATCTTTGATTATTGTACCATCAACACGCAAGGAAGGTGCATTAATGATAAGCCGAGCTCCGGACGCAACACTTATAGCTGCATTATTACTAGAAAATTTAACGTCAGCAAAAGAAGATCCATGGGCTAGAACGCCAACGAGCACAACTGATAGAATACTACTCAGCTTTTTCATTACACTCTCCGTCACCACTCATTTTTTCATCATCACTAACTTTTTGAGTCTAGTAATGCGTATGCCGTTTGTAAAGCAATTAAATACCAATAAGCTTGTTCGCTCGATTAATTCCACGTGTTATCGATTCACTTGAAGCACGTAAAAGCATTTGCTCATGTTGACTAAGAACAACAGGCAAACGTTCGCAGACCCCGCTCTTTCGCACAATCGTTGGTAAACTCAAACAAATATCACGCACACCATAAAACTCATCTTCAACAAGCGTCGAAACACTAAAGACCCTTGACTGATCAAGGAGTATGGCCCGTACAATTTTTACCACACCAAGGGCAATTGCATAGTAGGTTGCACCTTTTTTTTGAATAATATCATAAACAGCATTTTTAGTTTGCAGACTGATATCGGTCAATAAACTTTCCGAATACCCATCAAACAGATTAAGCGGCGTTCCGGCAATCTGGGCTCCACTTGCCCATAAGAACTCAGCGTCCCCATGCTCGCCCAAAATATAGGCTGTAACATCCTTAGGGCTTACATTAAAATGTCGCCCAATTAAATAGCGCAAGCGGGCTGTATCAAGCACCGTTCCAGTACCAAAGACACGGCAGCGAGGGAAACCAGAAAGTTTTGTCGTAACATAGGTTAAAACATCAAGCGGATTAGTGACAACAAGCAAAATGCAGTCTTGATTATAACGAACAATTTCTGGGATGATTTGTTGAAAAACAGCTACGTTCTTGTCGAGCAAATCCTGTCGAGTTTCTCCACTAGATTTTTGCGCAAACCCTGCTGTTATGACAACAACATCGGCCTCTTTTACAAGTTCGAATGAATCTCCGGCGACAATATCAACTGAATGAGTAAATTGAAGGCCATGCAATAAATCAAGAGCCTCTCCTTCTGCCTTTTCCTTTTTTGCGTCAATCAATGCAATGCGAGAGGCAACGCCGTTCATCATCATCGCGTATGCCGTGGTGCTTCCAACAAATCCTGTACCAACGATAGCAACCTTTGCCGTTCCATGATGTACGACGCCACAACCCATCGCCTATCCTTTCTTTACATGCTACTCATTTCCTTCAAACTCCATCTATAAACGCATATAGGTGTAAATATAAAAAAAACTTACTACGACGCAATCAAATAGAAATCAGAAAAGCAAACCCGCGATTGTAAAGGATTCTCTAGATAAAAAAAAGAGGACCAAATTTGACTTGGTCCTCTTTTTTATCTTTATCAAATGTAGCTGTTGACTACACCCATTCGAGACGTGCAATAGTAGCGGTGTCACTTGTACGTTTTCCCATTGGGATAACGCGCGTATAACCACCAGGTCTACCAATGTACTTTGGTGCAATCTCTTGAATAAGTTTTTTAACAGCATCGGCATCGTAAGGAAGTTCCTGTTTGATGCGGCGAATAGTGTTAAAATCGTATCCTTTGCGTGAAACAGTTACTAATTTTTCAAGTAACCGTTGCACTTCTTTAACCTTGGCTTTGGTTGTTTGAAGTGAACCCATATTGATCATGTGGATCATTTGGTTACGCAACAGGGCCTTGCGGTGCCCTGATTTCATATTTAATTTTTTTCTACCAAATTGGTGTTTCATGGTTTTTAATTACCCTCTTATTCTTTAGGTGCTTGCTTTAAATCCAATTCTTTTTCTTTAATTGCCTTTTTTAGATCCAGCTCTTTAACATTCATTCCGAGTGAAAGGTTAAACGCTGAAAGGATCTCTTTTACTTCGCGCAATGATTTGCGACCAAAATTCTTAATCTTGAGCACATCGTCATCGGTGAGATTAACCAAGTCTATGACTCGTTTAATGCCCGCACCAATCAAACAATTATGTGCTCTGACTGAGAATTCAAGTTCATCAATTGGCTTAAGAAAGAGATCAACAGGCAAGCCCTTGGTTGGACCGTCCAAATCAATCTTTTCTTGTCCCTGAACAACTTCTTCCTGAACGGTAGAAATATCGTTAAATGGGATTTCTTTTGCTTGAAGAAAATGCTCAAGCTGTGTTCGCAGTACCGAGGTGGCGTAATGAATAACATCCTGAGGAGCAACAGCACCATTGGTATCAATGGCAAGCGTTAATTTATCAAAGTCAATTTCTTGACCTACACGTGTTTTTTCAATGCGATACTCAACACGCTTAATAGGTGAAAACATTGCATCAAGATAAATGCGCCCATCTGTTTGAAGAGATTTTCCTTGTGGCCATTGTGCAGGTAAATATCCTCGCCCAGCTTCAACAAAGAATTCTATTTCTAGTTCTCCATCATTAGCAAGATGTGCTAAAACGTGATCTTTATTAATTAACTCAAGGTGATCATCAGCTTTTATATCGCCGACTGTCGCAACGCCTTCACCCTTCACAGAAAGGTGCATTTTACCAGGCAATCCTGTCTTATTTTTTAGGACAATTTCCTTGATGTTAAGCAAAACATACAACGTGTCTTCAATAACACCTTTGATCGTTGAAAACTCGTTATTTGCTCCTTTGACGATCACGGATGTGACTGCGGATCCTTCAACAGAAGACAAAATCACACGGCGCAGGCCATTGCCAAGTGTAATACCAAACCCAGACTCAAGTGGTTGAGCCACCAACTCGCCATGAGTATCCGATGATACCTTTTTATCCCAACTCAGTTTTGGAAGTGTTAACGGTTTATAATTCATCTTCTGTATCCATCCCTTAAAACATCTCTAGACCCACAAACCCCTTGCCATACGCAACACGCAAACGCAAGAGTCAACCTCTGTTACTTGGAATACAACTCAACGATCAAGTGTTCTTCAACAGCTGCTGTTATATCCGAACGATTTGGTAATCGAAGAATTACTCCCTTGCGATCCTTCTTTTGCAACTCAATCCAATCAGGCACCTTAACGCCCATATTCATACGCTTATCAACAACGCTTTCAACGAAGGTCGTGTTTTTAAGTGTACTATCGGTCAACGCAATAACGTCCCCTGTATGCACAATGTATGAAGGGGAAATTACGCGTCTACCGTTAACGGTAACGTGTCCATGAACAACCATCTGACGAGCTTGCGTGCGAGAGATGGCCATCTTCATACGAAAAACAACGTTATCAATACGACGCTCAAGCAGACTCAAAAGAATTTCACCGGTAACGCCACGCTGTTGCGTTGCTTTATCAAAAAATCTTCTGAATTGACGCTCAAGAACCCCGTACATCAATTTTACTTTTTGTTTTTCCATAAGCTGTTTGCCGTATTCTGACAATTTTTTCGTTCCAGCTCTTTTTCCATGCTGTCCCGGCGCTGTTGGACGGCGCTCAATAAGACACTTTGGGCTTCGGCATTTTGCGCCCTTTAAAAAGAGTTTTTCTCCTGCCTGACGGCACTTGCTACAAGATGTAAACATCCTATCTGACCCTTTGGCTTAAATACTTTTAATTTATTAACAACTAAATTCTACGTTTTTTAGGTGGGCGACATCCATTGTGAGGCAATGGTGTAACGTCTCTCAACGTCATTACATTCAGACCAGATGCTTGTAACGCTCTTACAACTGAGTCTCTGCCAGAGCCAGGCCCCTGCATGTTGACTTCAATTGAATGAACGCCGAGTCCAACCAACTCTTTTGCCAACTTGGTAGCAATTTGTGTTGCCGCAAACGGAGTTCCTTTGCGTGAACCCTTAAAGCCAAGTTGCCCAGAACTGCCACGCATCAACACATCACCTGTCATCGTGGTAACCGAAACAAGTGTGTTGTTGAAAGAAGATTTGACGTGTGCGATAACCGAGTCAATACTCTTAATTTGTCGCTTTTTACTTTTTTTGTATGCCATCGTAACCCTTGCTCAATTCAATCTTTATTTCTTTGTTACAGCTTTTTTCAACGCAACCGCACTACCGGCCTTACGTGGACCTTTTCTTGTACGAGCATTTGTCTTAGTACGTTGCCCTCTAACTGGCAATCCTTTTTTATGACGAAGCCCGCGATATGATCCAATTTCCTGTAATCGTTTAATATTAAGTGTGATTTCCTTACGAAGTTCACCCTCAACTCTAAAGTTTACTGAAATATACTTTTGGATTGCTGCAACTTCTTCGTGAGTTAAATTTTTAATTCGCGTGTCTGGACTTACCTTGGTAGCCTCTAAAATCTCTCGCGCACGTGTCAATCCTACACCGAAAAGATAGGTCAACCCTATTTCTACTCTCTTTTCATTTGGTAATAACACACCCTCTATACGAGCCATTTATGATCCTCTCTGATCTTCATTTCTGTAGTTAACTTTTATCCTTGACGTTGTTTGTGCTTTGGATTCTTCTTGCACAATACACGGATAACTCCGCTGCGCTTAATGATTTTGCAATCACTACAAATTTTTTTTATTGATGTTCTTACTTTCATTTCACTTCACTAACGTTTTAAAAAATCCATAAAAATCATACCAAACAATATCTTCAATTCTACGCTTTATAACGAGAGACGATCCTTCCCTTGGACAAATCGTATGGCGAAATCTCAACTGCAACTCTATCGCCAGGCAAAAGCTTAATGTAATGCATACGCATCTTGCCTGAAATGTGGGCCAACAGAACATGACCACCCTCTATAAGCTTGACCTGAAACATGGTGTTTGGTAGCGCTTTTTCAACAACTCCATCCATCATGATAACGTCATCTTTTTTCGCCATAACATCCTTTACTTCTGACCATCAACACTCTTTCTCGTTAAAATTTCAACACCATCTCTGGTAACGACAATCGTATCCTCAACATGGGCTGCCAAACCACCATCAGCAGTCTTTGCAGTCCAGCCATCTTCTAAAATAGTCACCTGAAAGCCATACTCAGCAATCATCGGTTCGATTGCAAGTGTCATGCCTTCACGCAAAATCACGTCGCAATCATCTTTCTCGTAATTCGGCACATCAGGTTCCTCGTGCATGCAACGCCCGATACCATGTCCCGCAAAATCACGAACGACCGCGTACCCAGCCTGTTCAACATGGTGTTGAATACGGGCAGAGACAGCTGACAGCTTGACTCCAGGTTGTATAATTTCAATTCCAAGATTCAATGCATTTTGTGCGGTGTTTGCAATCCGTTTAACCTGATCACTCACATTGCCCACAAAAAAGAATCGTGTCATGTCGGCACAATAACCTTTGTACGAACCCACCACATCTATTTTAACAAAATCACCATTTTTTAAAACAACTTCTTGGGATGGGACGCCATGAACTATAATATCATTCAAAGAAATACAAGTTGCAAATTTATATCCACCATATCCTTTACATTCGGCCTTAAGACCTTTGCAAAGCATACTTTTTTCTATCGTAGCATCAATTTGCCGCGTTGTCGCACCTACAATAACACTATCTCTTATCTCTTCTATTACGTCTGCAAGCAAGTACCCTGCGGTTCTCATTCTATCAATTGCTAGCTTATTTTTTATAATGATTGAACTCATAGGGGGTTACTCTTGCCTCTTCTTAATTAACGACCGTACCGACCTTTGAGGCGTCCTGATGAAAGGAAACCATCATAACGTCGTTCAATCAAATGTGATTCAACTTGTGCCGATAAATCAAGGCCCACACCAATAACAATCAAAAGACTTACGCCGCTAAACATAACAGGGAAATCCCAAATTCCGTGGAGCAGACGAGGTAAAATTGCCAATGATGTAAGATATAAAGCACCCGTAAAACCTACCCGAGTGAGAAGATAATCAAAGAATTCTGCCGTTTTCTTCCCTGGACGAATCCCTGGAACAAAGCCGCCTGATTTTCTAATATTATCAGCCATTTCGTTTGGATTAAAAATGATAGCAGTATAAAAGAATGCAAAGAAAATAATTAATCCAGCGTTAAAAAGATTATACAAAACTGAAGATGGACTAAACCACTCCATAAACACGCTTTGTATTTCGGGCCATCGCAATGCAAACAATCCAATAACCATGCCAGGCATACTCAACAACGCTTGCGAGAAAATTACTGGAACAACGCCTGATGGATTAAGTTTAAGTGGAATATAGGAGCTTTGTCCCCCATAGACCTTATGTCCAATAACACGCTTAGCATATTGCACAGGAACTTTACGTTCACCACGCTCAAGAAAAACTATGCAGGCAATAACCAAAACGGTTACTACAAGTAATACAGCAACTGTTAAAAGATTTGTTTGTCCCAATTGCATTTGCGTCAAAATGTTACCGATTGCCATTGGTAGCATTGCTACAATACCAGCAAAAATCACCATCGAACTTCCATTGCCGATGCCATGACCATTGATTTGCTCACCAAGCCACATCACAAACAATGAACCGATGCCGAGAAAGAGCGCTGCCGTTAAACGGAAACCCCATCCTGGAGCAATGATAATACCTGGTGTATGTTCAATAAATGTGATGTATCCAAATGATTGAATAATCGCAACGAAAAATGTGAGGTACCTGGTGTATTGATTAATCACTTTACGACCATAGTCACCCTCTTTTGAAAGTGTTTCCAATGATGGAACCATAATCGTAAGCAATTGCATCATGATTGAGGCCGTAATGTAAGGCCCCATTCCCATAGCAAAAATCGCAAAGTTTTTGAGCGCGCCTCCTGAAAACATATCAAAATAATTCAGGAAACCACTTGCCGCACTTGAGTTAAATAAATTCTTTAACGCAACAACATCGATACCGGGGATTTGAATGTGTACACCGAATCTGTACACAGCCAAAACCGCCAGGGTAAAACCTAATTTGTTACGCAATTCTCCAACATGAAAAATATTTTTAAAGTTCTGTAGTTGGACTATCACTTCTCTTCTCCTTAGTCAAATGAACCTTCCCTCCAGCTCTCTCTATTGCACTCTTTGCTGACGCACTCACGCCATCAACAACAATAGTAAGCTGTTTAGTAAGTGTACCATTATTTAGCACTTTGACTAAGAAATCTCCCTTCCCAGAAACTAACCCTTTTGATCTCAAAGTCGCTCTATCAATAGTATCACCTGAAACAAAATGTGCTTCGAGTGTGTTTAAATCGATAACTTGAGTCTCTTTTCTTAATGCGTTATTAAAACCTCTACGAGGAATTCGTCGAGAAAGCGGCATTTGGCCACCTTCAAAACATGGTTTTATTTCAGGTCCAGCGCCAGTACGAGCCTTTTGTCCTTTATGACCTCTTCCTGATTGTCCACCGCGATCACCACCGCGGCCAATGCGTTTACGCTTTTTTGTAAGACCTTCTAGTTTGTTAAGCTGTAACATTCTTACCCTCAAAAATATCGTGTAGTGTTTTTCCTCTCATCGCAACTAATTCTCTTGCTGTATGCAATTTTGCGAGAGCATGAAGAGTTGCTTTTACAACGTTCTGCGGATTGGATGAACCAAGTGATTTCGCCAATACGTCTTTAACGCCTAAAGCTTCCATCACCGCACGAACTGCACCACCAGCAATAACGCCCGTACCTTTTGAAGCGGATCTGATCAAGACCTGACTTGAACCATGCTTGCCCTGGACGGCGTATGGAATTGTTGTTTTATACATAGGTACTGGAACCATATTCTTGCGTGCTCGTCGCAGAGCTTTTGCAATAGCAGATGCTACTTCTCTACTTTTACCAAGCGCAATACCAACGTTTCCATTACGATCGCCAACGACAACCAATGCTGAGAACGCTAAACGACGGCCACCTTTGATAACCTTAGCAACACGTCGAACATCAAGCACTGTTTCGACAAAATCGTCTCCACCTTGCTGCTGTCCCCTTGGCTCTCGCGACTGTACCTTTTTATT
>Ga0172379_10008919_pt1 | contig 12496 bp, 7 predicted proteins | sample GrowelOW334metaG_FD_119756 | JGI IMG/M metagenome (GOLD analysis project Ga0172379, IMG submission 119756) | Groundwater microbial communities from an aquifer near a municipal landfill in Southern Ontario, Canada - Groundwater well OW334 metaG | ecosystem: Environmental > Aquatic > Deep... | reverse complement strand
TGGATGGAATCTGCCTTTTTCGGAAATGGATACGCTCGTTGGCGCACTCGTGCGTCCTTGCCGCTCGTACGGGCGGACGTTCTCTTATGAATTGGAATTATTGGCCACGGAATTGGCAAGCAACATTTTCGTCCATGCGTACGGCATCGATTCCGATGTGCCGCCGGATAAGGCGGCGGATGCGCGGTTTGATATTAGAACCGAGCTGCGCTTGGAGCGCGACGGAATCGTGTTGGACCTTTGGGACCAGGGGACCGAATTCACGGTCCCCGAGGGCTTTTCCGGACGATCGCCTTCCCCGGAAAATTTAGCCGAAGGCGGATACGGCTTATCGCTTCTTTCGCGCCTTTCCGAAGAAGCGGTGTACGAGCGAACGGCCGACGGCTCCAACCATTGGCATATAGTTAAGAAATATAAGGAGAAGGAGACATGATGCGAACGGCACGGCTGCGAATCTTCCGAATCGTTTCCGTTCTTACGATCGGGGCGGGATACCAATACATTATCTGGCGATATATGTTCAGTCTCAACTTCGACGCTTTGTGGCTTTCGATTCCCTTCGTAATAGCGGAAACCTACGGAATACTGGACATGACGCTCTTCCTCTTCATGATGTGGCAGCCGAAAGAACGGGTGTCGCCTCCGCCCCCGCGGGAGGCTTCGGTCGATGTATTCATAACGACCTACAATGAGGAAGCCGAGCTGCTGGAACGGACAACCCGGGCGGCATGCTCCATCCGCTGGTCCGATAAACGGGTATTCATACTGGACGATGGAGCCAGGTCCCAAATCCGGGAAATGGCGGAACGACTGGGATGCGGGTATATTACCCGCGGCGCCGATTGGACCGATAAACCTCGCCACGCGAAAGCCGGGAATGTGAACAACGCGCTTGTTCAGACGACCGGCGATTTTATCCTGATACTCGATGCCGACCAAATCCCGGATCCCCGCATCCTGGAACGAACCCTCGGATATTTCGATGATCCGTTGTGCGCTTTTGTCCAAACACCGCAGCATTTCTACAATATCCCGCCGGGAGACCCGTTCGGAACCGACGCTCCGCTTTTCTACGGTCCCATCCTCCAGGGCAAGGACGGTTGGAACGCGGCATTTTTCTGTGGTTCGAATGCCGTACTGCGCCGTGATGCGCTTATGCGTTTAGGCGTGACCGCCTACGTGAAGGAAGTCGAGAATTCTCTTCGGCGCGGCTTGAAGACAATACGAAAGGATATCGGGGAATTGCCGCTGGAGGGCAAGGATCGTAAAGCAATCAAGGCCGCGCTCTTACAAAGAATTAAAACCATTCAGCGGTCTCTTCAACATGGTCAATCGCCGGGAATTGCCAGCGATGAAGTCCTTAAAGCCATTAAAGAAGCCGGCGAAGCGCTCGCGAAATCTGATCTGAGTGATATCAGCTCGACGCTCCAATCGTTGGCGGGCGAAGGTGACTTGGCTGCTCAAATGGCCGGTGTTTCGATACTGGCCAACGGAAATCTGCTGGCCGGTTACCTGTCAAAGATCGGATCGGTGGGTATTACTCCGAAAAAAATCAGCGGGATCGATTTGACGCGCGGAGAAGAAGCGATTCCGGTTCTGGCGCTCGATACGGGCAGCATCACTGAAGATATGGCGACCGCCCTGCGGCTCCATTCCTTGGGTTTCCGAAGCGTCTACCACAACGAGATCCTGGCCCAGGGCTTGGCCCCGGAAGATTTGGGAACCAGTCTGAAACAGCGTTTAAGATGGGCCCAAGGAACGATCCAGGTATTCGTCAAAGAAAACCCATTATTCCTCAAAGGGTTGAGCTTTCCCCAGCGGCTAATGTACTTTGCCACCATATTCTCGTATTTCAGCGGCTTTTTTAATCTGATGCTGATAATCGCCCCGATCATCTGGTTCTTTACCGGCATCGCGCCGGTCGCCGCGTGGAATATGGATTTATTTTTCCATTTGATGCCGTTCCTGCTGCTCAACCGCCTTGCGTTCATGTTGGTTTCCAAGGGCTTCGCGGTTTGGCGCAGTGAGCAGTACAACCTCGCGCTTTTCCCGTTGTGGATCAAGGCCGTTTTTTCCGTGTTGGCGAAGAAGTCTCCGACCTTCGTCGTCACCGCCAAACAGCGGCAAAACGGTACGTATCTGCGCCTTGTATGGCCGCAGATTCTGATGATCGGCGCGACGGTCTGCGGCATCGCGTTCGCGGGATTTTCCTTGATCAACGGAAGAGGCGGTTATTACGCCATAGGCTATTTCATCAATGTGTTCTGGGGCATCTATAACTGCGTGTTATTATTTTCCGTAGTCCGCGCGGCAGTCTACCAACCGCCTTCAGGGTGGTCTGTGCGGGTACCGACGTTCGAATAATCCGCCGGAAGATCGACGAAACCGAATCGCGCAAAGGAGTCAATTATGGAATTGCATACGAGTGTGATCGATGAAAAAACTTGCGTCATCAGCGCTTCCGGACGTCTGAATGCCGTCAGCGCCTCAGAGCTGAAGAATGAGATCAAGACCCAAGTCGCTTCCGGGCATACCGTTCTGGTGATCGATTTGAAAGAGACGCCCTTTATCGACAGTTCCGGCCTATCCGCCTTAGTTTCCGGGCTGAAGCTAACCCGCGAACAGGGGGGAAGTCTCCGCCTCTCCGGTTTGAACGAGCAGACCTCAACCGTTTTCAAGCTGACGCTGCTGGATAGGGTTTTTCAAATTTTCCCCGATGTGGAGCAGGCTCTAGGAAGGTAGATTCCTGGTCATTAGCGGCACATCAAGAATTGTCGGATCAGGCCAATTCAATCTTCTCAGCGATCTGGTCCACGAATATCTTGACGAGATCGGGGTCGAACTGGGTTCCCGCGTGCTTTTTGATTTCTTCTAGCGCCTCAATCCCGGAAAATGGGTTTCGATAGGGACGTTCGCAGGTCATCGCGTCATAGGAATCGGCGATGCTTATTATACGCGCCTTCCAATGGATGTCGTTTCCTTTCAACCCTTTCGGGTATCCTTTTCCGTCCCAACGTTCATGATGTGCATGCACGAATTCGGCAATTTTGTAGAATTCGCTAGAGGTTCCCAGTATGCGGTATCCGGTTTCCGGATGGCGACGGATTTGATCTAATTCACTCTCCGACAGGCTTCCCGGTTTATTCAGTATTACTTCATCCACGGCAATTTTCCCGATATCATGCAGTTCGCCCGCTATCCCGAGCTCTTTGGTTTCATCGTCGCTCAAGTTATATGCCCGAGCAAAGGCTTCGCAGATAACGCTCACTCTTTTTGAGTGAGCGTCCTCACGGGGGCTTTTTATAAGAAGGGTATTCAGGATCGATTTTATAACAGCGCTTCTTTTGCTTGAGTGATTGAATATTTTTTTTTGATACATGGCGTCTTCAGCTCTTTTCATTACCTCTTTCGCGGGCTGATTCTCAGCTGTCTTCGTAGCGCAACCGATCGAAATCGATATGCCGATATTCATGACTGTCCTAGTCTCAATGCTGCGTTTAACGCGGTCGGAAAGCTTATCTGCGTATTCTCTTTCCGTCCGCGGCAGAAGGATTACGAACTCGTCTCCGCCTGTTCTCGAAATTATGTCGTCCGCCCGGCAGGTCGATTTGAACGCCTCCGCCACGCTTTGGATGAGTGTGTCCCCGTACTGGTGACCGAATGCGTCGTTTATAGTTTTCAAACCATTGATATCCGCGAGCATGATCGAGAACGGAAGATTTCTGCCGGTATCCAATCGTTTCAGTTCTTCTTCGAAAAATCTCCGATTATAAAGACCGGTCAACTGATCATGAAAACTCAAGTACTCGATCTCTCTGAGTTTTTCTTTTCTTTCCGTATAATCGCGAAAAACAAGAACGGCGCCTGTGACTGCTCCATTTTGGCAAGTAATTGGCGCGGTCGTGTTTTCGATGGATCTTTGATTTCCGCCTCTAGCGATCAAAATCGTGTGATTGGTCAGCTCCGTACGTTCTTTACGCCGCAATACGTTTCCGATGGGGCTCTCCGATTTTTTCGATGTGCGCTCATCGATCAGCTTGAACACCGTTTCAAACGATTTCCCGCAGGCTTCTTGGGCGGACCATCCGGTAAGGTCTTCTGCGATCGGATTCATAAAATCGATGATCTCATTGTTATCGACCGTCACTACGCCATCGCCGATTGAGGACAAGGTCAGATACAAGCGCGTTTCCGTCGATAGCACATTTTTATATTGACTCTTGATTTTCGAAAATCGGTTTCTAATGATTTGGTGGACCGCGGCGGTAATCAGGAGAAAGACAAGGAAAGATACCGTTTGACAAAAATAATATGCTACGCCGTGATTGTACTTGCCTAAATCCGGCCAAGCGTACACCGCCGTTAGAAAAATAGTCGCGACCATCGTGAACAGCATGGTTTTTCGCGTCCGCAGTATTGACAGGAAAACCAAACAAGCCGATATCGTCCATACGGAGTCTCCGATCTCGCGGTAGAACCGTACAACCAGGTAAACCAAAATTACCGAAAAGAGTATCGTAAACACGTGACCTTTCAATTTTTCATTCTGAGCTTTTCGAGCGTACACTTCAAAAAAAAGGGCGATACTGAATAAGGTTAGGCTATCAATAATATTTCCGGTGGAAATTCGGTTGAGAACTAGACTATTCAGGACGAGATTCGTTATCGATCCGAAAGCCAACACCGGCGATGCGAACATGCATAAAAGCAGATTCTCGAATTTTAAGATCGCCCCCTCATCGTCGGTTTCATTTATCGCCCGGATAATATCCGGAACTTTGTTTGATTGGGGCATGGATACTCCATATATATTTTTTTTGCCGACATTTTCTCGTATGATCACATTTTTGGAGATAGCGTCATCTAAATATCGGATTTCTCCACGATCTCCTGTATGTCATTTTGTTAAGGTTCCGAATTTTACACGAGGCGGCGAAATTGCCTGGGATCGTGACTTTATCGTTAGCGCTAACCCTTTTAAGCCATGGACCACCATCGGAGAGGTGGAGCCATCAAATCAAATAGTCACGGTACCATGCGCGGCTATCGACGCGTAGGCTGCTTCGACTAGCTGGAGGGTTTTGAGGTTGTCGCGTCCCGAAGTCACCGGCTCCGCGCCAGTTTTTAGAGATTCGATCCAACTAGCCTGCAAGCGGAGCACGCTGTCCTGCACCACCTGCCAGGGCGCGCTCGCCCAAGGTAGGAGCGGTGGCTCGGCTGACCATCGGCGCGTTCCATCGCCGTCGAGAATGGAGATTTGGTATCCGGGACCCAGAACGACGGCCCCAACAGTTCCTTCCACGGTGATCAGCACTTGGGGAAAGACGTCGTCCGGGGAGGGGCTGGCATACGAGCATTCGACGACGCTCGTCGCTCCCGAGAGATGTCGAACGAGCATGGTCGCGGTATCTTCTCCCGCGATGCACGGTTTTAGGCTTTGGGCTTCGCAGGTCAAGCGTGCGACCTCTCCAAGCAAAAAACGCGCCACGTCCAGAACATGCACCCCAAGATCCGCGAGAACGAAGCGTTTCTCGGTCGCCAAATAGGGTTGCCCGGCGTAGATATCCCAGCCGGTGCGGAAGGAAATGCGCGCATGCGTTGGGCGTCCTATCCGACCCGAAAGAACAAGCTCTCCGACAGTCGCAATAGGCGCTTGAAATCGGAAATTTTCATGGACCATGAAGGGTAATTTAGCTTGACTCATTGCCGCGACCATCTCATTAGCCGCTGCAAACTCCAAAGCCATCGGTTTCTGAACGATGGCTGGCATGCCCTCGCGGGCCGCAAGCATGACCAACGGATGGTGCATGTCGGGCTGCGTGACGATGTCGACGAAATCAACCAAGCCGGATGCCATCATTTCTTCCGCGTCGGCGAACACCGGAACCGCCAGACCTAGTCGTTCGCAGACGCTGCGCGTTCGGGTCTCATCCTGGTCGCAGATAGCGCCGATCTTGGCGCCATCGATGACCCGCCAGGCCTGAATTTGATTTGGGGCAAAAAAACCGCAGCCGATAACACCGACGCGGAACGTTTTGTGCGTTGCCATCCCGTTGTCTCCTTGGATTGATTCTCGGTACAGTATGATACACCAATATCAATCGATACTATTTTATTAAAATGAAATGTCGTTTTTAAAATTCTCAGTTATACTTTATGTAAGCGGTCAAGGTTCGGTTCTTTTCGAATCAAACGCATTAAATATTTACAACAAATTAAACCTTGAACGGCACCTGTGTATTCTTTCCGATGGGATTATGAATATCCCGAAGGAGCAAAGGAATGCTTTCTTTCCATAAGCCGCCCAAGCCCGTCTTTTCATGTGTTTCCGTCATTGCCGCTTGTTTCCTTTTCACAGCATGTCCGCAGCTCTTCGTCGCCTCTACGCTTTCGGTCCTCCAGGATCTCAAGGCTCCCGGGATCAGCTTCACATCGCCCCTTCCCGAATCGGCCTTTGAATCAACGGTCACCATCGCCGGGGTTATTGTAGATTATGACAAAGACGGCGTGGCGCGCAGCGGCTCTTCCAATATCAAGTCGGCTCGATATCAGGTGCAAAATGAGGCAAGCGCAGCGGGCAACCTGGTACTCGCGGCGGATGGGCATTTCACCTTCACTCTGGCTACCGCATCCTATACCGGCCAAATCACTATTGTCGTAACGGCGACGGACCTGAACGGCAACACCGGAAGCGCTTCCCTCACGCTGGTGCCTGATTCCGTGGGCCCGTTTCTGGTGATCAGTTCCCCGGAGAATTACGGGGAATATGCCACGGTAATCGCCCTGGCCGGTTACGCGGTTAATTCCGCCTCCGATACGTCGATTTCGGAAGTATCCCCGACTGTTTCCTACAAGATGCCGGGGACCAACATTTCCGGCACCCTTCCGCTTGATGCCTCCGGGCACTTTTCCACGACCATCAATGCCGCCACTCTTACGGGGAGCAAGGCAATAGAAATCACCGCGTCGGACTTGAACCGAAACGCCGTCACGGCGGTGGTTACCGTCATCAAACCGGCCGAAGGCGGGGATGTTTCGAGATTCACCGTGACTCCGGGGAACAAGAAAGTAACCATCGCATGGGATCCGGTGCCGTACGCTGAATCCTATATCCTGAAAGAATGGGAATACGGACAAACCAGGACAAACGTGACAAGCCCCTATACATGGGACGGCCTAGATAACGGAAATCTCTATATTTTCCAGCTTATTGCCAATCTGCCCGATAGCGTCGGCCAGGACGCTTCCTCGGCTGAAAAGAGCACTGTGCCCTTGAGCGCCTCGACTCTTGCCCCCTGGGTCAAGGAAACCGGGTACGGTTCGATAACCATCGAATGGCGCGGATTCCAGAATATCTCCAAATACACCGTTGAGCGCAGCACCTCTCCCGCCGGACCCTGGGAAGTCCGCAGAAAACTAACCGCCAACGTTTTCACGGATACCGACGTCGTTCCTTTTACCAGCTATTGTTACCGCATTTCACCTTCGGAATACCAGGATATTCGAAGTTCCTGGATTTCCGCGGTGCCGGGCCGTTTCCGCGGCGGATACTCCGTGAATGCCTACCGGGGTACGTCCTCGAACGCGATAGGCGTGACCGTTCAGAACGGTCGCGCCTTCATCGGGTGCGGTGACGGCGGACTGGCCGTCATCGACGTATCCGATCCCCTGAACCCCGGCACCCCGATCTACCGCGACACCTCCGGGAACGCAAGCGAAGTCGCGGTCTCCGGCAATTATGCCTATGTCGCGGATTCCCCCGGCGGGCTGGCGATCATCGATATATCCAACCCGGCGAATCCCGGCGTTCCAGTCTACTGTACGACCACGGACTACGTGCGGGATGTCGTTGTGGTTGGAAGCTGCGCGTACCTTGCGTGCAGCGCTTCCGGTCTAGCTGTGATCGACATTGCCAATCCGGCCAATCCCGGCGCTCCGGTCTACCGCGATACTTCCGGCTCGGCGAGCGGCATCGCGGTCTCCGGCAATTATGCCTATGTCGCGGATTCCGCCGGCGGGCTGGCGATCATCGACATATCCAACCCGGCGAATCCCGGCGTTCCAGTCTACTATACGACTACGGGCCCCGCGTTGGATGTAGCTGTATCGGGAAACTACGCGTACGTTTCATGCCAGTTGAGCGGACTCGCGGTGATAGATATATCCAATCCGCTTAGTCCGGGAGTCCCGGTATACGGACCCGACCCGAGGAATGTGACCGGCGTGGTAGTGGCCGGAAACTATGCATACCTCCCCGCGAGCAACAATGGAATCGCCGTCATCGATATTTCGGTGCCGACGGCGCCCAGCGCGCCCCAGTACTTTACGGCCACGGGAATAGTATTCAGAGTCGCGGTGGCGGGCGACTTCGCGTATGCGGCGGCCTCCACGAGCGGACTAGCCATCATCGACATCGCAACGCCGGAACACCCGGGGACTCCGGTGTATCGCGGCACATCAACACAGGCGTACGGCGTCACGGTGGGAGCGAATCGCGCGTTCATCGCCGACTCCAATTCCGGTTTGGCCGTCATCGATGTGACTGATCCCGCTATTCCGGGGACGCCCTCGTATAGCGATACGAGTGGAACGTCTAATTCGGTGGCGATCAGCGGCGACTACGCTTACCTCGCGGATTACTTAAACGGTCTCGCCATCATCGACATCTCCAACCCCGCGAATCCCGGAGCGCCTGTATACCGGGCGACTTCGGCCGCGGCTTACGGAGTCGCCTTGGCGGGGGATTACGCGTTGGTCGCCGCTAGAACGAGCGGACTTGCCATTATAGACATCTCCGATCCTCTGAATCCGGGTTTTCCGATCTATGTCGATACAACCGGGGATGCCTACACTGTCGTGGTTTCCGGTAGCCATGCCTTCGTCGGGGATTTTGGATCGGGAGCGGCGATCATCGATATTTCCGATCCGGCCAATCCCGGCCCGCCGGTTTATATGAACACCTCCGTTTTTTCCCGTGGGGTGGCGGTGGCGGGAAACTATGCCTTCGTGGCAAGCGACATAAGCGGACTTGCCATTATCGACATATCAAATCCCAGCAGCCCTGGTATACCATCCTATGTCAATACCCCCCTCTTACATGCATGGACTGTGACGGTATCCGGCGGCTATGCCTACGTCAGCGATTCCACGAGCGGACTGGTGATTATCGATGTGTCCAATCCGCTTTCTCCGGGAGTGCCGGTCTTCAGGTCGACAACAGGCTCGGTTCGACAGGCAACCGTTATGGGCAACTATGTCTACGTCGCCGATTCCGCGAGCGGTCTTGCCGTCATAAAGCTTTGGGAGGGCAACCAATGATGCGCAACCAGTCCGCGGGCCGAGTTTTTTTGATCGGCGCGCTTCTTCTGTCCTGCGTCGCGCTCGTATCCGCGCAGAGAAGCGGAAGCGGAGTTGTTCCGAACCGCAATACCGACGCCGTAGATTTGAACGACTATTACCGGTATCCCTTCTCCTCGGCGGTGCATTATCAGCCGCTATCGGGTCTCGGGAACAAGGCGCTGGCGGATTTCAGCATCAACGAGATTTCAGGGGAATTGCGGCTTCCCATTCCGGCATTGCCGGTGCTGCAGCTCCTGTTGAAAGGAGGACTCATCAGCCTCTCGTATCTCAAGGATATTACGGAGACGAACCAGGATTGGACTCACAGCCATGCGTTCCTCGGGCCCGGGCTGGGGTACATAACCCGCATCTCCCGGGAGATGGAAGTGGGGGCGGACTTTTTTGCGGGTGCTTCCCAGTCTCTTTTCAGCAAGCTTGTCGTGGAGGGGAACACCGTAGAGATGGGACAGCTCAATATCCTGGCAGGCGTATCCGGCAGGCTTGCGTTGAATCCGTCCTACAACACCAGTATTTCAATCAATCCCGCGCTGCGGTACCTGTACGGACTTGGGGAACTTCATACCTATGACGGTTTCAGTTTCGGCGTAGGATTTTCCGTGTGCTACCGCTTCGGCCAGGATCCCGACGCCCCGCTTTCGGTCATCAGGAGCCTCAAGTTCGGCCAGGCAAAAATGCCGCCTGTTTTCGCGGCCATGCAGAGCTACTACCTCAAGCATCCTATCGGATCGATCACCCTCACCAATATTGATAAAAAGCCGATACGCGATGTGAACGTTTCATTTTTCCAAGCCGGCTTCATGGATTCGCCGACTGCCGTCGCCGGCATCGATGAACTTCAGCCCGGAGTCTCCAAAGAGATCGGCATTCTGGCCTCTTACAATCAGTCCGTATTCACGACGGAAGGCGTGACGCCCCTTACCGGGGAGGTGATTGTGACGTACCTTTCCGGCAACAGGCCCGCTGAACAAAGACAAAGCATTTCCTACGATCTGCAGGATAAGACGGCAATATCCTGGGACGATGACCGAAAGGTGGCCGCCTTCGTGACGCCGGCGGATTCGGCCTTGAAAAATTACGCCAGCTTCATCAGGCAGGCGGTCAAGGATGAAATCCTGACGGGATATTGCGATCCCGTGCAGTACGCCATGCAGCTGTTCTATGCCCTCAAGGAGATAGGCATCCTCTACCAGCCGGATCCCGTTATGCCGTTCACCAAGGTTCAGGACAACCCTATGACGATAGATTCCGTGAGTTTGCCCCGTGAAACGCTTAAGCGCATTACCGGCGACTGCGACGATCTTACGGCATTGTACGCCTCGATGCTGGAGGTCGCGGGTATCGAGAGCGCCTTCATAACCGTTCCCGGCCATATCTACGCGGCGCTCAATACTAAGGTGCCGGCACGGAATTTCGCCTCGGTGCACCCTGAGAGGTCCATGACGATAGTCGTTGACGGCGAACTCTGGGTACCCGTTGAGATAACAATGATCGGTACGTCTTCATTCTTGGACGCCTGGAGGAAAGCCGGCGCGGAATACGCGGCGCAGGACGCTTCTCCGGATAAAAGAGGCTTTTACCCGGTCCGGAAAAGCTGGGAGCTATACCGGCCGGTAGGCTTGAAAGAAACCGACCTTGGACTGCAGTACGGAAACAAGGAAGCGATAACCGGCAACTTTACGAAAGAAATAAGCAAACTGATGGAGCTCATAATGTCCGAAGCGGTATCGGCCGCGGAAAAATCAGGGACAAAGCAAGCCTGGAACAAGCTGGGCATAAGCTACGCTCGTTTCGGTTTGTATGAAGAAGCGGCAAACAACTTCGAGAAGGCTTTAGAATTGGATCCTTCATATGTGTTCGCATCCATCAACAAGGGAAATATCTTGTCCGCGCGGAAAGAGTATGCACTCGCTCTCGCCTTTTTCAAGGATCTGGATAAAACCTTGAAACAGAAGCCGGCTGCCGGCCCGATGAATGAATTCGCCGTATGCATCGCGCTCGGGGAAACCTGCTATTCCCTGGAAGACTTCAATGCCGCGGCCGAGTATTTCGCGCGGGCGGAAAAGCTTATTCCCGACCGCGCAAAAGGGTACAGCCACCTGGCCCAGGCCGCTGCCGGGACCGGGGGCAACCGGGAGGCCGAGGTTTCCTCGGGAATGAAATTGCAATATGTCGAGGAATAATCTATGCAGCGGCTTTCGCCGTCTGCTACCCTATTGTCTCTTTAAACTATGATCGCCATCGCCGCGAGCGCGTGGCAAACCGCGCCGCCGAGTACGAAAAGGTGCCAGACGAAGTGGAGCCACTTGAAGCGCTGCAGGGAGAAAGCGATCGTTCCGACGGTGTAGGAGAGACCGCCCGCGAGGAAGAGGGCGAAGGCTCCGGCGGGGATCGTTGCCTGGATCCGGCCTAAAAACGGGGCGACGAGCCATCCCATGACGAGGTAGGAGACCAGGAAGGCTTTGTAGTACCGGAAAGGGAAGATAAGCTTCATGGTGATGCCGACGACGGCGATTCCCCAAGCGGCTCCGAAGAGCGCCCAGGAGGCCGGTCCCCGGAGCGCAGCGAAGCTGAAGGCCGTGTAGCTCCCCGCGATCAAGACGTAGATCGCGGAATAGTCCATCACGGCCATCGCCCGTTTTGCCGCTCCGGCGAGAAGCCCATGGAAGATTGAGGAAACCGCGAAGAGCACAATAAGAGACGCTCCGAATATGGCGTAACCGGCCGTAATGCGCGCGCTCCCCGACCGGACCGAGAAGATGACGAGAAGAACGAGAGCCGCGATCGACAGAAGCGCGCCGACGCCGTGAGAGATCGAATGGGATATTTCTTCGCCCCGGGTGAAACTTCGGGTATCCGTTTTTTCGGTTTCCGATTTTTCCTTCATACATTAAAAAATACCGACGAAAACCTGCGCGGTCAAGAAAACCCCAGGGTTGCTCGCTTTTGCGGGTGGACCCGCGATTCTCTTGGCGGTAGTATGCAGGAAGGAGCAATCATGGCGCGAATACGAGTGGACTTGCCCGAATCATTCCCGTTCAGCACGGAAATCGACGTTACCATCGGTCACGTCAATTATGGGGGCCATTTGGGTAACGACTCCCTTCTGACTATCCTGCAGGAAGCGCGGATCAGGTAC
>Ga0172379_10008918_pt1 | contig 12496 bp, 10 predicted proteins | sample GrowelOW334metaG_FD_119756 | JGI IMG/M metagenome (GOLD analysis project Ga0172379, IMG submission 119756) | Groundwater microbial communities from an aquifer near a municipal landfill in Southern Ontario, Canada - Groundwater well OW334 metaG | ecosystem: Environmental > Aquatic > Deep... | reverse complement strand
GCCTACTCGATCATGAACAACCCGATGACAAGCTGCGGCTGTTTCGAGGTGATCTGCGCGTACGTGCCGGAGGCGAACGGCATCATGGCGGTCAACCGCGAATACCTGGGCGACACGCCGATAGGCATGACTTTCTCCAACCTCGCCGGCGCGGTCGGCGGCGGACAGCAGACGCCGGGCTTTATGGGCTGCGGAAAGATCTTCATCACCTCCAAGAAATTCCTTTTCGCGGAAGGCGGCCACGGCCGGATCGTCTGGATGCCGAAAGAACTGAAAAACATCCTTGAGCCCGATTTGAAGAAACGCTTTGCGGAACAAGGCTTGGAAGGCGCCTTCGACAAGATCGCCGACGAGACGAACGCGGTCGAAGCTTCGGACTTGCGCTCATACATGGAAAAAGTCGGCCATCCCGCCCTATCCATGCCCGATATCGCGAGCCTCGTTCCCGCGAGTGTAGCTCCCGCCGCCGAGGCGGAATTCCGCGCGGCGGCGGCGGCCCCGGCGGCGGCGGTGTCTCCCGCTCCGGTGGCGGGCGCACCGGCAGCGGCCGTATCGGGAACGCAAGCCTTCGTTACGGAAGATCTGATACGTCAAATCAAGGATCAGGTTAAGGCGGAGCTTTCAAGCGAACTGCGGCCGGCGATGGCGCGCGAGATCGTCGACGACATCATCGATTCTCTGCGGACTAAATTCCTCGGCGAGAAGTCCGCCGGCAGAGTCGCGGCGCCTGCTTTCGACGCATCCGTGCCCGGCGTTTCCGCGGCGGAAAAACACGCGGGACCGAGCGCGGCCGAACGCTTCGCGGGAATCACGGCTTTCGCGCCCCGGAAAGAGACGGCCGAGTGCCCCATCTGGACGGTGAAGCTCGGAGCCACAAAGGCTGAGGGCGGCACTAGAGGCAAAACCCTCTCCGTCGGCGGACATTCCTGCATGCCCTTCCATCTATGGGAAGGGTCGATGCCGAACCGCCCCCTCGTCGCGATGGAAGTTTTCGACGTAGTTTCGGAAAAGTACCCCGACGTGCTCAGGAAAATCTACGGCGACACTCTCTCCGATCCCGCGCGCATGGCCAAGCTCTGCGTGGAAAAATACGGGGCGGACCTCATTTCGGTGAGGCTGGAAGGAAGCCATCCCGAGAAGGGGAATATAAGCCCCGACGACGAGGTGAAGCTTGTAAAGAGCATACTCCAAGCCGTGGACGTACCGCTCATCGTCACCGGGCACAGCCACTTTGAGAAGATCAACGAGGTGATGAAAGCGGTAGCCCAAGGCTGCGAGGGCGAAAACCTTCTGCTCAGCTGGGTCGAACAGGACAATTACCGCTCGATCGCCGGTTCCGCGATGGCCTACGGCCATTCGATCGTCTCCCAAAGCCCGATAGACGTGAATATCGCGAAGCAGATGAACATCCTCCTGGGGAACATGGACTTCAAGCAGGAGCGGATCGTGATGGACCCGATGACCGGGGCCACGGGCTACGGAATAGAGTACAGCTATTCGGTCATGGAACGGATACGCCTGACGGCGCTCGGCGGGGACAAGATGCTCGCGGGTCCGATGATCGTGAGTCCCGGCCAGGAATCGGCGAAAGTCAAGGAATTCAAAGCCCTGGAAGCCGATTTCCCGACTTGGGGCGACCTGGGCAAGCGTGCCGCGCTCTGGGAACTGAGCACCGCGATGGGGCTCCTCCAGGCGGGCGCCGATATCCTGGTCATGTACCATCCCGAGGCCGCGATGGCGCTTCGGAAATCGATCTCTCGCCTCATGGCGAATTAGCGGAGGTAGAGAAATGGCCTTATCGGGACTGGATATACAGAAGCTGCTGCCCAAGACGAACTGCAAGGAATGCGGCTCCAATACCTGCCTTGCCTTCGCGATGAAGCTGGCGGGAAAAAAAGCGATGCTCTCCGAATGCCCCTACGCGTCGGACGAGGCGAAGCGCATACTCGGCGCGGCCAGCGAGCCGCCGGTCAAATCCGTCGGCTTCGGACCGGATAAAAAACTCAAGCTCGGCGAGGAGACGGTTCTCTACCGGCATGAGAAGACCTTCGTCAACCAGAATATGATCGCCGTGGACATCCGCGACGACGAAAGCGCCGAGAAAATTGACGCCAAGCTCGCCCTCATCCGCGACTATGTTTTGGTGCGGGTGGGCATTAGCCTTTTCGTCGATATGGTATCGGTGACGCAGAAAGGGAAGGACCCCGTGAAATTCGCGGCCTTGGCGAAAAAAGCCTGGGAAAGCGCGAAACGGCCGCTCGTCCTGCGTTCTGCCGATCCGGCGGCCCTTGTCGCCGCGGCCGAGGCCGTGAAAGGCTCGGGATCTATCCTCGTCGCCGCGACCGAAGCGAACGCGGACCAGCTGCGCGCCGCCGCGGAGGCGAACGGCCACGCCCTGGCCGTAAGCGGCGGGAGCTTGGACGAGGTATGCGCGCTATCGGCCAAACTGAAGGCTTCGGGTTTCAACGAGCTCGTCCTCCAGTTCGCTTCCCATTCCCTCGCGGAACAGTACCAGGTCAATTCCCTTGCGCGGCGCATGGCGATCAAGGATAATTACAAGCCGCTCGGATACCCCTTCCTGCGCTATTTCGAGTCGGGGAATTTCCTTGACGACAGCGCGGAGGCGATGGTGGATATCTGCAAGTACGGCGGGATCATCGTCCTTCCCGAATTCGACGCCGCCCAGCTTGTCGCCCTTATGGCGCTGCGCCTCAACATCTACACGGACCCCCAGAAACCCATCCAGGTGGAGCCCAAGGTCTACGCGATCGGCGAACCCACGGCCGCTTCGCCCGTATTCGTCACCACCAATTTCTCCCTCACCTACTTCATCGTATCGGGCGAGATCGAGAACTCGGGTACGAGCGCCTGGCTGGTCATACCGGAATGCGAGGGAATGAGCGTGCTCACGGCCTGGGCCGCGGGCAAGTTCAACGGGGCCGGAGTGGCGAAGGCGGTCAAAGAGTTCGGACTGGATGAAAAGAGCGAATCGAAGGTCCTGGTCATTCCCGGCTACGTCGCTCAGATCTCGGGCGAGATTGAAGAGAACCTGCCCGGGTGGAAAATCCTGGTCGGTCCGCAGGACGCCGGCGATATCGAAAGCTTCGTGAAAGCCCGGCTGGCCGGGTAAGCGATACATGCCCGAAATCCGCTTCCTTCCGTCGCTTACTGTCGTCCAGGCGGAGCCGGGGACGAATCTGCTCGATGCCGCGCGAGAAGCCGGCATCGAACTCGATTCGCCCTGCGGAGGGAAGGGTACCTGCGGTAAGTGCGTAGTCAGGATAACGTCGGGGGACGCCGACTCGGAAAGCTTGGGCATCCTGTCCAGGAACTCCGTTGCCGAAGGCTACGCGCTGGCTTGCAGGACGCGGGTGCTCAAGTCCCCCTTGGACGTTGAGATACCCGTGCGCTCGGGCTGGAAGGGCGGACAATTCACCGACAGCGAGGATGATTTTTCACTCGTACGGAAAGAGCTTCTCCCGGCCAAGTGGGAGTTCGAGCCGCTGGCCATGAAGTGGCTCCTCAACGTTTCCGAAGCGCAGCGCGACGAAGGTCTTTCCGATATCGACCGCCTGACGCGCTGCTTCGCGAAGGAATGGGGCCGCGGCGAAGTCCTTTACCCCTTGAGCGTCCTCAGAAAAGTCGCGGACGCCCTCAGGGCGGAAGGCGGCAAGGTTACGGTGAGCCTTATCCGCGACAACCAGACCTTCCGGATCGTTGACGTGGAGCCGGGAGACCAGACGGTACGCCATTACGGACTCGCGATCGACATCGGCACGACGACGATCGCAGTCCAGCTCGTGTACCTCCCGGAGGCGCGGGCGCTCGGGACGCGGAACGATTACAACGCCCAGGTTTCGCGCGGATTGGACGTGATTTCCAGGATCAACTACGCGCGTACGCCGGACCGGCTGGAAGAGCTACGCACCCTGGTGCTGGGTACGATAAACCGTCTGATCGCGCAGGTCTGCGAGGCCCACGACATCCAGCCGCGGGAGATCGCCGACGCCGTCATCGCGGGCAATCCGACTATGACGCACCTCGCCCTGGGCTTGAAGCCCGAATACCTCCGGCTTGACCCCTACGTTCCGACCGTGTCGAAACTTCCCTATATGACCGCCCGCGAGGTCGGCATCGACATCAATCCCGAAAGTTGGGTCTACTTCTGCCCGTCGGTGGGAAGCTACGTCGGAGGCGACATAACGGCGGGCATCCTCTGTACGAATCTGGTGGATACCGAGACGAGGGAAAACGCGGACGCGCTGTCGCTTTTCATCGACATCGGCACCAACGGAGAGATCGTCATCGGCAACCGGGATTTCCTCATGACCTGCGCCTGCTCCGCCGGACCCGCGTTTGAGGGCGGCGGCATTGAGTGCGGCATGCGCGCGGCCGTCGGCGCGATAGAGCGCGTCCGCGTAGACCCCCGAACGGGAGCGCCGAATATCCAGACGGTCGGCGGCGCCAAACCGCTGGGGATCTGCGGTTCCGGCATGATTGGCCTCTTGTCCGAGCTCTACCTGACCGGCTGGATGGACGGACAGGGACGGCTCGCGCGGGACCGCCCGTCGCCGGCGATCGAGGTGGAAGGCCGGAGAGCGCGCTACCTGCTCGCCGGCCCCGACGTGAGCGGGACGGGCAAGAGCCTCTACATCACGGAGATCGATATCGACAATATCATCCGCGCAAAAGCCGCGATCTATTCGGCCTGCTCGATGATCATGGAAAAACTCGGCCTCGGCTTCGGAGACCTTGAACGCCTCTATATCGCCGGCGGTTTCGGCCGCTACCTGGATATCGACCAGGCGGTCGTCCTCGGCCTTCTCCCCGACCTGCCGCGCGAACGCTTCGCCTATCTGGGGAATTCGTCGCTCACCGGAGCGTACATGGTGCTTGTTTCCCAGGATTTCAAGACGCGGATGGAGGACGCCGCGGCCCGGATGACCTACATAGACCTCGGGGCCGAGAGCGGGTACATGGACCAGTACACGGCTTCGCTCTTCATCCCCCACACGGACGGCGGCCGCTTCCCCTCCGTCGCGGCCCGGAAGACAAAGGCGTAACGCCGTGCCGCAGAAAGAAGCCCGGAACGAGGCTATACGAAGGGCAAAGGAAAAACTGGCGGCGGATCTCGCGTCCGGCCGGGAAAGCGTGGAGCAGCGCTGCTCGCGGCTCGGACTGCCGATGCCGTTGCCGACAGACGGATCGCCCAGGGGCGCCATCGACTTTCCCCTCTTCGGATCGTCCGCGCGTCTGGATCTGGAGACGCTCAGCCTGACGGACGACGCGGGCGCGGAACGGTCGCAGACCGATCGGATTTTGTTCTATCACTATTTCCTGAGCGATGGTATTATCCGCGCGGGGGGAGAACTCATCAGTTTCCGGGAACTCACGGGAGGGGCCTTCTATTGGGAACCCTTCCGTTCCCGAACCTGCCTGCCCCTGGCCAAAAAGTTCGGCGACGACTATGCCCGCCTCCGTTCCGCTCTTGACCGATTCACGTGGAGCGAAGTCGCCGCCGGCGATTTCGGCGCGCGCGTCCATGGCTTCGGAGAGCTTTACCTGAGCCTGGTCGCCTGGTCCGCGGAGGAAGGGATAGCGGGAGAGATCAGCGTCCTTTTCGATCCGGCCATAAAGCGCGTCTACGAAGCGGAGGATGCCGCGGTTTTCGCGAGCAGGATTTGCTTGAAACTTTTGGAGGCATGAAATGCATATTCCCGACAACTACCTAAGTCCGGCGACCTGCGCCGTCTTGAGCGCGGCCATGGTTCCCGTCTGGGCCTTATCCGTCAAGAAGGTCAAGAGCGAGATCGATAAGGCGAACCTTCCGCTTTTGGGCATAGGGGCCGCCTTTTCTTTCCTCGTCATGATGTTCAATATCCCCCTTCCCGGCGGGACGACGGGACATGCCGTCGGCGCTGTGCTGATCGCGGCCCTCCTGGGGCCGTGGGCGGCTTGCATTGCGGTCTCGGTCGCGCTTTTCATACAGGCCCTCCTCTTCGGCGACGGCGGAATCCTCGCCTTCGGGGCTAACTGTTTCAACATGGCCTTCGTCATGCCCTTCCTTGGTTATTTCATCTATAAATTCATCACCGACAGGTTCAAAAGCGTCAAAGCCGAGCAATTCGCGTTGGTCGCCGCCGCCTACATCGCGTTGAACTTCGCGGCCCTCATCGCCGCGATTGAATTCGGTCTCCAGCCCCTGATAGCCAAGGCCGCCGACGGGATGCCGCTCTACTGCCCCTATCCGCTCTCCGTCTCCGTTCCCGCGATGACCATTCCGCATCTCCTGGTCGCGGGTTTTGTGGAAGTATTCTTCACCGTCGGCGTCTTCGCGTTTATAAAGAAAGTATCGCCCGGCATCATCAGCATGAAACCTGAGCCGAAGATCAAGGGCGTTTATGGTCTCATCGTCGGCCTCATCTGCCTCTCTCCCCTCGGCCTCCTCGCGCCGGGAACCGCCTGGGGCGAATGGGGCGCGGACGAGATCAAGAACGTCGTGACGGGAAACGCGCCCCTCGGTTTCGTGCCCTCCGGCATGGAGAACGGGTTTTCCCTCAACGTCCTTTTCCCCGATTACGCGATTTCGGGCGTTCCGGAATGGACGGGCTACGTCCTCTCCGCCCTCGCGGGGGCGTCCATCCTCATCATCGTTTTCAAGCTCCTCGCGTTGCCGAGGAAGCACGTCGGGGAAAGGGCTTAGCGCGCCATGGATTCAGGCGTTCCGCTTTGGCTGCTCGCGGATGAGGCGTATGCTCCCCGGCGGGACAAGGACGCCTTCATCGACCGGAGCATACTCTCTTTCCTCAGCTTGCTTTCCAGGGCGCGCGCGCGCGGCGGAAAGGAAACGGGGAAAGCCGGGACTGACGCCTTCTTCAAGATAGTCGCCGTTTTCCTTCTTCTCCTCCTTATTTCCCTTTCAAGGAATCGATTTTTTATAGCGACGGCGGGGACCGCCGTCCTCGCCGTGCTCGCATCCCAGCGCGGCGAATACCTAGCGGCGGTACTGAAGACGAGCGCCGCCGTCGCTCTTTTCACTTCGCTTATTCTGCTCCCTTCCGCCTTGAGCGGGACGGCCGTGCCCGCATTCATCATCGTCGTCAAAGTCATCATATCGGTTTCCGCGGTCAAGCTCGTTTCCGTAAGCACCGAATGGTCCTCCGTCTCCGGAGCCTTGCGGAGGCTCAGAATCCCCAACCTCTTCATCCTCGTCTTCGACATCGCCCTCAAGTACGTCGCCCTCCTGGGCGAATTCGCGCTTTCCATGCTCTACGCGCTCAGGCTCCGGTCCGTCGGCCGCAACGCCGATAAGCACGCCGCATTATCGGGCATCGCGGGGACTCTCTTCCTGAAGTCAAAGGAAATGGCTGAAGAAATGTACGCCGCGATGGAATGCCGAGGCTTTTCAGGCGAATACCTAAGTTCGAAGCGGCTCCGTTTCGGCTTCCGCGAAGCGGCCTTGACGGCCGGAATGCTTGTTCTGGTTTGCATTTTCGTTTATCTTCCCGGAACCTGAATGATAAAGCTTACCGACGTCAGCTACGATTACGGCGAGGGCACGGCGCTCTCGGGAATTAGCCTCAGTATCGCCCGGGGCGAATCCGTCGCCTTCATCGGTCCCAATGGCTGTGGCAAATCCACGCTTATGAAGCTCTTGAACGGGATCGTTCTCCCGCAGCGGGGCAACTATCTTTTCGACGGAGACGAAGTCAACGCCAAGACACTGAAGGACCCGTCCTTCGCCAAGCGCTTCCACCAGCGTTCGGGCTTCCTCTTCCAGAATTCGGACGCCCAACTATTCTGTCCCGTCGTGCACGATGAAATAGCCTTCGGCCCGCGACAGATGGGCTTATCGGAGATGGAGGTGGAGAAGCGGGTGACGGACTGCCTGGAGCTGCTCGGCATCGGCGAACTCCGGCAGCGCGTGCCCTACCACCTGAGCGGCGGAGAAAAACGGCGGGTCGCCCTCGCCGCGGTGCTCGCCCTCAATCCGGAAGTCCTCGTCCTGGACGAGCCGATGAGCGGCCTTGACCCCCGGATGAAGAACTTCCTCCGCGAGATCGTCGCCGCCCTGAACCGTTCGGGCAAGACAATCCTCTGCTCCACCCATGATTTCGCCTACGTCGACGGGCTCTTCAAGACCGCCGTCGTCATCGGCGCCGACCATCGCGTCGCCCGCGTCGGACCCTGGTCCGAAATCATGGCCGACGAGGACTTCCTGCGCGCGCAGAATATTATTTGATACGGCGCCGCAAGGTCCTTGAATCCCGTCGCCTCCGCGATAGCGGGATTATTCTGTTCCGTATTTGACTATGGGTGTACTATAGTCCCGAAGTGAAAAGGCTGCAGGGCAAGAGAATAGCGCTCTACCTCTTTTTGTTTACCACCCTGAGCTCAGCGGTGTTGTTCGCGTATGTATTGCATTCCATGAAAGATTTTCAGTTTGTTATTGAATTGGAAACGATAATTCTATTCACGTGGGTATGTTCTCTTTCATCGCTATTTGTTCAAAAAATCCAGTGGTTCGCGGTTATTCATTTTTTCAGGGCTTGTGTTCTGCTGATTGAATTCGTGCCGATCGTCCAGCGGAATACGCTGCTCTCAATCATGGTGCCGGCGCCTTTCATCTGGGAAACGGCGATGTATCTGGATGCTTTCTCGGCATCCGCGGTTTCCGCGATTGTTATTATTGTCGGGAATATTTTGATTGTTCAATTCGTAAATGTCGATCGGATAGACAGCGTAGTACTGTGTGCCGGATGGAGCATCATTTTATGCGCCACCGCGTCCATCGGCGTACTCATGACGCGATACCGGGAGACGCTCGTCGGTCTTACCGCGCGCAAGGAAGAGCTGCAGACCGCGCTGCTGAGCTTGGAGAAGGCTAACTTATCTTATCAGGATTACGCCGAAAAAATTGAATCCCTATCCGAAGACAATGAGCGCCACAGGATAACGCGGGAAATACATGACACCATCGGCTACGCGTTGACTAACATCGGAATGCTGATGCAGGCGGGGAAAGCCGTCGCCCAGAAAGACCCTGGACGGCTCAATGAGATTTTGGAAACCGCGCGCGAAGAGGCGAAAACGGCGTTGCAGGAATCCAGGAACATCCTCTATAAACTCAGGTCGCAGCTTCGCCTTCGCCGGATCGGAAGCGACGCCGTGCTCCATTTGGCGAAAGCGCTGCGGGACGCGACGGGCATTGAGGTGGATGTCTCGTTCGGAAACGCTCCCGGCAGCTTCGGAAGGGACATTGATGAATCGGTCTTCCGCCTTGTCCAGGAAGGCATCACGAACGCGATCAAACACGGGCAGGCGACTAGGATAGCGATCTCGTATTGGGTGGGCGATGCGGACTTGCAGATTAGGGTCTGGGATAACGGCAATGGGGCCGCGGAAACGGCGGACGGCATCGGCCTTACCGGAATGCGTGAACGTTTCTCAGCCATAAACGGCCGCATAGAAGCGAAAAACGTGGTAGACGGTTTCGTGCTGACGGCGTACATTCCCCTTGAGGTAATCAAAGATGCAGCAAAGCAGCGCTAAAGTCCCAATAAAAGTTCTCATCGTGGACGACCAAACGCTGTTCGCGACAAGCCTGCGTCTTGTCCTGGAAAATACCGAAACGTGCGACTTCGAGATTGTCGGAATCGCGGCGAACGGCCGCGAATGTCTGGAAAAGCTGAGCTCCGTGCGGCCCGACGTCATCCTGATGGATGTGTACATGCCGGAACTCGACGGCGTTGAGACGGCCGCGATCGTCCATCGGGATTATCCGGCAATAAAAATAATGATGCTGACGACTTTCGACGATGACGTATACGTCAAGAAAAGTCTTCGGTCCGGCGTCTCGGGGTATGTATTGAAGACGATAGACGCCGAGGATCTAATAATGTCGATCAAGGCGGTCTACCAAGGTCTCGTACTCGTGTCGCCGTCCGTAAGCGCGAAGTTCTTCAACCAGGATGAAGCGTCGTCGACGATCGTCGTCGATCCGCATATCAGGCGTCTTCAAACGCGCTTTCCCGAACTTAAATCGCGTGAGGCCGAGATTCTTTATCTCATACTGAAGGGATTCAGCAACCAGCAGAGCGCGGGGAAACTGCTGATCGCGGAGCAGACGGTGCGCAACTACTCCAGTTCCATTTATACGAAGATAGGGGTGGAGGATAGGCTCAACGCCATACAACTTTTCAGTTCGCTCAAGGATTTTTAACGGTATTGGAGTACCGCCCGCATTGAACTAATGGTACTCCCGTAAGATTGACAGATACGGACTCCGCCCTGATCCTATCCTTAGAATGTACAACCCTACAACGACGATCAAAAAAGCCTCCGGCAACGGACAGCGGAAAGAAAAAAGCGCTCGGATCGGCTTTTTCCTTGAACTTAAAAAGAACAAAATATTATTTCTGATGATCGCCCCTGTACTTATCTATTTTGTCGTTTTCAGCTATCTGCCGATGGTCGGCGTGTATTTCGCCTTTACGCGCTTCAACTTCAACGACGGCCTATTCGGCAGTCCCTTCGTCGGCTTCAAGAACTTCAAATTCCTATTCGATACGGGCACCCTCTTGTACCTGACCAAAAACACTATTCTCTACAACATCGCGTTCATCCTGCTCGGCAATTCCCTTTCGATTACCGTAGCGATCCTCTTGAGCCGAGTAGCGAACAAAACCTTCAAAAGGCTTACTCAATCATTCATGTTCTTCCCGTTCTTCATTTCCTACGTGATAGTGAACACGTTCAGCTACGCCATGCTGAACAGCGGAACAGGCGTATTTACGCGGCTCTTGGCATCAGTCGGCATCGAAAATTTCAACGCCTACAGTACGCCTGGAATTTGGAAATATATCATCGTTTCGGTATACCTCTGGAAGACACTGGGATACGGAACCGTCATCTACTTGGCCGCTATTACCGGAATCAGCGACGAATACTATGAAGCGGCTCAGGTGGACGGCGCGACAATTTTTCAGCAAGTAAGATACATCACCATTCCCTTGCTCGTACCGACCTTCATTATTCTGCTGCTTCTCGCGATCGGCGGAATCCTGAGGGGGCAGTTCGAGCTGTTCTATCAGCTGGTAGGTTCCAACGGTCAGCTTTTCGAAGCTACCGATATCCTGGACACCTACGTTTTCCGCATGCTGCGCGTCACCTTCGACCTGGGCATCGGCGCGGCCGCCGGTTTATACCAATCGCTTTTCGGCCTTGTCCTGATACTGACCGTCAACTACGTGATCAGGAAATATCAGGAAGATTACGCTCTGTTCTGAAATCCGATACGGAGGACTCCCGAGTGAAGCCTAGAAGTAACAGAGTGAGGAAGACGCGGGACGAAATTCTCTTCAACGGCATCGCGTTTCCTTTTCTTGCCGTTTTGTCGCTTGTTTGTTTTTTGCCTTTTCTTCTCATCATCACCGCGTCACTCACGAACAACAACGAGGTAGTCAGGGAAGGGTTCAAGCTCATTCCGAAAAGCTTCAGCCTTGACGCGTACCGCTATATTTTCTTCGTGCCGGGGAAATTGCTCAGGGCGTATGGGTCGACGCTTTTCGTTACGGCATTCGGAACCGTCGGCGGGTTGGTTCTGATCTCGATGGCCGGCTACGTGCTCCACCGCAAGGATTTTAGATACCGGAACAAAATCTCCTTCTTCATCTATTTCACGACGCTTTTCTCAGGAGGCATTATCCCGTACTACATCCTGATGACCTCCATACTCGGTCTCCGCAATTCTCTTTTCGCCGTCATTCTGGCCGGGTTGGTGACTCCGTTCCAGATCATCCTGATGCGGAACTTCATGAAGAATGTTCCTTACGAGTTGATAGAGGCGGCCAAGATAGACGGCGCGAATGATTTCAGAACCTTCACCGACGTCGTGCTCCATCTCCAAAAGCCCGCGCTCGCTACCATCGGGCTTTTTCTCGCTCTCGGCTATTGGAACAATTGGTATTCACCCATGCTTTTCCTCAATAAAGCCGAACTCTACCCGCTTCAGTACTATCTGTACACGCTGCTTACCAGCGAACAGGCGATCCAGGAAGCGGGAGTAGCGGTGGAAGGTCTCATTTTCCCCGGGGAAACGCTCAAAATGGCCATGGCGGTCGTAGCGACCGGCCCTGTTCTTCTGGTGTATCCCTACGTACAAAAATACTTCGTAAGAGGAATTACCATCGGGGCTGTGAAAGGCTGACGATCGGCTTTCCACAATAGATCCAGCGTAAAGGAGGAGAGAAAAATGAAAAAAGAGCGGGTAATGATGTTGCTCTGCGGGCTTATGATTAGCGGGACGGTTCTTTTCGGAAACGGCGCGAAAGAGGGCGCGGTAAAGAAAGGACCGGACATGAGCAAAAAGGTGAATCTCACGATGGTCACCTTCGCCAATTCTCCCAACGACCTTACCAAGGTGAACGAGGCTATAAGCAAGATCACCGAAAAGAAAATCAACGCGACCGTGACTATTCGTCCGATCGAACTCGCG
>Ga0172379_10008917_pt1 | contig 12499 bp, 9 predicted proteins | sample GrowelOW334metaG_FD_119756 | JGI IMG/M metagenome (GOLD analysis project Ga0172379, IMG submission 119756) | Groundwater microbial communities from an aquifer near a municipal landfill in Southern Ontario, Canada - Groundwater well OW334 metaG | ecosystem: Environmental > Aquatic > Deep... | reverse complement strand
ATCTTGCTGCGAAAGCAAAGCATTATTATAAGCGTCCTACATCAATGGGCGGAGGGAGTTATTCCTTTGCCGGGTTGTCCGGAGCGGCCGGTATGGCACTTCTGGTAACAACGAGTTTTTCAAATAATTCTAATGGAACGTATGAGATAACGGTGCCGGGGGATGCAAACAGTATTACTTTCAGGGGGACTGGGAAGGTAGCTTTGGACGACACGGGGACAAATTTCCCGATTCTTGACTGTGTTGTCACAAAAAGCGGCCAACAGATTACGATAGTTCAATAACACTTCAATATACTTGAAATACAAAAGCAGATGTCAACAATGTTGGCATCTGCTTTTGTGTTTTTATCACAGAGAAATGACTCCAGATATGGTTGATTTTGACTTGATGCGATTGTATCTTTATACAAATTAGGGAAGGATTGAGTATCAATGCCAGAGTTTCGAATTGATGGGGTCTCGTTAAGCGGCAAGGCAGTGCAGGGTGTTATCAATGCGGATAATCCGAAACTTGCCAAAGAACGTGCTACACAAATGGCACGGGAACGCAAGTTTAAAGTGACCGGTGTCCACCCTCGTGCGACGTTCATCTATCGGGTAAAGAAGGGGACGGAAAAACCTGTCGATGGAGAACAAAAGGCATTTACCAAACAGGAGGTCATTGATGCATTGACGAAGATGGGATATACCGTCGTCTACGTACGGAAACAACTCTTCGGCGGCGGTGGGAAGAAAGTACCGGATATTGAAGTGGTTTCCTTCGTACGCGTCAGCGCAGACTTGATTCGTCAGAAGTTGCCGTTTAACGATATGATGGCGATGCTGATCAATGACATTCAAAATAAAAATCTCCGTGAAGCGATCCGCGATATCAACCAGGAATTAAAACAGGGAAAAGACAGCGAAAAAGCATTCCAGAAACATGAAAAAGAGCTTGGGAAATTTGCCGCTCATATGCTTGGTCTTGCATCCAAAAGTGGAAACATGGGAGAGATTTTTGAAAGCACCGCAAAATTTCTTGAGCGTCAGGCACAATTTAAAAAGGATTTGAAGAGTGCACTGATCATGCCGGTTGTTACGTTGGTGATCCTCTTTGGCGCCGTAGGGTACTATGTTGCGGTCATCTTCCCTAATACTGCAAAACTTTTCCAAAAATTCAAGATCGAACTGCCTCCGATGACGAAGGCAACGCTGAAATTAAGTGACTACCTCCAGGAAAATATCGTATGGATCATGATTTTCACGATTGCGCCGATGATTGCTTTTGGACGGTTCGCTACGACAGAGCGGGGAAGATACCTCATCGATAAATATACATGGAAGATTCCTGCTATCGGCGATTTGCTGCATAAGACGAGCATCGAAATTTTCTGTCGTGTGTTTTATGCATTGTATTCAGGATCCGGCGAGAATATCGAAGTGATAAAAATGTCGGCTGAAGCATGCGGCAATAAGTATATGGAAAGTCAGATCAAGACGATCGCGCTGCCACTGATGGTAGAAAAAGGATCAGGCATTACAGAAGCATTCGAAGCGACCGGTGTCTTTACCAAGACAGCATTGTCTCGATTCCATTCGGGGGCGGAAACCGGAACAGTGAAGAATACGGCGATGCAGCTTGCGGAGTATTACGAGAAAGAAACAGGGTATCGTATGCGCAACGCGATCGATTATATCCAATTGGTGATCTCCATGATCATTATGATCGTATTGACAGGATTGACGCTCGTTTCGTCCGAAACGGCTACCATCAAACCGAAACCTCCTGGTGGTTGGTTGACTTTCTTCAGTTATTATTTTTAATTCCTTGCAAAGGAATACCGTATGGCAGATATAGATATAACCGATAAGATTGGATATACGCTTCTGAAAAAGGGTATCATCGATTACGAGACGCTGGAGAAATCGTTGCGCATCAAGGAATCGGAAGCTGCAAAGAAAGAACGCCGCAATCTTGGTCAGATTCTCGTGTCGGAATTCAATGCCGATCATGATGCGGTCTTCCGGGAAGTTGCCAATCTCTATGCCTTCAGGGAAATCTACATTGCTGACGAGAATATCGAAAAGAGTAGGATAGATTTCATCCGAAAATTAGTTGACGGTTTGCCGGAAGGGAACCGCGAACTGCTGATCCAGACGAAGATGTTGCCGTTAAAATTCGATGAAAAACAGCCGGATAAGTTGATCATCATTTCTGCAGATCCGACGGATAGGAATATCCCGCTGATCTCAAGAAATTTCAACGTCAAAAAATACGAAGTAACGTATTGTCGGTTGAAAGATATTCAAAACCTCATCGAACAGGTCATCCCGCCGCAGAACGAATTCCTGAAACTCCTGGAGGACAATCAGATCAGCGTTGAGACTGGTGAAGAAGAGGCTAATGTTGATGAAGATGCGCTGAATGCTGAGATCAATAAGAGTGCGCTTGCGAATCTTTTTGAAGGTGCTCTCGTTGAAGCCGTCCGCACAGGAGTCAGTGACGTTCATATCGTTGCGGCCGAAGGGAAAAAAACGAACTTCATGTTTCGTGTTGACGGCAACTTGAAAATATGGCATTGCCAGGAAAACACAATGCCGGAAGCGGTGATGGCGGTGATCAAGGACCGGACGAAAAATGTCGACCGGTTTGAACGCGAGATGTCGCAGGACGGATTCATACAGCGTGTTGTTGATGGTCATCAGCTTCGTTTTCGTGTGTCCATCATGCCGATTGTCACAACGGAATTCAAGAATAAATTCGAATCGGTTGTTATCCGCGTTCTGGATGATCGGAAGGTGATTACCGATCTGAACAAACTTGGTCTGCAGGGGCCCGCCAAGACGCTCTTTTATAAAGCAATCGCGAAACCGCAGGGAATCATTATTCTTACCGGTCCGACGGGTTCCGGTAAATCAACGACATTGATCGCTGCGTTGTATCAAGTAATCGATCCGACAGTGAATGTGTTGACGATTGAAGAGCCGGTGGAATACATCATTAGAGGAGCCCGTCAGCTGAAAATCGGACCGAAGATGACCTTCGAACAATCCATCCGCGGTATTCTCCGTCATGATCCTGACATTGTGCTCGTCGGCGAAATGCGGGATAAGGTTACAGCAGAGACCGCGATTAAACTGGCGAATACGGGTCACTTGGTTTTTTCAACGCTGCATACGAACGACGCGCCGAGTGCTGTTGCCCGTTTGTATAAAATGGACATAGAACCGTTTCTGATTGCGTATGCAATCAATATCATTGTCGCTCAGCGTCTGATCAGAACGTTGTGCAAGGTGTGCAAAGCGCCGATCGATGACAATGAAAAAGGTGACTTGATAAAATTTGGATTTACCGAAGAAGATCTGAAGAACCACACATTTTACAAAGCTGTTGGTTGTGATAAATGCGCCGGCGGATATAAAGGCCGGGCAGCTATTCATGAAGCGTTATATTTTACGAAAGCGATCAAAGATATTGTGTTGAACGCCGGAGATAAAGTGGATGAGAACGCGATTCGGGATCAGGCGTCGAAGGATGGAATGTGGACATTGCGGCGATCTGGTATGGAGAGAATGAAAGAAGGTTCGACATCATTGGAAGAGGTCATCGCTTCAACGGTTGAGGAAGAGTAGCATTTTGAAGAATTTTCACACTGTCAAATGGCGGCAGTGTTCCTTTTAAGAAAAAAAAGGACTCTTTTATTCGGTATAGTTCTTGCCTCCATTCATTCGGACGTGTGCTCCGCCACAAACCGTTGGTCCGCTTTTTTTCATATTACCGTAGTATATAACTAATATCGAATATGGGATTAGGTCAAACAATGCTAACAATCATGGCGCTCATGCTTATGGGAAGGTTAATCCTTACCGTGAACAGAACGACGCTGGAGACGGGTTCGACGAAAGATGTTGCCGAATACAGGATCACGGCAACGTCGTTGGGTGTGTCTCTGTTGGAATCGGCGCATGATCTAGCATTTGATGAAGCGACAGTCGATACTTTTTTGACGTCATCCCAAATCTCTTCATTGACTGCAGCAGCAAGTTTTGGTGCGGAGACGGGTGAATCAAATTATGCGTTATTCGATGATATTGATGATTACCATGGATATATACGAATCGACACTATCCCCAATTCCGCCATTTTCATGTCAACGGCAAGAGTGGAATATCTTTCTGTCACACCCCCTTCAACGGTTACGACGACGACAACAAGAAGCTTTAATAAGCTCATTACGGTCTATGTGACCAGTCCGTATATGGTGGACTATTCGACTGTTGATTCCACTGAGACACCTGTTCAGGATACATTAAAGTTTCAATCAGTCTTTAGTTATTGGTATTTCCGTTAATCGAAATAAACTATGGGCTCGCAAACTATATTAGATCTTATTGCTTCATCGCTGGTCTTCGGCTCGTTGATGCTGATCGCACTCCGGCTCAACGGCGGAACGATGGAAAATGTGCAGGCCTTTCGCGAAGATATTCTCGTGCAACAGAATCTTGTCGCAGTATCGGAATTGTTGGAATACGATTTTCGGAAGATCGCATATTGTAAGGACTATACAGTGATCGCCTCTCCGACAGAAGCCATCCGGTTTGCTGATACATCCAAAATAATTTTTTGGACAGACTTCTCGACGGTGAGCCATCCTTATGGTGACGGTGTTCTTGATTCAATGACATACTATGTCGGTCCCACTTCTGAACTGTCGGTAACACCGAATCCGTACGATCGTTTGTTGTATCGGGTTGAGAACGATGCAACGCCGATAGGAGTGAATATGGGAGTGACGACATTCAGTATGAAGTATTATGATGCGTTGCATAATGAATTGTCAACGCCGGTCGACAGTTGCCAAATGATACAATATATGCAGATCACAATACAGGTCGAGCATCCCGTGAAGTGGACCAAGTTTTACAATACTGCGACGTATGACACTGTATACCAAAGCGCATTCTGGCGTCAAGTGCGGTTGGTTGCAAAAAATTTGAACAACCGATAGGAGTTTGCCATGGGACGATCAGCGATTTATTTGGTGATGGGAATGACATTTATTTTCCTTTTCTTCGGAAGGACGATGAATGACAGCGGTACCGAAGCATTCTCCAATGCTATTGCTTATTATGAACAGACCCAGGTATATAATATTGCCGATGCTGGAGCAAATTTGGCATGCAATCAAATTTTTCTTAATAGTGATTGGCGTGAAGGATTTTCCAATGTCTCAATGAATAATGGTTCATTCTCCGTGACAGTTGATACGACGACCTACGTAGGAAAGGTGCTACTTATTTCAATTGGAGTTTTTCAATCAGATACCCATACTGTCCGCGTTATTCTGAGTCCTAGTTCGTTAGCAAAGTTTGCAATGTATAGCGGTAATGTTTCTGCAGCTGCAAAATTACGAAGTGGTGATACGATCAACGGCCCAATTCACTTTAACAATAAATTAGTTACTCAGGGAAATCCTGTATTTACAGGAAAAGCGACCATGGGTTCATTACAGACAACTTCCGGTACTCCCACGTTTTTGGGTGGTTACCAAACCGGCGTGAATATTACGTTTCCTGATTATACTCCGAATGCTGAAGCGATTGTTGCATCCGCGTCCGCGACGGGAGGGACACATGATTATCAAAGCGGCTCTGAACTCTATCTAAAATTTTCTGTTGATGGCTCAGGTGTTTGTCAAGTACAATACAAACTCAGCTCTGGTGATTCTTATGGCGCTAAGACTCCATTATCGGATTTTGCACCGACAGGAAACATTGCGTTGGTGGATGGTGCATTGCATATTGAGGGAACTATCAAGGGTCAGGTGACAATTACATCGAGTTTGGATGCAACGTCTGCCGATGATAGTCATGGTGCAGTTTTTATAGACGATAGTGTCCGATATTACACCGATCCATTAACAAATCCCAGTTCTACTGATATGTTAGCAATTGTAGCAGCCAGTACTATTCAGGTTCAACAATTACCCATGAGAATGGATGGTTCATACTTCACAAATTCGAATATCAAATTAGCAAGTTCACTCGTTAACGAAAATCCTGCAAAACAGCTCAAAGTGGTCGGTTCTATAATTTCAAGAACAATAGGGTCTACAGATTTTGGCACCGGTGCATCAAAAGGAGCAAATTTTAATATGGTGTATGATACAAGATTGGAAGATAATCCGCCCTCAAATTTCCCATTCCCTTCTGCCGACAATGCTTTTGAGGTCTTATCATGGTATGAATAATCTGGTGTGAAGTGTTGACATTCAGTAAGCCTTTCAATATATTCACTCCAACATTTAATGTATTACTTGAAAAAGAATTCTAAACCTGTTATTTCGAGTAAGTTACATTTTTCCCAACAACTGGTATAAATTTCTATGCAAGTTGCTCCGACTGCTTCTTTAGTCATTCCTCCGGAAATTTTCGAGAAAGCTCGTACTGTTCTTAATCAGGTTATTGCACAAATACCTACGTCCACTCAAGGTTTGGAACGTCAGATTTTCATCGGAGATTTCGTAGAGAAACTTCCGATTGAAAATAAACAAATGCTGAAGCATTTTGTGGAAAGTTTGCTGTTGCGGATGCAGTTAATCAATGCATCGGATATTGATTTTGGCGGATTTGGCGGTCACGGGAAGGTGTGGTATAGAATTTTCGGCGCAAAAAAACCTGATCCTACACTTGAATCACTCACAGTTGATGATACAAATGTTCTGATCCAGTCTCTGATATCGTCCAGACAGCGGCAATACCTGTATGAGATGAAGAATCTCGACTTTTCCTATATGATCACAGACGGTGACAAGATGCACCGGTATCGTGCTGATGCATATATGGATCTGGACCAGCTTGCATTGAATATGCGGGCAATCAATGCGACGGTGCGGCCATATAAGTCTTTGGAATTACATCCCAATGTAACAAAGATCGTCAGTCTCGCACATACAAAAGAAGGTCTTATCCTTATTACGGGAATCACCGGATCTGGAAAAAGCACGACACTGGACGCGATGATCGACCTGAACAATCACACGGTGGATGGTCACATCTGCGTTGTGGCGTCGCCTATTGAATATGTCCACAAATCGGACCGCTGCATTGTGCGTCACCGTGAAGTGGGAAGAGATGTGCTTTCATTTAAAGATGGAGCGATCCAGGCGCTGCGGCAGGATCCCGACATTATTATGATCGGTGAAATGCGCGATCCGGAAACAATCATGACCGGACTGGAAATTACGGACAGCGGACATAAAGTATTCTCCACACTGCATACCGCTTCCGCCGTTGAAAGTATCGACCGTATCATCGGTGAAGTGCCGCACGTTGAGCAAGACCGAGTGCGGATGCGATTTGCCGATGTGTGTAAAATGGTGCTGTCGCAAAAACTGATACCGTCATTGGATGGGAAGCGTGTCGCCGCGAGAGAAATTATGATTATGAATCCTTCCGTAAAGGCGGCGATCAAAAACGGCAACACCGGCGAGATCTATCAAATGATCCAGGAATCCGGCGAGATAGGCATGCAAACCATGGAACAGGATCTGAAAAAATTGTATCAGCAGAAGAAGATCTCGATGGAAAACGCTATGAACTACGCAAATAACAAGAAACGCATGCAGCAAATCATCAATACGTAACCGTCATGCCATATATCAAAGGCGAAGGGAAAACGATACTCGGAATTTTTGTGGATGGTCTTGATGTCAAGTTTGTTCATTTGGCATTGAAGAACAAGCGTATCGTATTGCATGACGTGAAAACCGTCAATTTAGTGAAACGTCTGGAAGAACGTGTTGCCGGCACCGAGCCGGGACAGGGCTCCGAAGGTTTCGATATGATGGATTCGCTGGAAGCAAGCGGAGTGAAGGACGAATTTGCAGAATCCACCGGCGGAAGTTCGAACAGCGAAGTGATTATCGGCTTACTCTCGGAATATCCTACCAATGCATATCAATTGGTCTATTCCATTTCGGAACCGAGTATTTATTACCAGCAGTTTGAGGATAATTTCGGTCTCGCTGGGAATAAGTTGAAACGGAAATTGATCGATGAACTTTCCGCAACCCGTTCCGTGAAGCCAACACTGGATTCGCTTTCCTACATCCCTGCTGCCGAAGGACAGGTGCTGTCTGTCATCCGGGAAGATGGTCTTGGTCTTCTGGATCTGATTGAAAGCGTAAAGGATTTTCTTGGCAACCGGACTCCGCGTCTTCAGTTCATTGAAACGTCGGATATTTCGCTGATGAATATGGTTCGGGCGAATTACGAACTCGGTGAATCCGAAGTTTCTATAATCGTCTATGTCGGCACCGAATTCAGCCGTCTGATCTTCATGAAAGGGGAGTTTTTCTTCCATTTCGCTCCGGTGATCAGTGAAGGACGGCTCACGCCGAACATTGAAAATACAATCTATTCCCGCATCCTGCTGGAACAGGACAGCGCGGGTATTCTTCGCATTGACAGGATCTTCCTTGCCGGTGAAGCGATAAAAATAGACTTAAAGCAGTTCCTCGCGCCGCAATTTGCCGAATCGCCGATCGAATATCTGATTTCCACGACACTGGATACGACGGAGTTTCAGGACAACCCGGAAACGATTGTTTCTGAATATGCGATTCCCATTGCTTCGGCCATGCGGGCGTTGGAGCCGAAGAATAAACGGTATTACGAGATTGATCTGCTGCCGACCAGTTATCGTGAAGGGCAGAAAGTTTTTAAACTGGCCTGGCACGGTTATCTGTTGCTGGTGTTGATCTTTGCCACGACATTCTTTTTCACATCACGCTATGCGGAACTCAATGAAGATGTCCGTTCAACGAAGGCGGAATTGAAAAAGAAACAGGACCAGCTGGCGGAGAATCAGCGTTTGCAGTCGATTCTGGACAGTCTCGCGGCGCAGAATTCACAATATGAAACTGCATTGAAAGTGTATGATGAATTGATGCCGAACTATAACCGCTGGAGCAAGGTGTTCAATCATTTAACCAGTAGTGTTGAAAGCGTGAATTCCATCTGGATCAAGGATATTGCTGCACGGGGAGATTCATCAATGGAACTGACCGGCTATACGCTCTACCGGCAGCGCATTCCGCGAATTGCGAATATGTTCGAAAATGCAACATTGAAAACGGTGGATATGGAATCCATCAGGGGGAAAGATGTCTATAGGTTTGTACTTGTAGTACGATCAAATCTTCCAGAATAATTCAGGTTAATAGTGTCATACAAAATCAGAAATACGATCGCGCTTGCTGTTATTGTCCTCCTGGTGACCATCATCGGTGGGTATGTGACGTTCTTCTATCAGCCCAAGAAGATTGACCAGAACAAGAAAGAGACTGCGAAGATCACGGCGCAACTGCAGGACAATACGGAGCAGATGAATGCGATCGATCAAAACCAAAAGAAACTGCGGGAGACACTGCACCGGTGGAATAACCGCGTGAAAGAGATCTCCGGTTCGGATGTTTCATCGCAGACGTACGGCTATTTGAGCGACATCATCGATGAAAGCGGCGCACAGCAATTGAAGATGAATCTTTCGCTCACCGGGACCAAAGAACAGGGAACAGTGGGATATAATACGTACAAGATTACCGGTGTCTCGGAGTTTCCAAATATTTTCCGCTTTATTTGGTTGCTGGAAAATGGACGGAAACTCTACAAGATTTCTAATTTAACATTGAGAAGCGACGAAGTCAGTTCGGACTCCGTCGAATTTCCGCAGATCTCTATGTCCTACGATATGGATATCAATGCGTATTTCACCAAAGAAGCTACGCTGGGCATGCCGGTGATGAAACCGGATTCGACGCCGCAGCCGATCATGTCCAATCCGTTCCAGCCGAGTGTACTGAGGAAGACTCCTGCCAATGTCCGGAACCTTGTGGATGTGGATAAAGTATCGGTAAAAGCAACCGCGAACGGTAAAGCGCTCGTCATGAATGAACAGGGAAAACTGGTGACCCTGCAGGTCGGTGATGAGGTGTACCTCGGGAAAGTATCGAACATCATTCCGCGCGAAGGGATCGTCGAATTTATCCTGAACGACGGCGGGATCGTGTTTACCAAACGGCTGCAAATTCAATTTGAGAAAACAGATAAGGACGCAATGCAATGAGACGACTGATCGTTCTTTCCACGTGCCTGATGATGATGGTTGTTCTTTCATCGTCGCAATCCAATCGCGAGAAGCGCATGTTCTTGAATGAATATGTCGCTCCCGAAGAGCTCGTGTCAATGTCCAAAAGCCTTGCCTTCGACAAAGCGATCCTGCTGTTCAGCGATTTTAGCAAGAAGTACATGAACAAGATTATTGTGGATGTAAGCAATAATAAGAAACCGATCGGTGTGGATGTGGAAAATACCTATTGGTATCAGGCATTTGAAAATGTACTCCGTACGAACAGCATGTGGTACGATGAACGGGAAGAATTCTTTTATGTCTATTCTGTTAAGGATTCACAGAATATCGCAAGCGGTACCGTCGTCAAAGGAGGGATTCAGATCTCCGCTGCGGTGGACTCTGCTGGGAAGGTGTTGTTGAGACAGCGTGATGTGAAGATCTCATCGGTGTTTTTCAGTGTCGATGTGACAAAATCGCGCAACGCCGGAATCAATTGGAAATTCCTTTCGGGGGATAAAACTTCGGCGCCGAGGAGTATCGGCGTGGAATTCAACGGCGGCGTGACTGATCCCAATGCAGCATCCGGTTCAGGCGGGAGTAGCGGCGGCAGCGGTGGAAGTTCAGGCTCCGGCGGTGCTTCTTCCAATGTTGGATTTTTGGGACGATATGTTCCTGACTTTTCCTATGCAAACATTTCGGCACTGATTGCATTCTTTGCTAGTACCGGCCTCGGAGAAGTACTCTCCAATCCTTCAATCACAGTTTCTTCAGGCAAAGTTGGACGGATACAGATCGGACAAGATATCTATATTGACACCAAGGATTTTTCTGGTAATGTCATTAAAACAGCTGTTTCGTCCGGTATCATTATCGATGTGAAGCCGACAGTGTATGAAGAGAGCGGTATCAAGTTTATCAACCTGGATATTAAAGCGGAAAAAAGCGCTGTCGCAGCCAGCGGAGCAATCAACAAGGCAACCGCGACAACATTTTCCGTCCTGTATGACGGTGAAGAGACGATCATCGGCGGATTATATACAAATTCAGATGATGTCAAACGGGGTGGTATCCCTGGATTGAAAGATCTGCCGTGGTGGGTGTTTGGTCTGCGGTATATTTTCGGTTATGATCAGACCACGACCATTACGCAGGAGATCATCATTCTGATCAAAGCAGATATTATTCCGACGATTGAAGAACGAATTGCAGCTGCAGCCGCTGCAAAAGCGAAGAGCCAGAATCTGATCGAACAGGCGCAGAAACAGAATCAGAGCGAATACGAACGGTTACGGCCGAAAAAATAATAGTGTCCCGTGTCATGTGTCATAGTTTTCGTCTTAACGTTTTGATACGTTAAGACGAAATTCTTTTTTTATGTCATTCCAATAGGGTGTCTTATGAAAATCTGGAAAAACATCGTAGTCAGTGCTTTGCTCATGCTTGTGACGGGCATTTTTTCGTGTCAAAATCCGACGACTCCGACAACGGAATATGACGTGAGCGTTTCAGGCAAAGTCGTGCGATTGGCAGTCGCAAGCGGAATTGACAGCGTGATCGTCAGACTCGACAGCAAAGATGTTTTTGCAGTCGATACGACCGATGCTTTTGGAAACTTCAGTTTATCGTTCAAGTCAAAAGCGGATGCCAATACTGGTGCTGCATTCACTTTCACACATATGAATTTGTCGTATGTTGATACGTCCTACGCGGGGATTTACAGCAGGAAAAGCCCGACGATCGACCTCGGTCAAGTGAAGATGCGTGGAAAATCTACAGCATATGACAGTATCGTTACCGGTAAAGCTTCAGCTCCGGCAAAATCGATCGCATTTGTCACCTCCACCTATCCTCAAATTTCCATCGCGGGTGCGGGCAACGATGCGACCAATCTGACATTCGAAGTGCGCGATTCGATCGGGAATCCGGTTGATGTTGCCAATAAAACACCTGTGACACTGTCGATAGAATCGCAGACGGTGCCCGGCGATACCGCGACACTGAAACCGGATACAGCCTATACTAATTCGTTAGGGCAGGTGGTGTTTCGGTTAACTGCAGGATCGAAATCGGGAATCGTCACGCTTAAGGCAACAAGCAGGTCGAAAAAGAAAAACGGTACCGACAGTATCAATATCTCATCACGCGTTGTGTCCATTGTCGTTGCGGGCGGATTGCCCGATTCTACTCGGTTCACAATCGGTGCACAGAAAGTAAATATTCCCGGATTGGTAAAATATGACCTCCGAACGACTATCACAGCTGTTGTTGGTGATAAATTCGGTAACCCTGTGCAAAAGGGAACCGTTGTCTATTTTAATACCGATGGCGGTATCATTCAGCCGTATGCGACAACAAATATTGACGGCTCGATCGGCGTAGATTT
>Ga0172379_10008916_pt1 | contig 12500 bp, 16 predicted proteins | sample GrowelOW334metaG_FD_119756 | JGI IMG/M metagenome (GOLD analysis project Ga0172379, IMG submission 119756) | Groundwater microbial communities from an aquifer near a municipal landfill in Southern Ontario, Canada - Groundwater well OW334 metaG | ecosystem: Environmental > Aquatic > Deep... | reverse complement strand
TTTCCTATTAACACCTCGATTTATCGAGGTGTGCTAACTATCCAATTTATTCCCAAAACTGTTTCAACAGTTTTATCTACTTTTCACGTTTCTTCAGGCACATACTGCATCCCGTACACTTTAATAAACTGCTCATATTCCTCACTAAAACTTTTTACTTTATGATGCTCTCCTTGATTATCGATATACTTAACAACCTTTTGGAGATTAGATTCCGATACCGATAAAGCTGCATATCCTCGTCCCCATGCAAATTTTCCAGCACAGATACTGTTCTGATTAATCCAGTGAGAAGAACTCCCCTTTAATAAATGCATCATCTCTTCAATACAAAGATTTGTCGGTAAGTCAACCAACGCATGTACATGTTCAGCATTTACATAATTTATTTTCATGAAAATGTTTTTAGATTTGGCATAGTCATATAAAAAAGAGGAAACTCTCTTGCGTTCTTCCTTATCGGTCATAAGCTTTTCTCGCTTTAATGTGCCCCATACCAGATGAAGCCAGCATTTTGAATACGAGTGGAGTGACATAATTATCTCTTTTCCTAAAACCGTTAAAACGGTTTATCGCTTGTTTGTTTGCTTTATGTCACCGGAATAAATTCCGGTGTTAATATTCCATTTTGAACATGCTCTCCATTAACACCCCGATTCATCGGGGTGTGAGAAACAAATGAAATCCCCTCATTAACACCTTGATTTATCGAGGTGTAAGAAACAAATCGAGTGTCCTTAAACTGTTTCAACAGTTTAAGGATCTTTCACATCACCGGAATAAATTCCGGTGTTAATATCTCGCCCTGAGCCAGTATATCATTAACACCTCGATTCATTAATGTATGAGAAGCAAACCAATTTCCCATTAACACCCCGATTTATCGGGGTGTACATAAAAAACAATTATCATGAAACTGTTTCAACAGTTTAAGTATCTTTCTCATAACTAGAATAAATTCCGGTGTTAATAAAATTCCCGGAGGCGCTCCTTTAACAAGCGCCTCCGTTCAATTAACATTAAGAATAGAATTAAGACACTAGTTCAATAATAGTTCATTCCTAATTCCTAATTCGCAATTCCTAATTACTGTGCTGGCGGAGTCGTTCCATCCGGTGGCGGGGGAGTCTCATCCTCATCATCATCTTTCCCTTTTCCGCGTCCCTTCGGTATCGGTTCAAACTCTACCAATATTTCTGGACTCTTTGCAAAACAAGCCAGTGCAAACTTCCGCGTTTTTGTTACTTGCTCTCTCAAAACAGCGGCGGCTTTGTCTCTTACTAACAAAGCGGCGTTCTGCAATTTCTTGGCATTCTCCTGGTCCGCATCCGCAGTAATAAGATTGTTGTACGATGTTCCAAGTATGTCAAGGTCTGCCTGACTTAACCCATTTTTTAACAGAACAGCGCTCTCGGCAGCTATAACTCCCGTTAAATACTCGCACATCGGTCGCATCTTAATTACAGAAGTGGGTATCGTTTCTCCAATCTGAAAGATATTCAGCTTTTGTGGATTATCGATGTAAGCGCTTTTAGCGGCATTCCGCAAGCTTACAATTGCAGCATGGATATTCTTCATTAAAACATCCTGTTCAGCGGTTTTATCATCTTTAAACTTAACCGCTTTTTGCTGGGCTGCTTCCTTTAGCTTCAGATTATCCTTAGCGGAAACAAAAGTGGATAACCGCTCTTCGGTAAATCCCTTCTCTTCCATTGCAGCCCGGTGGTTAGTGATAGCTTTTAAAAGCGCATCACTATCTTGAACCAAATAATTGATCTTTTGTGCCATCGAAAACCTCATTTTTTGTTAATGTATAGTTATTTTTTGGGCTAAACAGGTGTGCCCCAGTAGGTTTTTCGTTGTTAAACATAAAGTGAATTATCTGTTTTGTTATAACCCCTCCGTTTTATTAGATATCTTTAAAAATGTTCGTTTCCCTTCAAAAAACAAGACATTTGCCTCCGTGGAAATAACATTTGGGCTTGTGGATTTGACATTTGCCTCCGTGGGAATGACATTTGGGTCTGAGGATTTGACATTTGCCTCCGTGGAAGTAACATTTGGCTTGATGGGTTTAACATTTACCTCCGTAGAAATGACATTCGACTCTGTAGAGACAACATTTACCGTGTTGGAAATCACATTTCTATCGGTGGATTTAACTTTTACCTTCGCGGAAATAACATTCGGGTTGATGGTTCTAACATTTGCTTCCGTGGAAACAACATTGCGGTTAGCGGATGCAACATTTACTGCTGCGGAAACTACATTTGGTTCAGTGGAAATAAAAGTTGAGTCGGTTGCAACAACACTGCACTCTGTAGAAATAACATTTCTGTTTTCAGAGAATACAATAAAATATTTGCATGTTTGATTTTTGTTAATCGAAGATTTGATAAGAAGGGAAGTTACTCTTTTTGTCCGGTCATTTTTTGAAAAATATAAAAGGGGAGGAGGGGATAAATTCATTACCCCTTTATGAAGTATTTGATCATATAATAATAACAAAAAAATAACTACTCCCTATTATTGATCCATTAACCGCGTTAAAAATATAATTTATTTTAGAAATTGTCAAGCAAAATTATAATTGTCGTTTGTACAATACTTCAAGAGTATTTTTGCCTGGCTTAGAAGACTCTTACACCCCCTCCAAAGCCCGGCCCATTTATTAGCCCGTAGATGATAAGTGCATCAATTACTCCTCCAATTGAAACGGCTGTCGAAACACTTCCTCCCTCATCAGTATAGATATATTTATGCACTTTCGAAGCATCAATAAATTTAGATTCATTATTGTTATCCAGAATAGAAATAATGGTTACTGCTTTATTTCCCACTACATTTTTTTTATATCCTTTGTATTTACCCGAAACTCTTGTTGAATCGGATAACTCTAGAGTTATTAATTTCCCTTTCCTCAATTCAATTAATTTCTCATACACAATTTCCTTTTTCCCTTTGTTTGCAGAATTATCTAAAGCTACAATTCCCCCCAACAATACACTGCACGAAGCAAATGTTACGGAAATTAAAATCAAACAGAATAACCTTATTATTACTTTCATCTTTCATCTTTATACTTTCAACTTTATACTTTCCACTTTGTACTACTTAAGCCCGTACTTCTTAAGATGCTTATACGCCAGGTAGGCAACGCCTCCAACTTTTACATACCCAAGAACGAGTCGTAGTGTTTTAAATTCCTCCTCCTTTACCATTCCGGCTCTCCAAATTTCTGCTATATCAAGCGTTCGATCCATCTTCCAGGGCGGAGTAGAGGATGGCAGAAAGAGAGCCTGATGAAGAGACAGCGGATAATATTCAGGAACGGCGTCGAATGATGTGCGCAGCGAAAGCATCGGGAAAGAATGCATTGCTTCACTATTGTGTTGTTGCGTTTTACTAAGGGAAGAATCTTCCAACTGTGGATTCTTTAGCCCTTGTCCATAAACTATGAAAGAAACTACCGCCGACATAAAAAATATCAAAATAATTCTAGGCATATAGCATTACTCCTGATAATAAATGTTTAGTCTCAGCCGGAACCTTCCCGGCGATGTAAATCCTCTCAATATTTAAATTAATTTTTTTGTTGTAAAATGGAAAACGGGAAAAAGTATTGACGCTAATAAAATTGTTTTCAAAATAAATGGGCCCAATTTCCTTATGATCCTTAAAGAGTTTATACGTTTCATCTTTCAATCATTCAATCTTGTAATCTTTCAATCCTTCAATCATCCAATCTCACCCCGCAAAAGTAATTTTAAATTCCTTATTCCGAAAGGTAAAAACATCACCGGCAATTCTTTTGTGCAATTCTTTCCCAAGAGGCGATGCAAGCGAAATAGTCAAATATTTTACCCCGTTTATTTCAAATTCTCCCGCATTTACCGCGATAAAATAATTGCCGTAGTTTGTATAAACTACACATCCCGGTTGAATAGCATCATACTGCTTATCGGCGTTTATTTGAAAAAGGATTTTTTTCAATCCGGTAAACTCGTGTAGCTGATGCGCATATTTTTGCATCTCAAGTTGTATTGAAGCCCTGCCGGTTTCATATTTATCTCCCATACTGCTTTTGGTTTCAAGCTTTGAGGCTTGCTGCAATTCGTCAACCGCTTTTTCCGTCTGCTCAATCTTTGCTTCAACAAATTTTAAACATGCAGCAAAAAGTTTTTGTTTTATTTTAATGTTATTGTCCATTCTTTTTAAGAGATATTATCTAGTTAGCAAAAATATTGAAAGAGAAATCAGAAGCATGCCAAGGCTTGCCATGGTAAGAATTCAGCATGTAATTATTTCTGACTTCTCAATACACTTCGGTGCTGGCTCAGCCCTTTCTACTGCTCACTTTGTCAAATCTTTTAATTTCTTTTTTGATGCGGGAAAATTCGGATCCAATTCAAGAGCTTTTTTAAACTGTGCTATTGCTTCCGTTTTATTTCCAGCTGCTAAATATCCGTCACCCAAACTATCATATGAGTTAGCATTGCTTGGATCGAGTTCAACTTGTTTTTTGAATTTCTGGATCGCGTCATTAAAACGTGAATTATTCAATAAAAAGTAACCGTAAGCATTATAAAATCCGCTGATGTCTTTTGAATTTCCATATTTACTTTCGAGGAACTTAAATTCTTCTTCCGCTTTCCCGCTATTTTTATCAGCGATATATAAAGTGGCGAGCTGGTAATGTCCCAATTTCTCGTCGTAACCAATTAATATTTTAGCTTCACTGTAAGCTTTTTCCATACTTCCCCCCATAATGCCGGGAGCCATTCTATAAAAACCAATTAATCCCATTCGTCCTTGAACATGAGCCGGGTTAATTTGAACCGTCTTCATATATTCATCTTTTATTTTGGGGGCAAGTTTTATTTTAGTGAAGATACTTGAGTTAACAGCGTCCTGCCCCATAGCCTGAGCAAACCAAAAATGATAATCGGCATTATTGTAATTAATTTTAGTCGCTGTTTCAAATTCATCTGAGGCGTCCTCAAATTCTTTCATGCGAATTAAAGTCTTTCCTAAATAAAAATGTGCTTCGGCATTGTTCTTATCATTGCTGATTATTTTTTCAAGTACCGATTTTGCTTCGTTCAACTTATTATTTAGAAGAAGATTTTTTGCGGAATTGAGATCTTGTGAAAAATTCATCGAAACGATGGATAAAAAGAAAATAGTAAAGAATATTTTTCTCATGTTTAGTCTCCTATGAATATTAAATTAATAATTTATTCTACTTTTTTTGATTTCCCCTGGATATACGTAAAGAAATGCTCTCCATCTTTCGAGATTTCAAATATTGTATCCACGGTAACATCATCAATAATTCTATAAGTTAAACGAAATCGTTGGGATGTTAGGAATTCTATCGCTGGTAAATATTAGTTCATTACTATTGGCGAACGAGATGGCATAATTTATCACATGTTCTTCATTGTCAAAATAAATAGCTCTGCCGGGAGCGCCTACTGCATCGCGATAAATTATCATTAAATCATCATGAATAGCAGTAGATTTATTCTCAGTCGCCGGATATTCTAAATGGCTTCTACGGACAAGAATGTTTTTATCCAAATCCATTTTAAATGAAAAAGTTCCTTCGCCTTGTCCCGGAGTTCCACTTCCTTCACCTTTCCAGTTTCCAAGTAAGAAATCAAATTTCCCCCACATGTTTGTACTCTGTTGTGCAAATGAAGAGGAGTTCATAAACATGGCAATAAAAAAGATGAACAATTTTGCTTTCATAAATTCTCCAAAAGAATTATTCATAAAATTCTCTTGCCCAATAATAGGTAATTATAAATAATTATCTCAAAAGTTTTTATTCTTTTATGATTAGAATTCTATCCGGCAATACTTTTGGGTTTGTTATATCCTTTATCCTCAAACGGTTGAAGTTTTTCGATCCACATTTCTTCAAATACTTCTAAATCTTTCCGGTAGTCGTAAGTGGTATCTTCTTTCGGTTCAAGGGTGTCAACAACTTCAAATACAAAGTTCTCTTCCCCGAATTGAAGATACTCTTTTTGTAATTCACTGTTCATGTGCAACCCGCTTTTAAGTTGAAACCTGAAACTATTTGATTTACCGTGAAGATTCAAACTGCTGCCGAGAAATATTTTTCCGTTGACTAAATTTCTTATTTGATAAATTCCCATCTGCGGCAGAGTTTGCTTGTACTGATTCTTTAGTGCTTTTTTATCTATCATTTGATTAGTTGATTTTTAATATTGTGTTAAGTTGGATTTCTACCCGCTCAGTAAACTCTTTGTAAGTAACCGGTTGTCTTCTGTTCAAATAAAAAAGGAGCATCCCTATAACGGTATAATGCAGAGTATCTCTAGTAATGACCGCTTCTTCTGCGTTCATACTATCTGTTTTAATACAAAAATCCCATTCATTTTCGCTAAGTTTATCGAGGAAAGAATAGATTAACATTATGGTAGGCTGTTTATGTGCCAGTTCGTTCGTTTTTTCCAGAAAAAATAATTCGAATATTCCAGGGTACTGAATAAAATATTTGATGTATGCTTTTGCAATTGCTTTTATTTTCCCGGGACCGGAAGGAGTTGATTCCGTCTCACCCTTAACGAACTCTTCGCATTCCTCCTGAAAATCCAGAACACATTCAAAAATTAAATCTTTCACATCCTTGAAATAATTATATAGCGTAGCGTATGAATACCCTGCGCGTTCCGCCACATTTCTTACACTTATACATTTTAAGCCTTCTCCTTTTAGGATTTCCTTGGTAGCTTGAATGAAGTAACTTTTCATTCTCCTCTCTTGAATCTCTTTATTGCCCATATTCTCATCCAAATGATTAACTCAATTAATATATTTAACAATGTTAATATAATTAATAGGGCTAACTAATCAAACAGATTTGTCCCTTTTTATTTAGTTTTCTTTATTTCTTCGAGTACATCAAGTTGCATTTCCTGTATTTCCGCCATCCGATCCCATTGCTGAATCAACAAATGATCTACTTTTTGATGAAGCTGCCTTAATTCCAATTCCGCCTTTAGATTAATTTTATAATCTTGCTCAGCACGATTTCTGTCTCGCGCCTCTTGCCTATTTTGACTCATCATAATTATTGGCGCTTGAATCGCTGCTAAGCAAGACAGCACAAGATTTAATAAGATAAATGGATACGGATCAAATGATTTTGCCGTTAAAAAATAGGCGTTTATCAAAATCCATGAAATCATTATGAAGAAAAAAATTATTATAAACTTCCAACTTCCACCAAACGATGCAATTACATCGGAGAGCTTTTCTCCCATGGTTAATTTGGAACTAAAATCTTTTTCATAATTAGTTGAAATTGATTCATGTTCGGATAATCTATTAATTACATCTAGTTCAAGATTCGAGATTTCTCCTTTTTCGTCTGTAATTAATTTTAATAAATATTCTTTCCGATATTTTTGAAAATCATCATTACAGATGAATCCGTTTGTTTTCCAGTTCGGATATTGTGTCTTTATTAAATCTACTACCGACGGTCTAACTATGATTGCCGGTAGAATTTTTGCTTGAGTTTCATCTTTCCCACATATTTGACATATTTTTTTCATAAAAGTTTCCTCTCGGATCATCAACTGTTTAGTACGTTAAATACTGCTCAATAATTTATTTAAAATTACTAGTAAATTAATTAAGAAAGTTTCTTAAAGACAAGACTGATCCACTCATCCAACTGCATTTTCTCAACGAATGAAAGGCCCAATTTTGTGTAGCAGCTAAGAATGTCATCTTCATCCGTAAACAACAAACCGGATAAAATTATTATTCCTTCAACTTTAATTTTTTCCGAAATATTTTTAGCAATCAAAAGTAAAACATCTTTTTGAATATTCGCTAGCAAGAGATCGAAATGATCTTCGGCAATAGTTCCAAGTTCCGCTAAACGGAATTCAACTTTTCCGAGTACATGATTCTGGGCAATATTTTCAAGAGCATTTTCGTAACACCACTCATCATTATCAATTCCCAAAGCAAAGTCGGCACCAAGTAAAACCGAAGCAATCGCGAGCACACCGGTTCCGGTTCCCACATCGATCACTTTTATTTTCGGCTTAATATATTTTTCACACATAGAGAGCATCAATTTTGTTGTTTGATGTTCACCCGTTCCGAAAGACATTTTAGGATCAATAGTGATAACAACTTCTTCAGCAGAAGGGGAGTAATCTCGAAATGAAGGCTTTATGACAATCCTGTCCGTTACTTTAATTACTTTTAGATTCTTTTCCCATTCCTCATTCCAGTTTTTATCTTCAATTTCTTTAATTGAATAATTGAAAGAGTTTATAACTCCTCCTTTAACCAGGTGACGTAAAAAATTCTCAACTTTCTGTTCGAGATTATCATTCACATTAAAACTTAGACTAAGTGATAAGTCGTTCTCCAAAATGCCTAACGGCTGGAACTCCCAGAGCAACCCGCTCAATTCTTCGGTATTAAAAGGATCGGTTTCTATCGTTACTTCGTAATAAGACTTCATGTTTTACTCCAATAAATTTGCTTCATTTAAGAATATTATTTAGATTAAGTCTAGATAATAATAGTATTTTATAGCTTTTATTAATCAAACCAAAATAATTCATTATTAATTTAAAGGTTTCTCAAATGAAAAACATACTCTTGTACGCTTTTATACTTTTTATTCTTTGTTTATCAACGTTTACTCATGCAGATAGAAGATATTTCGGCCGATCCTATTTGGCAAATACTTTACCGGCTAAAGCATTTGAGTTTGAGTTGTGGAATACTGCACGGATTGGAAAAGCCGACGGATATTTTTATCGTTTTCAACCAAGAATGGAATTTGAATATGGTATTACCGATAGACTTACCACTTCGTTTTACATGAATTTCGATAGTCAGCAAATTGAAAACTCAACTACCTCCTCGAAAGAATTCGGATTTGACGGCACTGCAATAGAATTTCGTTATCGTTTAACTGAACTCGGTGAATACATGGTTGATCCCGCAGTTTATTTTGAATTAACATATGCAGGTTCAGAAGTTGAGTATGAATCAAAGTTTATTTTATCTAAACGAATAGAAAATATTATCGTAGCTCTTAATCTTACCGGTGAAATAGGGAGAGATGTAATTGCAAATAAACACAAAACAAGTTTTGAACTTACGGGCGGAATGGGATATGATATTACCCCCACTTTTGCGGCTGGTCTTGAATTTAAGAATCACAGCAATTTTGACAATATTTATGGAGAGAAGGTAAATTCAGCTTTGTTTGTTGGTCCGACAATAAACCTGCAAGCAGAAAAGTTTTATTTCACGTTTAATTTTCTAGCGCAAGTTAGCGGAACTCATGCAAGTGGATCAGGGTTAGATCTGAATGGACATGAAAAATATGAGTTTAGAACAATTCTCGGGGTCGAATTATGAAAATTATTTTTTTGCACTTGCTGATTTTATTAACCTTTGCTGGTTGTTCAGGGAAAAAATTAATTGATGATAATCAAGACGCTGGCAACACAGCAAAAGTTCTTTACAAAAATAAATGTGGAGGATGTCATGCTCTCTATCCAAAAGATAAATTAACTCCACAACAGTGGGAGAGCACTCTAGTACGGATGGGAAAGAAGGCTCATCTTAATGATAAACAAAGTGAGCTAATTCATAAATATCTGCTGTCGGGCACGGTTCATTAAAAGAGGAGCAAAAGAATAAAGTGTTTCATTATTAAATATTTTGACTTTTTTCTTTGGCAAGTTTTGAGAATTAATACTCATAAGTTATCTTAAAAACCATAATTCTCTAAATTGAAGGAACTATCGCATGGCATATGCAGAACAACTTTTAGCACAGATCAGTGATTTCATATGGGGCTATCCTTTATTAATTCTTCTTTTCGGTACACATATTTACTTAACGATTCGTCTGAAATTTATTCAGCGTTTTATTGGTAAAGGGATTAAAATATCTTTATCCAAAAAGAAAGAAGGAGAGGGAGACATTAGCCAATTTGGTGCTTTAACTACGGCTTTAGCTGCTACTATCGGGACAGGCAATATTGTTGGGGTTGCTACGGCAGTTGCTGCAGGCGGACCCGGTGCTGTTTTGTGGATGTGGCTTACAGGCGTTTTTGGAATCGCAACAAAATATTCCGAAGCGCTGCTTGCAGTAAAGTATCGTGTAACAAATGAAAAAGGGGAGTATTCGGGCGGTCCAATGTATGCGCTTGAAAGAGGATTAAATATGAAATGGCTTGCATTACTCTTTGCAGCTTTTACTGCCATTACAGCTTTCGGTATTGGAAGTATGGTTCAGGCAAATTCTATTTCCTCACTGGTTGAATCTTCTTTCCATATTTCACCCTGGATTACAGGTTTTATTTTAATGGTGTTAACCGCTGTAGTAATTATCGGCGGGATCAAATCGATTGCTGGTGTTTGCGAAAAATTAGTCCCGTTTATGGCAATCTTTTATGTACTTGGTGGGCTCATCATTTTAGTAATCAATTATTCTTCAATTCCGCATACCATAAGTTTGATTTTGTCAAGCGCATTTACCGGGCAAGCAGCGATGGGAGGATTTGCCGGAGCCACTATAAAAGAAGCGATGCGTTTCGGTATTGCCAGAGGATTATTTTCAAATGAATCTGGATTAGGGAGTGCCCCAATTGTTGCTGCTGCGGCGCAAACAAAGAATGCTGTCCGTCAGGCGTTAGTTTCATCTACCGGTACGTTTTGGGATACTGTTGTTGTTTGTGCTATAACGGGACTTGTTGTTGTTAATTCCGGCGAATGGATGAACGGATTAAATGGGGCTTTGCTCACCCAAAAAGCTTTTTCAGATATTCCGGTTGCTGGACCTTTAATTCTTACTATTGGTTTGTTAACTTTTGTTTTTTCAACAATCCTTGGGTGGTCTTATTACGGAGAAAAGGCGGCAGAATATATTTTTGGTAATAAAGTTATCAAACCCTATCGATGGGCTTGGGTTGTATCCGTATTGATCGGATCTGTTTTGTCACTTCATATGGTTTGGACTTTTGCCGATATTACAAATGCACTTATGGCGGTTCCAAATTTGGTAGCGCTTCTCCTTTTGAGTAAAGTTATTGTCGAGGAGACAAAAACACATTTATGGGACAATAAATCGGAAGATTTGGATTAGTGAAAAAAAAGCCGGCTCAACTTAATGAGTCGGCTTTATTTACGCGGAAGGGGTGGGATTCGAACCCACGGTACCCTTGCGGGTACACTACCTTTCCAGGGTAGCCAGTTCAACCACTCCTGCACCCGTCCGAATATTTGGTTTTGACGATGCAAATATACTTTTTTTGTCCTTCTTTCACAATTATTCAAACAAATATTCCTCTTCAGGTAAAATCAACTAGAAATTGTTTCTCTATCCGTGAGATTCTATTTAAATTAAGTATTAAATTTTAAAAATAATTGGGCGATGAACATTACCATTTTAGAAAAATCACTATTAGCTCTTCTTTCTGCACTTTTGGGAGCGGGAGTTATATTTTTTGTTAAACTTGATCATAAGAAACTTTGTAGTTTAATCTCAATATCGGCAGGAGCTTTATTAGGAGCTGCGGTAGTGGGAATTCTTCCGGAAGCTTCTATAAATCTTTCTATAATTCAGTTACTTGCATCAACGTTTTCCGGATATTTATTATTCTGGGTTATCAGCAAGTATTATTTTCATGTATGTCCTGCTTGTTCAGCGTCTCACTTTGATGAACAAACGACAAAACGTTTTTCTGAAATTGTGTTATTACTCTTTACAGCTTTATCGTTCCACTCTTTTTTAGATGGATTAGCTCTTTCAACTGCCGGAATCTCCGCACATGGGAAAGCAAATTCAATTCTTACGGCAGTAATAGCACACAAACTACCTGAAGGATTGGCGTTAGCTTCGCTAATGATTGGAGCAAATTATACTAAGGGAAAGATTATCCTCTATGTCTTTTTAGTTGAATCTGCTACAGTTGTCGGCGCTGTTGTAGGTGACTTATTTCTGGCCAAATATTTTAGCGAATATTGGTTGGGCTTTGTTGAAGCTCATATAGCCGGGGGATTTGTCTATTTATCTTTTCATTCAGTGTTTGGTGAATTATTAAAAAACCATAAAGCCTTGGTGATCATTTCATTTATAACAGGATTATTGGTTATTTTTGGTATAAGTTTAATTTAATTAGGGATTTGGAATTACGAATTAGGAATTATTAAACGGAGAGATGGCAGAGCGGTTGAATGCGGCAGTCTCGAAAACTGTTATACTGGGTAACCGGTATCGAGAGTTCGAATCTCTCTCTCTCCGCATAAAAGAAAATCCTTTAGAACTTTATGTTTTGAAGGATTTTTTGTTTTAATTCACTGCTGTCCAAAATAAAATAGGATCGATAGAAAAGCGGGGAAAAATCTTTGTATTAGACGGATTCAACCACTCATCAAAAACAATCCCTACCTAAATAGCTCTTGTTGTCTAAAATTGAG
>Ga0172379_10008915_pt1 | contig 12500 bp, 10 predicted proteins | sample GrowelOW334metaG_FD_119756 | JGI IMG/M metagenome (GOLD analysis project Ga0172379, IMG submission 119756) | Groundwater microbial communities from an aquifer near a municipal landfill in Southern Ontario, Canada - Groundwater well OW334 metaG | ecosystem: Environmental > Aquatic > Deep... | reverse complement strand
TTGTCGTCTCAACGGTCAAAGAACATGTCCGGCATAAACATGGCCGCAAGGCGTTGCCTGCCGTTTTGGAGCGGGTAGAACATGTTCTGGATGTGGATGTAACGGGTCAGTCTTGCCACTGCGGCAAGGCGCTTAAGTGTATTGGTGAAGATTCAAGCGAAAAGCTTGATTCAAAACCCGCGACGTTATTTATCAATGTATACCGCCGGCCGAAGTACGCGTGTCCTGATTGCAATTGCCCCGGTTGCGGGGTTAAACAGGCTCCTGTTGCGGCCAATCCGATCGAGCGGTGTGTGGCAGACAACGGGTTATTGGCGCATGTGATTACGGAGAAATTTGAACATCATACGCCGCTGTACCGGCAGGAAGCTAAGTTTGTGCGCCAGGGAGTCGGAATCAGCCGGCAAGTCATGGCGGACTGGCTGGAAGGATGTGCAAAGGCCATCAAACCGTTATATGACCTGATGCGGGAAAAAATACTTGAGTATGACCTTGTTCTTAACGACGATACGCCTGTTGATATGCGCGATGGCCCTGAGCCAGGGATAACGACAGCACGCTTCTGGGCAACGGTGGGCGGAGAGAACTTTAAATACACCATGTACAATTTTACCCTTGGCCGCGGGGCTGACGGGCCAGAAGAATTTTTCAAGGGGTATGAAGGGTATTTTGTCTCGGATGCGTATGCCGGGTATAATGGATTATTCAGACCAAAGAAAGCTGCCTCCTCTGGAATTATCAACGCGGGCTGTTGGGCGCATGCGCGCAGGTATTTTGTTAAAGCGCAGGACACTTCACCCCGAGCGGCTACTGAAATGCTCACTTGGATCGCGAAATTGTACAAGATTGAAGAATCTGTTAAACAATCACCACCGGAGCATAAAAGGGCTGTTCGACAAAAGGAATCCCTGCCAATCATCCAGGACAAAATCCGTCCCTGGCTTGAAGTTAATCTGAGGGAATATTTACCGCAGTCGCCCGTGCGTAAGGGAATTGAATATACGCTTGGAATATGGACGCAATTGAATGTATATCTTCAGGATGGACGCATTCCGATTGATAACAACCTGGCGGAAAACGCCATTCGTCCCATTGCCTTGGGGCGTAAAAACTGGCTATTTGTCGGCAGTGAGACCGGCGGGCACACAGCAGCCACACTGATGACGTTTACTGCCACCTGTCATAAAAACAAGATAAATACCTGGGAATATCTTAAAGATGTTCTGCCCCGTGTTCAGTCCCATTCGGCCAAACGACTTTATGAACTTCTGCCGGATCACTGGCAGGCCACTCGCCTCGCCGCATCCAAATAATTCTTGATTACAAAGATTCTTGAGGGTTAATCAGACCGCGCCCTGGATTTGCCGGACGGATACTATTATGCTAAGGTCCCTGCTAAGAAGACGCCGCTGCCAGCGACCACTGATATTAAGTATCTCGAGGGCGCGATTCTGGAATGTGATCGAGTTCAGATTAAGTATGTATCGGCGGCTCAAGTAGAGAAAGATTATTGTCTCGAGCCGCTTAAGATCGCGTTCTTCGATGGGTTTTGGTATTTGATTGCGGTTAAGAAAGGCGAGACGCAGATCCAGAAATATCGAGTGGATCGTATCAAGACCGTGACTATTCTTGAGGATTCTTTTGCTCCCAAGGTTAATATCGATAAGATTCTGGGAGACAGCGTGAATGTCTGGTTTGATGAAGTTCGTGGTGACCGGGTGCTTATCCGTGTAGCGCCAGAGGCCGTGCAGTTCTTTAAGGAGCGCCAGTATCTTCCTCTTCAAAAGACCATTGAGGAAAAGAAAGACGGATCGATCGTGATTGAAACATTCCCTGCTAATCCGGATGAGGTGAAGCACATCATTATGCATTGGATCCCGTGCTTGACCGTATTAGAGCCAGCGCCTTTTAAGGTTGAGATAAAGGCGATGGTTGAGAAGTATTTGAAAGAGTGCTAACCGGATTCTTCTGGGTCATAGCATCTTTAAAGTGGTGATTTTAGGACCTGTCCGCCTATCCGGAGTGGACAGGGCCTAACCTATCTAGCACCATAGGTTTGGGGGACTACCTTTCCTTGCATATAGGACAAAACGGACATCCTTCTCGAACCGCCTATCTCTCTTAGGTCGTTCTTATTATGTATAGCGACTCGTTTGGGAAGGGCGCTTGAGAGATGGATTCGAGTAGGAGCCCCGCTTGATCCGACGAATAGGAGGATCAAATAGGCAAGGCGGAGGAATATCGTAAGAATAGTAAGTTGTAAAGATTCGTACGAATAAAATTTAAGCCGTGCTTACATTCCTATGTTATAATTGAATCTGCGGGAAAAGAAGTTGACATGCGAATGCTTCCATGTCATAAATTATCCATCATCCCGGCATGACCACGTGTCTAGCCGGCCCCGAGCCCCAGTGGGTTCGGTCTTTTTTTATGTCCTCAAAAAGAGCCACATTCTTCATTGACGGTTTCAATCTCTTCCATGCATTGGATGCCGACAGATCATTTCACAAATATAAATGGTTAAATCTTCATAAGCTGGCGAGCTGTTTCTTAACTTCAAAGGAGACACTTCAAAAGGTTTATTATTTTACCACCTATGCCACATGGGACCAGAAGAAGGTATTTAAACATCAGGTTTATGTTAAAGCTCTTGAGCATGTTGGCGTGGAACCGATTTTTGGAGCCTTTAGGTCGGTAGATAGATCCTGCAGGGTTTGTCGGCAGCAATATAAAACTTACGAAGAAAAACAGACGGATGTTAATATTGCGATCAAAATACTGGAAACTGCTGTTAAGGACGAATGGGATATCGCGTACATTGTTTCTGGTGACAGTGATCTTATTCCGTCTTTAAAATCCGTTAAACGTCTTTTTCCCAACAAGCAGTTGTGCGTTATTATCCCCGTAAGGCGAAATGCTGAAGAGCTTAAGTTGGCGGCAGATTTCCATATGAAAATGAAAGAAAAACATCTTGGTTCAAGTCAATTTCCTGATGTTTTTGATATTTCTACAGATCTCAAATTAAAGCGCCCGCCTAATTGGATTTGAGCTTCGGCGATTTAAAGGCCTTGATGAGTGATATAAATGAGAAATCTGCACTAGAATCCCGCATCAAAAGTATTGATCATCAGATTGAATTATTGACGACTCTTCGGAATCAATCTTTGGAGAAATTGCAGAGACTGCAAGTTCCTGCAGTCCCTACCTTGGTTAACCATGTTCCACAGACAGATGCAAATAAAACCAAATTATTTCTGAGCTATTTTCACGGACGAGAAGATGTCTACGCCAAATTGTGGATGAATAACCGGTCTGGTAAACGAGGCTACAGCCCAGTCTGTAAAAATGAATGGGTTCGTACTCTTTGCCGTAAGCCTGCCATCAAATGTTCCGAATGCCCAAATCAACAATTCTTGTCTTTGGATGAAATTGCCGCTCTTCAGCATCTGGATGGCCGGCAGGTTATTGGGGTGTATCCCATGCTAAGAATGAGCATTGTTATTTTCTTGCGATAGATTTTGATAAACAACATTGGATGGATGATGTTCGCGCGGTGATGGCGACTTGTCGCGAAGAGAGTATTCCGGCAGTGGTTGAACGTTCACGCTCCGGAAACGGTGGACATGTTTGGGTGTTTTTCAGTGAAGAAATTCCGGCGGTGATGGCGCGTAAACTTGGAAGCGCTCTGATAACTAAGACAATGTCACGGCGGTATCAAATTGATATGAAAAGTTACGACCGTTTGTTTCCAAATCAGGATACCATGCCCAAAGGCGGGTTTGGAAATCTGATTGCTCTTCCTTTTCAGAAAGAAGCAATGGCACGGGGTAATAGCGTTTTCATTGATAAAGATGCAGTGCCGTATTCAGATCAGTGGGCGTTTTTATCGATTGTAAAGCGTATGACTTTTCGAGATGTGGAAAGTTTTGTTGATGAAGTGTCGAAGAATGGTCAGGTGATTGAGGCTCGTCATAGTCCTGTAGAAGAGAATGATGAGCCTTGGATGAGGTTGCCGTCAGGAAAGCGGCGGTATAAAGTAGATATTAAGGAATTGCCTGAAGTGTTGGAAATAGTTCTGGCTAACCGGATTTATATTAAGACCGGGACAGGGCCATCTGTTTTGTTCAATCAGCTTAAACATTTGGCTGCATTTCAGAATCCGGAATTTTATAAGAAACAAAAAATGCGGTTTTCGACGCATGCGACACCCAGGGTGATTTGTTGCGCGGAAATTGTGGATGGATATCTTTCATTGCCACGGGGTTGTCTGGCTGACATGAAGTCTATATTGGATGAATATGGTGTGCGGATGAAGGTTGAAGATAAGCGTGTTACAGGCAAGAAAGTTGAATTCGTTTTTAGCGGAAAGCTTAACGATGAACAGGAGGAAGCTTTAATCGGTATTCTCGAATCAGATGTGGGAGTGTTTGTGGCGCCTCCGGGTACGGGAAAGACCGTTCTGGCTTTGGAGGCGATTGCTAAACGAAAAACGAATGTACTCATTCTGGTTCACCGAAAACCATTGATGGATCAGTGGAGGTTACAGATCAGTGCTCTTCTTGGAATTGACAAGAAAGGAGTCGGACAGATTGGTGGCGGTAAAGACAAATCGAATGGCACTATAGACATTGCCATGGTTCAAAGTATGGATAAAACGGATGGCGTAGATGACCGTATCGCGGATTATGGATTTGTGATCGTTGACGAGTGTCATCATGTTGGTGCAGTTTCTTTTGAGAAAGTCTTGTCTCAGGTAAAGGCGAAATATGTGCTTGGTTTGACGGCAACTCCATACAGGCGTGATGGGCATCAGCCGATTATCCATATGCAGTGCGGGCCTGTCTGTCACCGTATTAAGCACAAGGATTTGTCTGCACACATTTCTGCGTCATGGGTTATTCCTCGGGTAACAAATTTTGAACACGTTTGGAATGATGACATAAAGATTCAGGACGTGTCCAGCCGACTGGTTGAGGATATGGACAGAAATGCGATGATCGTTAAGGATATTGTTCAGGCTCTTGATGAGGGCAGGTATCCCTTGATTCTTACAGAACGCAGGGAGCATCTGGAAATCCTGGCGAGATTATTGGAAGGAAAGGCGGGGAGTCTCTTTCAATTGCATGGCGGTGTCCGGCAAAAACAGCGTAAAGATTTATTTGAAGGGATTCGTGAATGTCCGGATAACGCGCGGAAGGCCATTCTTGCAACAGGTTCGTATATTGGCGAGGGTTTTGATGAGCCTAGGCTAAACACATTGTTTCTGACTATGCCGAGTTCTTTTAAGGGGAAAATTGTGCAGTATGCCGGAAGACTGCACCGGTATCATAAGGATAAAGTTGACATTCGAATTTATGACTACGTCGATAAACGTGTTTCGGTACTTGAACGAATGTATCATCGCCGGTTGAAAACATATAAAATGCTGGGATATGAGGTTAAGCCGGATGAGCCGGGGGATGATCAGTTTTTGCCCTTGTCCGGTTCAAGTGAGTCGGCGTAGCGTTGTCATATATATTTCAATGGGTTATGTTGATCATTGATTCAAAAATCCGGACAAAACGGTCATATTTAGGATATATTCTCGAACTTTTTTATCTCTTTTTTCCCTGGTAATGATGTATTGCCGGTGGTTTGGTGCTGGTGTTTCAGAGATATAGTTCTAAGGGCGACACATTAGCCCCACCATACTCCTCCCGTCGGTGCTCCGACGAGAGATAAGAAATCCTCTGAATGGCGATGCTGTTCGGGGGATTTTTTATGTCCGCGTGTGTCAAAGGGTTATGCGATTGTTTATCGACGGTATTCCAAATCTACTGAAAAATATTCTTCTCTCTTCCGACGGCCGTCGGTATTCTCAAGAAATAGTCGCGTCATCTATCTCTTTATCTCCAAAAGGCGCATTTATAACGGGTTTTTAGTAAAGGGTTTTTGAGCGACATTGTCGGTATTTTCAAAAAGTCATTTACTAGGAATGAGCTAATATCGGAAAGAGAGATACCCTTAGGGGCGTAGGCCTTGATGCTTCGAGAAAAACTTAACGCCGGGGAGGTCTTTGAAGTCCGCATCCTGGGTCCAGACTATGCCATTGACGGAGCGTGCGGTGGCAAGGACGATGCTGTCGGCCATGGGGAGCTTGAGTTCAGCGCTGATCTGGGCAGCGATCAGGGCTAAGGGAGCATCTAAAGGGATGACCAGGCCCTGGTTCATCAGACCTACGGCCTGAAGCGCGTCGTGCTCTCCACGCTCTTGGAGGGTTTTCTTGAAGACTTCGTAAAGGCAGATCACAGGGACAGCAAGGTGTTTGGTGTCTTCAATGACGGGAGCAAAGTGCTTTGCATTCGGGCTATCCGTGAAGTATTCCAGCCAGGCGGAAGTGTCTACAATGTTCATGCTCGGTCGTGCTCTCTTTCAAAAGCAGTGCTCATGTTCTTAAGAAAACCGCGCATGGTTTTCATTTTATGTACAGGGATGAGCTCAATGCGATTTCTGAAAGAAATGACCTGGAGTTTTTCACCCTTGTTGATGGCAAAATCCTTGCGCATTTGAGCGGGGATAACGATCTGATATTTCGGCGATACGGTTACAGTTGTCATACGATTCTCCTATCGATGGTGAATTTATCCTACAAAAGAGTATAGCATGCGGTCTTCGTTAGTCAAGCCTCGAGCAAAAAGGGCCATGCAGTGGCTGTTTTCTAAGATTGTAGGATCCATTTGCTGGGGATTGTGCTCTGGAATTTTATATTTCAAAAGGAGATACCAGTATGGAAAAGAAACTGTTTGATTCCGGGTTTTCGCTTGAAGAAGCGTTTTTCAGGAAGCGTGATGTGGAATTGATCGAACAGCACCGGAAGTTGGAGAAGATCAAGCGGACCAGGGAAACCTTATCGGAAATTTCAGGTATCCATAACGCCAAGGTTTTGGATAAACTGATAGAATTAGACGTGTCGCCTCAGGTCTTATCTTCAATGGCCGTTGTGCCTTTGGTTGAGGTTGCCTGGGCTGATGGCAAAATTGATGATAATCAGAGAGCGGCGATCTTGGTCAGCGCGGAAGGTAATGGTATTGGAAAAGGTTCCACCGATCATGCCTTGCTCGAGAATTGGCTCAAACACCGTTCGCCGGCCAAATTACTGGATGCTTGGATGCATTATATTGCCGGGCTTTGTGAAATCATGAACGAAGAGGAGCGAAATGCGTTCAGAAAAGATCTGATCGGCCGGGCCAGAAAGGTAGCGGGATCTTCAGGGGGTGTTCTTGGTCTTGTCAAGATCTCGTCTGAGGAACAGGCCATTTTAAAGACAATGGAGAGCGCATTTTCGCTGCGTGGTTGATCGAAGAGCTCGGGTTTTTCAGCAATAATTGTCCGGATTCCCAGGGGTAAAAACAAATAGTTGTAATCAGCCGGAAAATATTATATTCTTTATATGTTTAATAAACCAAGCATTGAAAGAGTTTTATGTGTAAACAAGCCGTTTTAAGAATTTCTCTGTTTTTTACAGTCTGGTTGGTTCTGTTTTCTTCTTGTATCCAGGCGCAGGCCGCAGTTTATCCCTATGTAAAAGTGCAGGGGCGCCAGTTAATGGTGGATTTTGATCAGGATGGTTTGTATGAGCCCTTTTTCATTAGGGGGGCGGATTATGAGCCAATGCCGATCGGTCGTCATGTCAGTGATTGGGGTTGGCCAGCAGGTTATCCGGTCATTGAGAATAATATTTATAATGATGACGCGATCTTGACCCGGGATTTTGCCTTACTCAAAGCGATGAATGCCAATACTATTCGAATTTGGACGGCGAACAATACCGCGCAGGGCACGCGCTTTCCCAACCAGATGACCGCTAAAACATTGCAGTATGCGCATGATAACAATATCAAAATCATTGCGGGTTTTTATATGCCTCCGGCGGGTGGAATGATGTGCACCTATTCCGGACCAGTGTACAATTCTTATCAGGATTTTTCCAGTTCTGTTACACGTGCCCGGTATATTTATTATTTCCGTGAATTTGTTAAAGCATTCAAGAATAATCCGGACATTTTGTTTTGGGCTATAGGCAACGAAAATAATTATTCATTGGAGGGGGCCAGCCCGGCTCAAGTGGCCGCGTACTATGACCTGCTTAACTTCATGGCGGCAGAGGTTCCTGTGATCGAAGGAGTGGGGCGTCATCCGGTGGCCATTGTTGAAGGCGGGATCGATTTTATAGGAAAAAAGGAGTATAAAACCAGAGACATTGATCTGCCATATATAAATATCTGGGGTTCTAATGTTTACCGGGGGAAAAGTTTTACAGACTTGTTTTCAAAATACAAACTGCTTTCTGCCAAACCGCTTTGGATTTCGGAGTTCGGGATAGATGCTTTTATGGGTTCTGACCTGGCACATCCTGAAATTGGCGTTGAAGATCAAAAAACGCAGGCAGAGTGGGATACGGCTTTGTGGGATGAGATCGTACAGAACAGGGATGTGTCTATTGGCGGTTCTGTTATGGAATATTCGGATGAATGGTGGAAACCTAATGAATGGAATTGTGAGGAGGAAAACGGCATTTGCCCGGCACAGGTTTCAACGTCTGCGGTAAAGTTTTATTGGGATCCCCGTGAAGGAGCGTCCAATTACAAAGTGTATGTTGGAACAGCGTTCGACTCGGCTGATATTTTTACGAAAACTCTGGGTTTGGTTACCGAAGTGGTGGTTCCTTCGATTCCGTTCCCTGTTAATAGCGGATTGGTTTATCTCAAATTGACCTACGTTGTAAATGGTAAGACGGTTGTAGAGTACGCGCAGTATCCTGTTACGCTGCAACCCGAGGCAGGTGAAATGAATCAGATAAAAGTCAGGCGCTTTGCATCTGTGCACAATACCTTTGGTTTTGGTTCGGTGGATACATCGTGTCCGGCTGATGGTATACCGGAAATTATTCCGCCGTTCCCGGACAAGTTCTATCATGAGGAGTGGTGGGGGATCGTTTCGATCGAGCGTAACGGGTATAATGCGGATATAGTGACGCCGCGCCAGGCCTATTATGCGCTGCAGGGGCGTTTTGCGTCAAGTTTACCGTTGATCTCAAAAGGCGCCCCGGCAGGAGTTGTTTCTGCCCCGGCTTCTCTGCTTATGGTTGTTGAAACTGATATGCCTGCCGAGTGTAGATATGATACACTGCCGGGAACTCCTTTTTCTTCGATGAGATATACATTTTCTGTTGATGGCGGAAAGCTTCATTCCCAGCCGTTGACAGGATTAAACAATAATACGTCATACGCCTATTATGTTCGTTGTCAGGATATCCAGGATAATATCAATACGGCTGATTACGGGATCAATTTTTCAGTAGGTAGCCTGTCGAATCTCGGGGATGTTTCCGGAGATGGCCTCATTCAGGTCTTTGATGCGTTGTTAGTGGCAAAACATGCTGTAGGGCTTGAAATACTTACACAGGCGCAGGTTTCCAGGGCAGATGTGAGCCGTAATGGTATTGTTGATGTTTATGACGCGTCTTTGATCGCCAGGTACGCCGTCGGTCTGATCACGGCGTTTTGATTATTTTTCTCTTCCCCGCTTGACGGCGCAGATACCTTGCGATATAGTTCCTGCGTCTAAATTTTGTGCGAGGGTAGTTCAATGGTAGAACGCTAGCCTTCCAAGCTGGTCACGCGGGTTCGATTCCCGTCCCTCGCTCTCTGGTCAAATCTCAAAGGAAAAAAATGAACGTAACCCTTTTGATTCCCACGTTAAATGAAGAAAGCGGCATGAAAGCTATTATGCCGAAAGTTGACCGCAGTCTTTTTTGTCAGATCCTGGTGGTTGACGGCAAGTCCAGGGATAAAACGGTGGAGGTATCCCGTGCGATGGGCTTTGACGTGGTGATCCAGCAAACACCTGGTATTCGCGGTGCTTATATGGATGCCTTACCCCACATCAAGGGGGATGTTATTTTAACGTTCTCTCCCGATGGCAATTCACTGCCTGAATTGCTGGGCCCGTGCATTGAGAAATACAAACAGGGTTATGATATGGTGATCGTATCGCGTTATGCCCAGGGAGCCAAAAGCGACGACGATGATGCTGTTACAGGTTTTGGGAACTGGCTGTTTACCAATTCGATCAATTTCTTTCATCATGCGCGGTATACAGACGCAATGGTGATCTATCGTATTTACCGGAAAAATCTGATCCAGGAACTTGACCTGGATAAAGACAGCAGTTATTCGTTTGAAGAAAAACTTTTTCGCACGAAAATAAGCTGGGAACCGTTATTATCCATTCGCGCGGCCAAGCGCCGTTTGAAACTGGCGGATATTCCGGGTGATGAGCCGCGGCGTGAAGGTGGCGAGAGAAAATTACAGGTTCTGAAATGGGGTGCCGCGTATTACTTTGAGATCCTCCGGGAGATTTTTTGGTGGCGTTAAAATGGTTATTGCGTTCTGACTGGATCGTTACCGCCATTATTCTGGCCGTTTTTTTGCTTACAAACCGTTATATTTACGGCTGGGACGACCAGCACCTTGAAATTCCTCTTTTAAAGCACCTCATTGATCCTCAGCTGTTTCAAGGGGATTATTATGTCGAAAGCCTCAAAGCCAATTTCACTTCTTTTTTATTCCCTTTTCTTGCCCGTTTTATAAAAATTGAATGGATCCCGGGAACGTATCTTTTTCTTTATCTGGTCGCACGTTTCTTTTTATTCTTTTTTGTTTTTCGTTTATGGCAACTGATCGCGCAGAGCCGCTGGATCGCAGGGGTATGCACACTCGGGCTTTTTCTGCTGGTGCGTCCTGAAGAATTCCTTTACCGGACATTTTCACATCAGGAATTCTCTTATATTTTTGTTTTCAGTGGTCTTTTTCTATTTTATCGTTCACGTTATGTCGGGGCGGCGGCTTTACTTGGTGCGGGGGCAAATTTTCATGCTCTTTACTGCCTTTTTCCCATGATGTATTGCGGGGCGTACTTGTTATTTTTTCATAAAGAACGAAAATGGGAATTATTACTGAAGTCATCGGCAGCTTTCTTTATAGCCTGCCTGCCGTTTTTGCTTTGGACCGTGATGCGGGCTATGTCAGTACGCACCGGACATACAAAAGATTATTACGACGGCTGGGTTGAAATGTATCTGTTGTCTTGCCCGCAAAACTTTATTTTTGCCGCAAAGTCACTGGCTGAAGGAACTGCGAGTCTTAACGTGTTTTTAGAAAACACCCGGCAGTATTTTTTTGCGGCGGTATTGTTTTTGTTGAACTGGCGGTTTAATGAGTCTTTTCGTAAGGATCATAAAGTTCACGCGATCGCGCTGGTAACGGTGCTGGCGGTGGCTGTTAACTATTGTTTTTCATATATCTGGCCCAGTCATTTTGTTCTGGATCTGAATCTACTCAGGAATGAACAATACTTGTTGTTTTTTCTTGGCGGGTATACTCTGGTGATGATCTGCCGCGAGGGGCAGCAATCCTTTTTTTCAGCGGTTTTAATGGCCGGTCTTGCTTTTTTCCTAAGTGGAAAAGAATTGCCTGATATCGGCATCGTCCTGTCCTTTGCGTTGATATTGGAGATCATTCAATACAAGGTTTCTTCACGCGGCTGGATACCGTTCTTTCTGGCTTTGGCGATCTTTTTTATTTATGCCGGAGGAATGTACCGGGTTAATGCGGGCCCGTTGCGTTTTCCGTTAGAAAATGTTCTTCTGGGCTGGTACCCTCCGCAGCGCTGGTTCCGCCTGGAAATGACCGTCGCTTTCATGGCGGCCGGGTTGGCGGCGGGCCTTTGTTTTAGATCGGATCATTTAAAGATCTTCGCCCGTAAATTTATGCTCATTGCGGCGCTGCTGGCAGGATTTATCAGCTTCTGCCAGTTGCATTATAATTTTGTCCAGCTGACCACAAAAGGTCAGGGCTTTTGGCAATTGCAGCGTAACTGGGAGGATATGCAGAGGTTTGTCCGTGATCATACTGTTAAGGATGCGCTGATCCTTGCTCCGAATGACATGGAAATGGGCGGCTTTCGTATCCATTCCAACCGACGGGTCGTTTCCTGTTACCGCGATTGCGGTATTGTTGGTTTCGATTACGGGGCCACAAAAGAATGGCGGCAGCGGATGGCGGATATCGATGCGTTTAAAGTTTTTATTAAAGAGCCGTTTACTAAAGCGTTGATGAACGGAATCGTTAAATACGGGGCCACTCATGTTGTTTTTATGAACTATGCTGCTCCGCCGGATAATGCTTTCCTGAAGAAAATGTATCAGAATGAAATTTTTAGTTTATACCAGGTAATGAGGGAGTGATCATGAAAGGTAAAAAGTGTTCAATAAGCGTGATTGGCGACGGGGCATGGGGAACGACGCTGGCTATTCTTTTGGCAGAGAAAGGGTTTCCGGTCACTCTCTGGGGGGCATTTCCTCAATATCTGCAGGCTGTTGCCGCCCAACGTGAGAATGTGAAATTCCTTGCCGGGATCAAGATCCCGGCAACGGTTAATTTTGAAGCCGGTCTGGCCAA
>Ga0172379_10008914_pt1 | contig 12502 bp, 10 predicted proteins | sample GrowelOW334metaG_FD_119756 | JGI IMG/M metagenome (GOLD analysis project Ga0172379, IMG submission 119756) | Groundwater microbial communities from an aquifer near a municipal landfill in Southern Ontario, Canada - Groundwater well OW334 metaG | ecosystem: Environmental > Aquatic > Deep... | reverse complement strand
TTTAAGAAAGATGCGGCCGGATTGTCCACCCTGCCGTATCAAGAAAAACGGTTAGCCATGGTCCTGTCCAGTGACAAAAATGATTCCTTGAGGCGTTTGAAAGGACTGGTTGCTAGTCTTTTGGCCGATGTTATTACTATTTCCGAAGAAGCTGAATTCTCAGCGCTCGAAGATGCCCCGGGCTGGGCTGATCAACGTTGGTCCGCTAAGATTATTTATAATAATCAGGTTGTCGGCCTGATCGCTCAGGTTAGCCAAGTCGTCAATGATAATTTGAATTTAAAAAAAGTAGTCGCGGCTGCAGAAATAAATTTTAATCTGTTGACTGAAATATTTCTAGCTACGCCGACCAAGCAATATCAAGAAGCGCCCAAGTATCCAGTGGTCACTCGAGATTTAGCTTTTGTAATTGACGAGAAAATAAGGTATAATGATTTTAGACAAGCGATTCTGCGTTTTAATCCGCTTATTAGTCGGGTTGAATTATTTGATGTCTACGTTGGCGACAAATTAGCCGTTGGAGAAAAAAGTTTAGCCTTTCATTTGAGTTATCAGTCATCTGAAAAAACACTGACGGCCGTCGAAGTTGACGCGGTTCAGGCTGAACTAATAACCAATTTGGCGGCCAAGTTTGAAGCGCATCTTAGAAGCTTATAAATTATTTATATAAAACCTATGTTTGCAAGCTCCCTGGATATTTTAAACTTAGTGATTTCAATCTGCTTAGTCGCGATAACTATTTTTTTGTGTTTCGCTCTCTATTATTTTGCTTCGAGTATGCGCAAGATTCATTTAGTGGCTAAGAAGGTGGAACAGGGAGTAGCCAAAGCCGAGGAATTCGTTGAAGTCGCTCGGGCTAAGTTAAAAAATAGTTCAGCCTACTTCATGATTCTAGGTGAGCTAGCTAAGAAGGCCATGGAGTTTTTGCAAGAGAAAAGAAATTCCAAAAAAGCTGGGGATAAGAAGAAATAAATTATTGAATTAAGGCTAGAAAATAAGGCCAGTTTAAAAAAAGAACTTCTCGCGAAGTTCTTTTTTGTTATAATTTTAAATTTCCTAGACTATTCTTTCCCACAATCTTTATTACTGCATTTAGCTTTACCGCTTTTCGGATCATTAATCATTAGCGCGCCGCAATCAGGACAATTCTCTCCCGTCGGTTCGCCCCAATAAGCATTTTTGCATTTCGGATAATTATTACAGGCGTAAAAAGCTCCCCGGCGGCTAAATTTTTTAACAATTTTTCCCTCACCGCAGACTGGGCAAGCCACCTCTTTGCCGGAGACGCCATTTTCCGCGATGTTCTTAATGTTCTTGCATTTTGGATAGGCCGAACAAGCTAAGAAGGGGCCGAATTTACCAACCCGAACTTTCATCGGTGAACCGCATTTGTCGCAGACTTCTCCGTCATATTTTTTTTGCAGTTCCAGTGTTTTAGCGTCCGGTTCCTTCTTTTCAAAAGCCGAACCCTCGCCGGTCATTTTTTTAATGTTGCGGCAATCTGGGAAAGCACTGCAGGCTAAGAATTTTCCGTAACGTCCGGTTTTAATAACCATCGCCGCCCCGCATTTGTCGCAAACTTCAGTTGATTTTTCTTCAGGCATAATATCGTTTTTATTTATTTCTTGGTACTTAGCTTCGAGGTTCTCATGGAAGTCTCCGTAAAATTCCGCAATCACCGGCCGCCACTTCTTTTCCCCGTCGGCGATTTGATCCAAATTAGTTTCCATTTTAGCGGTAAACTCGTAGTCGACTATTTTTGGAAAATGTTTGATGAGCAGGTCGGTGACTACGAAGGCGATGCTGGTTGGTTTCAATTTTTTATTTTCATCTCGCTCGACATAATTGCGGACGATGATTGTATTGATCGTTGGCGCGTAAGTTGAAGGCCGACCAATCCCATATTTTTCCATTTCTTTGACCAAGCCGGCGTCAGAATAACGCGCTGGCGGGTTAGTGACGTGTTCGTCGGTGCGTAAATCTAGGAGCAGAATCTTTTGCTTCTCTATCAAAAGAGGTAGCTCCTGTTCTTTGGTTTTTTCCGGCCAGACGCTTAAGTAGCCCGGGAAGATTAAAGTTTGACCAGTGGCTCGGAAGATATAAATTTCATTTGACCCGAGTTTGTCGACAGCTTTGACATTAATGATGGTTGCGGCTAATTTGGCGGCGGTCATTTGGCTGGCCACGGCGCGCTGCCAGATTAAGCGATATAAACGTTCCTGATTTTTTTCTAATTTGGGAGCTAATTCATCGGGAGTAGTGTTAACTTCAGTCGGTCGGATCGCTTCGTGCGCCTCCTGGGCGTTTTTACTTTTGTTTTTAAAAGATCTGCCGCCGGCGACCGCGTATTCGTTCCCTAAATTTTTTCTTAGCCATTCTTCAGATTCAGCTATAAATTTAGGCGACAGGTTTAAAGAATCGGTACGCATGTAAGTAATGAAGCCCTGTTCATAAAGCTTCTGCGCGATAGTCATCGTTTGTTTAGCGCTGAAGCCAAGATGGCGATTAGCGGATTGCTGTAAGGTTGAGGTAGTAAATGGAGCGGCCGCATTCTTGCTGACTTGTTTTTTCTCAACACTGTCGACAGAATATTCGGCCTTCTGGAGAATTTTTTTAAGTTCAGTGGCCTCCTCTTTCTTAATCGTCAGCTTATTAAAAGTTTTGTTTTTTATTTTATATAAATCAGCGGCAAAATTATTCTTTTTCTGCTCATCGGCTAAGTCGGCGGTTAGAGTCCAGTACTCTTCGCTTTGGAAAGCTTTAATTTCTTTTTCTCTTTCGACAATTAAACGAGTGGCCACGCTCTGGACGCGTCCGGCGGATAAACCTTTAGCGACTTTCTTCCAGAGAAAAGGCGATAATTCGTAACCGACTAAGCGATCAAGAATACGGCGCGCTTGCTGAGCGTCAACCATATTAGTATCAATCGAGCGTGGTTTCTCTAAAGCTTTCAAAATAGCTTCTTTAGTAATTTCATGAAAGACGATTCTTTTGGTGCTGGCAACTTTTAAGCCGAGGGCCTCGACTAAATGCCAAGCGATGGCTTCTCCTTCGCGGTCTTCATCAGAAGCGAGGATTACTTCGTCAGATTTCTTGGCGGCCGCCTTTAAAGTGGCCACGGTTTTTTTGGCTTTCGTCGGGATGACGTATTCCGGTTCGAAATTATTAGCTAAATCAATCCCCATCTTTCTTTCCGGGAGATCGCGAATATGGCCGAACGAAGATTCGACCCGATAATTTTTGTCTAGAAACTTACTGATAGTTTTGGCTTTAGTCGGTGACTCGACAATTATTAATTGCATATTAATTATTTAATTCATAACCGCTCCCCAGCAATCTGATTCTCCCGGCTAATTCTAATATACTTAGTGTACTATTTATGGTCGCGGTGTCAAGTTGGCTGCTTTGAATGATTTGATCGGCGGAAATTGTTTCGTTTTGTTCGCTAGCTTGTTTGATCAGCTCGTAAACGATTTTTTCAGTGGGGTTATTATGGCAGACAATCTGCCGATTGTCCAGCCAGCCTGAAAAAATAGCGCAATCGTCAGAGGAGTTTGTTTCTATTTTAAACACCTCAAGAACATCAAGCGGGCTGGTTATCGCCAGCGCGCCTTGCCGGATTAAGGTGTTGGGGCCAGAGGAAAATTCAGAGAAAATTGAACCAGGAATAGCCAGAATTAGGCGATGTTGTTGTTTAGCGTGCTTCGCTGTCAGTAGAGCGCCGGACTGATGATAGGCTTCTACCACCAAGGTGGCCTGGCTTAAACCGGAAATGAGTCGGTTGCGCCGGGGAAAATTCTGTTTAAGCGGCGGGGTGTCGGGCGGTAATTCGGAAATTAATACTCCACCCGCGTTGACTATTTGCGCGGCCAAACTCTTATTTTGAGCCGGATAAATTCGCTGGTGAGCGAGTCCGGAGCCCAGTACCGCCGCCGTCCGCCCCTGGTTATCAAGAGCCGCTTGATGAGCAAGTGAATCAACGCCTGAGGCTAAACCGCTAATAATTTTAATTTTTGCTTGCCTGAGTTCCGGACCCAGTTTGGTAATTATTTTGGTGGCGTAAGCGCTGTGCCGACGCGACCCCACTATTGCCAGGCAGTCTCGGCCCTGCTGATGGCCAAGCCAACCGAGGTCGCCTATATAATATAGAAGGGGCGGAGCATCGGGAATAGCTTTTAACTGTTCCGGGTAAAGGGTATCTTCCAGTAAACAATAGTTAATGTTTTCCCGTTCTAATGTTTGAGTCGCCCGAGCAATAGAAAAAGAAGCTCGCCAAGCGATAAATTCTTCGGCTAGCTTGGTACTTAATCCGGCTCCAACCAACTCAGCTTGGTTGGCTTGCCAGGCGCCCAGCCAGTTGGGGAAGGATGCCCACAAAAGTTTTAAGCGCTTAGGTCCAATTTTTTGGAAGTAATTAAAACCTAGAGCGGCCTGGCGATTAGAACTTACAGAGGTTAGTAATAGCTGTTTCATAAGATTAGTAGTCTAAAATAAAATCCCCCTAAATTTTTTAGGAGGATTTTAAGTAGATTTTATTCTTTTTGTAAATCTTGTAAGTTGAACTCAGAAAATATTTCTGGTAGTTTCAATTTTTCATCGGTGGTGAAAGGCTGGGTCACAAATTTATCAGGGGGGATATGTGTTTTAATCATTTCTGTTTTAATGCCGAGACGAAGGCGATTAAATTTCTTGGTTTTTAATTGATTAATAATTGATTGGACACCGCGGTGGCCGGCGCTGCTCGAATCAGTGGCTAATTTATATTTGCCAAAGTCTAAATCAAGATCGTCGTGGATAACAGTTAGAACATCATTGAGAGTTTGGTCTTTTTTATTAATGAAGCCCAAAACTTTCGGTCGGAGTTTGTAATAGTCAATAATTTTTTGGACGCTTAAGCCGGAATTATTCATGAAGGTCAGGGGTTTAACAAAAACCGTTTCCCCGGCTTCGTAGATTAAAGCGGAGAATTTTTTATTTTCTCGCCAGCTGACATTGCCGAGCAGTTGATCGAGCATTAGCCAGCCGATATTATGACGAGTATTCTGATATTGGTCGCCAGGATTGCCCAGGCCGACAATAATTTTCATATGTTATTCATTATACGTCGTATGTGAGCGACGATGTTTAGTGACACTTATTTTAATCGGCGTACCGGTGAAGCCATAACGTTCGCGCAAACGGTTCTCAACAAAACGAACATAGGAAAAGTGTAAATCATCGTTCGGCCCGATTCGTAATTTAAAAGAGGGTGGATTGCTTTTGCTCTGCACAAATTCATAGATGCGGGGCGATTTTGTCCCTTTGCCTTTGGCCGGTTTGTGGATTTTAACAACTTGTTGCAAAAATTTATTGCATTGAGAATCACTTAGTTTTAGATGCCTTTCTTTTGATATTTGCGTAATCAGATCTAAGACTTTATTAACTTTTTCCCCAGTTTTAGCGGAAATAAATTGAACAGGCGCCCAGGTGGCAAACGGTAGTTTATCGTATAGTATTTCTGTCCATTTTTTAGTATCGCGATCAGCCACCAAGTCCCATTTGTTAGTAATAAAAATTAAACTCTTTTGTCTCTCGACTATTTCTTGAACTAATTTGGCGTCTTGATGAGTAATCGGTTCACTAATATCAATCATGAGTAGGGCGATGTCGGCTTTATTTAAAGATGACAAGGATTTAAGAATGCCGGACTGCTCCAGCCCTTTAGATTTTTTGCCTTGTTTAGAAATTCCGGCCGTATCAACTAGGGTAATTTCTTGGCCGTGATAAATTAGTGAAGTATTTTGCGGCTCGCGGGTGGTGTGGGCAACCGGACTGACAATGACGCGTTCGTAGCCTAAGATAGCGTTTAAGAGTGATGATTTGCCGACATTAGGCTTACCAATAATACAAACCGTCGTGCTAGTGTCGTCAGCCGGATCGACTTCTTTCTTATTTTCTTCATCTTCTCTATTTGTTTTTTTGTTTCTGGCGGAGGTCTGACGATTTTTATTCAATCTAGTGATGACAATATCTAACATATCGCCGGTGCCCAGTCCGTTGGCGGCCGAAACAATCAGTGGTTCTCCTAGCCCCAGCTTATTGAACAGGGCCGCCTCAGAAGCTAACTTGAAACTGTCGACTTTATTAGCGATGACGATAGTTTTTTCTCGGTAGCTCGTCTTTCTTTTAAGGCTGTTGGATAAAGATTTATCTTCCGGTAGCAGACCGGCTTTAGTATCGACAACAAAGAGGATTAAATCAGCTCGATCTAAATAGGAACGAGCTTGTCTCTGGGTTTGGGTATCGATGTCGTCGCCAGTCATTTTTTTATCTTCCAAATAGCGGTAGTCGAGTAAGCCAGCTGTATCGACAATATCAAAAGTGCTGTTATTCCATTCCACTTTTCCTAAATTACTGTCTCGGGTCGTGCCGGCGATATCAGAAACTAGCGCTTGGCGTTTTTCGCTCAAGCAATTAAAAAGCGTTGACTTGCCGACATTAGTCCGTCCGCAAATAACCACTAAAGGTCGCTGGTTATCTTTTTCTTTGAACATATATTTTTAGTAGCCAGTTTGTTCGGCGTCAGTTCCGAGAATAAGAATTAAATCCGGTTGTTTTGTCTCGCCGGTTTGGTAATTAGTCGCAATCCAGGCCGGCGTATCCGTTGCCAGCTTAGCCGGGACGACTTTTTTCAGAATATCAATTGTCTGGCTCGTCGTACTGCTCAGAGTATATAAAGTTGTGTTGGTATAGTTTCTTTCCGGAGCATTACCGGTTTTTAAGATGTCGAATTTAGATTTGGCGAGCTCAATGGAGGCGCGAGTGGCTAAGCCGGTAATCCAAGTGCCATTAAGAATTACTAAACTGGTATCGTCGGAAATGATTGGAACTTTTTTGACGATTTCGGCTGTTTTTACAGTTCCACTAGTAACATCAGTGGAAGTGGCGGTTGAAAAAATATCTCGCACCATATTAGTAATACCCGAGAAATTTCCACTGCGCGGCGTGAGAATGTAGGCTCCATTGTCGCCTTTACCGGAAACCAAATAATTGTCCGGCGCGTCGCTTAGAACCTTGTTAATGATTTTCGAACGATCAACATTCTTAAATAAATCCCAAAAACGCAACATTTCCCAGGCACTTAAATTGGTCGAAATATCTTTGCTAAATTCATTAACTAACTTGGTGACCACGACTGGATTTAACAAGGTACGACTGGAGAGTAATTTATTTTTAATGGCTTCAATAACAATTTGCTGTCTTTTGGCGCGAGCAAAATCAGATCCTTCTAATCCTAGAGCGTGTCGGCTGCGGGCATACTTGAGGGCGGTTTCACCATCCATGGTTTGAACGCCGGCGTCAAAGTGGAGATGCTCGAATCGAGCGTAGTAGTTAGGGCTATCTTCTTGACCAGTCGCTGGGTAGGTATAATCATCAAAAGCGTTCTCGACGTTTACTTCAATTCCGCCAAGTTCGTCGATAATTTTTGAAAAACCGTTAAAGTCGGCCCGGATATAATATTGAATCGGTATCTGGAGCATTTCGCCAATCGTTTTTGAAGTCACTTCCCCACCGCTACCGGCCGTCGTCTGTTCGGCATAGGCGTTGATGCTATTAATTTTTCGCCAATTACTAGCGGGAGCGACTAAATCGCGCGGTAATGAAATAAGGGAAACTTTTTTAGTGGAGGGCTGGAAACTAGCCACCATCATGGTATCGGTCAAATAAGCGCCGTCATGTCCCTCCCCACCCATGCCTAGCAAGAGGACATTAATACGGTCATCTGATTCACCCTGGAGCGTTTTATCTGGTAAGGGGACTAATTGTCTTAATTTTTGGAAGAAAACGCTTTCCGGCCACCAGCCACTGGAGTTCTGACTGGAAATCAGGACTCGGCCGGAAAAGATTAGGCCAACCACCACAATAGCGATAATATAGGTTACAATCCGTTTTCTTCTTTTGTTGGTTGTCAGCAATTCTTCTTCAACCCAGTTTCCGTTTTCGCGTCTTGCTTGACGTTCCTCTTCTTCCATTTTTTTCTTGAAATCTATCATAATAATAAAAAAATTCTATCTAACGAAGAATTGTTTTTTGTGAGTCTAATTCAAATTTATTATAGTTGTATTTTGCCATTCTGTCAATTTGCCAAAAAGGCTTAAATCTAATGATTAAAGCCTTTTTTAACGGTCGGGCTGCCGGGAATTGAACCCGGATCACACGCACCCGAAGCGTGTATAATACCGTTATACCACAGCCCGATTTTTATTCGCCTATTTTGTCCCGGTGGACTTGAGGGGACTTTCGCTCTTACCTCGGTGGACTTGAGGGGACTCGAACCCCTTACCTCCGCAATGCGAATGCGGCGCTCTACCAGATGAGCTACAAGCCCGATTTTTGCTGACAGGAAAGAATCAGTCGGGGTGCCGGGAATTGAACCCGGTCTACATGCACCCCATGCATGCGTACTACCGGTATACTACACCCCGGTCCAACAAAAAAAGGATTATAATTATCCTCGCCCTCATCTTAGCATAAGCGTTTTATTTTTCAAGTCGTTTGATCGGGCTGGAGCCAGGTCAGGGTCTTTGACTTTTTCAACCCAATTGTTTATACTCTAAGCACAAGTATTAATAACAATTTCAAAATCTCAGTTTATGTCCCGGTTTCGGCCGGGGTTGGGCATAAACACCGGCTGGCTATAATCAGCGAGTCGGAAGATGATCTCTGCGTTAGTGGAGATCCGGCTTCCTCCGTAATCACAGGATAACCGTTGTCGCCATTTGGTGGAGACGGTGAACAAGGCTTTATTTCTGGCCCCCTTGGGGTCTTTTTTATTAATTTATAAGTTTCCTAGTTTATGGATAAATTTAGTTTTTACAATCGCGCCAATTATTCCTGGCGAAACGATATCCGTCTCGGTCGATAGTTAATATCGACAATTTTGTTGAACCCTTATTTAAAAAATTTAAATTAATTATATGTCTAATAAAATAATATTTACTGAATCATATCACAGCTTGCCTAATAAAGACGGCTTTTACGGTCCCTATGGTGGCCGTTTTGTACCAGAACAACTAATTCCGGCCTTGCAGGAAGTAGAAAAAGCTTTTTCTGAAGCGAAAAATGATCCGCAATTTTTAGCTGAGTATCAAACTTTGCTGCGTGATTATGTCGGTCGGCCTTCCCCGCTTTATTTCGCTAAGAATTTGACCGAGAAGTTAGGCGGCGCTCAAGTTTATTTAAAGCGTGAAGATCTTAATCATACCGGTGCTCATAAAATTAATCATTGTTTGGGTGAAGCGTTACTCGCCAAACGTTTGGGCAAGAAAAAATTGTTAGCCGAAACCGGGGCCGGCCAACATGGTGTCGCTCTGGCCACCGCGGCGGCGGTGATGGGGCTCGAATGCGAAATTCATATGGGAGAAATTGATGTCGTCAAACAGCAAGAGAATGTTAAACGGATGAAATTATTGGGAGCGAAGGTTGTTGAAGTTAAAACAGGCGGTCGATGTCTGAAAGACGCGGTCGATAGTGCGTTTATGACCTACATGGCGGAATATCAAACGACCTTCTTTGCTATCGGTTCGGTTGTTGGTCCTCATCCTTATCCGTCTTTAGTCGCTTACTTTCAAAGTATTGTCGGGCGAGAAGCTAAACAGCAGATTTTCGAAAAGACGAATCATTTGCCGGATGTACTTATCGGCTGTGTGGGCGGCGGATCAAATGCGATTGGTCTGTTTTATGAATTTCTTGATGATACCTCGGTTAGAATGATTGGCGCCGAACCGAGCGGTCGGGGCGCGGGTGTCGGCGAACATGCGGCGACTTTAACTTATGGCCAACCAGGTACTTTGCACGGTATGCATACCTATTTATTACAGGACGAGAAAGGTCAGCCCCAACCAGTCCATTCCATTGCCTCCGGCCTGGATTATCCGGGCATCGGGCCGATTCATTCTTTCCTAAAAGATACAGGACGAGTCGAATATACTGCCGTGAGCGACAAAGAGGCAATCGAGGCTTTCGTAATGCTCTCGCGCCTGGAAGGGATTATTCCGGCGCTGGAAAGCGCACATGCCATTGCCCAGGCGATTAAGACGGCCCCTCAGTTGAAGACGGATCAAATAATCATTGTTAACTTATCTGGCCGAGGAGACAAGGATTTGGATTATGTCGAAGAAAATTATGGGGACGTTGCTTTTAGCTAGTATTTACAGTACAATATGAATGTAAATTAATTATTTAAGCTTGCTTATATGGCCACAACTAAAACCATTTTTTCCGGTATCCAGCCCAGCGGGCGCCTTAATATTGGTAACTATATCGGAGCAATTTCCCAGTGGGTTGAAATGCAAAAGGAAAATAATTGTATTTTTTCCGTGGTTGACTATCACGCTATTACTGTTCGTCAGAAACCCGAAGAACTGCGCCAAAGGATTATCGAAATTACTAAAATTTATCTGGCTGCCGGGATAGATCCGGAGCGGTCCACTATTTTTCAGCAGTCCGCTGTCGCGGCTCACACCGAACTCGCCTGGATCCTCAATTGTTATGGAACTCATGTCGCTGATCTAAATAAGATGACCCAGTTTAAGGATAAGTCGGGTAAGAACTCTGAATCTATGAGCGTCGGCTTGTATGATTATCCCGTTTTAATGGCCGCCGATATCTTATTATATGATACGGATGTCGTACCGGTCGGCGAGGATCAGAAACAGCATGTCGAATTAGCGCGCGATATCGCTAAGCGCTTTAATAATGAATTCGGGAATATCTTTAAAATTCCACAAGCCGTCGTTCGTAAAGAAGGCGCCAGAATTATGTCGCTACTCGATCCGCTAAAGAAAATGAGTAAGAGCGACGAGAACCAAAATAATTGTATTGGGCTGTTGGATGATATTGAAGCCGCCAAAAAGAAAATTATGCGCGCCGTGACTGATTCCGGTACAGATATTGAATATGATTTGGAAAACAAACCGGCTCTGTCTAACTTACTGACCATCTATACCCAGCTCGGCAATCGCGAGATCCCTAGATTAGTGAAAGACTATAAAGGTAAAGGTTATGGCGATTTTAAAAAAGACTTAGTCGAAGTAGTCGCTAAGTTTTTAGAGAATTTTCAGAAGAAATATAATAGTCTTTCCGATGAGGAAGTTATTAAAGTTTTAGAAGACGGCCGGCAGAAAGTGGAAAAGATAGCGAACGCTAAAATGGAAATTATCAGAAAAGCGATTGGGGTGAGGTAAATTATAATTTATTTATAAAAATGTATGAGTGAACAGTTTTCAGCGGGGACGGAATTTATTCCTCCAAAACCCGATAAGGCGGTTAATAGAGTAGCCCAGCTTAGAAAAGAATTTGAAGAAACTTTGTATAACATTGACCGTGGGGGAGGGTATCAATTAGCCCTTGAATTACTCCATAAATATCAGGCCGCCGTTCCCTTTTTCAAGCTGGGAGTAAAGTTAGGTCAAGAAGATCCAGCAATAGTCCAAGAGCTTATTAATGAAATAGAAGAAAAATTGGAGGCCGGAGAACAATTTGTCGGCCAACAAATTAATCCCGGCCGGTATCCTAGAGGAAAAAAACAATCACAAGTTTAAGAATTAATTGAAATTATAAAAAAAGAGAGGGCCTCCGCAAGGAAGTCCTCTTTTTTTGTGTATTCATCAGGCAGTTATTTTTTTATTTTAACTCCATCAAAGTGACCGGCGCGCCAGTCGTAAATTGTGGCAATAGTCCAAATAGCTCCACCCAGCAGTGTCGTCCATAATAAGTAGCCGGTCATTTTTCCGTTTATCATATTAATGACGCAAACGGTGACCATTCCGGCATTAATTCCGAAATATGGGAGATGGCTAAGGCCGCCTCTACTTATATAGCCTTCACTCGGCCAGCCCCAATCAGGTTTATGACCCGGCTTAAGGTTAACGAGTAAAAATATTAAAGCGGCCAGAAAACTGACGACTCCAAATACTATCCACTGAGCGGTCGTTATTTGTCCCTGTACTACTAAATGGGCAAAACCATTCATAATCCAGACTAGGCCAAGAAAATCCCCATAGGTTTGGGCATAATAATCTTCCCAATAGAGAAATTTTTGTTTGGTTTTTGGGATTATTGAATGCCTGGGAGCGATCCTGTTATTTTTGTGGTCGGCTTGCTCTACCAAATATTGAGTTAAACACAGCACTGTATTTAAAAGGACGACAATTAAAAAAACTGCTAAATTCACCTTTACCTCCGTTTTTGTTTGTTAATGAATAACCGTATAATATTTATAGTAAAATGTCAATACTTAAACCAAAAAACCGCTAATTTAAGCGGTTTTTTGTATAATCATGAGTAATGAATTTCAAGTCTAATTGGCATCAATTCGGCTCCCCGGAACTAATTCCGGAGGCGACTAATTCTTCTTCCACGTGGAAAGAAGAATTGTTCTCCCTAGAAAGGAGGTGATCCATCCACAGCTTCCGCTACGGATGCCTTGTTACGACTTCGTCCCTGTCATCAGTCTCGCCTT
>Ga0172379_10008913_pt1 | contig 12502 bp, 10 predicted proteins | sample GrowelOW334metaG_FD_119756 | JGI IMG/M metagenome (GOLD analysis project Ga0172379, IMG submission 119756) | Groundwater microbial communities from an aquifer near a municipal landfill in Southern Ontario, Canada - Groundwater well OW334 metaG | ecosystem: Environmental > Aquatic > Deep... | reverse complement strand
GTTTTTGATGCTTGTTTCAAACGAGTCCGAATACACATGCATCATAATGAAACCGGAAAGCAGAAAAAAGAAGTCCACCCACAGGTAGCCTTTTTGGATAAAATGGTTGAAGGGACTATCCCACGGTGCCAACGCAAAAGAGAAAACATTAACATGGAGAAGAAGAACCAAAAGTGCGGCGAGACCGCGGAGAGAGGTGAGTGAAGAAAGATAATTTCCTTGTTTCATATCGATAATTCATATTGTAGCTCATGGGTTATTATAGAAGATAAACATTCAAGAGTAAAGTTAACTGATCCTTTGTATAGACGAGGGAAAATTTTTGGTGTATACTGGAATCGGTGATGCGTCTGCAAAGACGCAATGCCGATTTTTCTTTTTATTTAATCGTACTTTTATGGAAAAAAACGTTTCAGATGAGAAAAAAACCGATGTTTGCGTGACGGTCGATTGGGAATCCACTATTGATAGCCGGGATTTTGTTGTGAAAAAAATGGCAGCCTATGATGGGGATGCAACATTTTTATCCGGTCCGACACAGCGAACGGTTGAATTGTGGAATCAATGTAAGGTATTAATGGCTCAAGAACAGGCAACGAAAACAGGCGTACTGGCTATTGATACGGAAACTATTTCGACCGTTACGAGTCACAAGCCGGGGTATATCGATAAAGAAAAAGAGATCATTGTCGGTTTGCAGACGGATGCGCCACTCAAGCGATCGATCAAACCGTTTGGTGGCATTCGCGCGGTGCAGATGGCGTGCGAGGAAAATGGTGTCGAGGTATCGCCGAAAGTGGTGGAAATTTTTACAAAGTACCGCAAGACGCACAATGATGGCGTGTTTTCGGCGTATACGGAAGAGATGCGAAAACTTCGCAAGACGGGCGTGTTGACCGGACTGCCAGACGCGTATGCGCGCGGTCGTATTATCGGCGATTATCGACGGGTCGCACTGTATGGTATTGATCGTTTGATCGAGGCCAAGGAAGCGGACAAAGCGGATCGCAGTGGAACCATGACTGATGAATTGATTCGATTGCGTGAAGAGTTAACCGAACAATTGTCCGCGCTTCAATCAGTGAAAGAGATGGCTTTAAGTTATGGTTTCGATATTTCAAAGCCGGCGACGTCGGCGCAGGAGGCGATTCAGTGGACATATTTTGCGTATCTGTCGGCACTGAAAGAGCAAGATGGCGCGGCAATGAGTTTGGGAAATGTGAGCGGATTTTTCGACGTATATCTTGAAGAAGATATCAAGAAAGGTATCTTGACCGAAGAAACAGCACAGGAATTGGTGGATCAATTCATTATCAAACTGCGTCTTGTGAGACACTTGCGTCCGAGCGATTATAATCATCTTTTTGCCGGCGATCCAACGTGGTTGACCGAGTCTTTGGGTGGGATGTGGTGCGACGGTCGGCACAAAGTAACCAAAACATCGTATCGATTCTTGCAGACATTGTATAATCTTGGACCTTCGCCGGAACCGAATTTGACGGTGCTGTGGTCGCCGAAACTTCCGCAAGCATTCAAAGACTTTTGCGTCAAAGTATCGATCGAGACATCTTCAATTCAGTATGAAAATGATGATGTGATGCGCGATGTGACCGGTGATGATGACTATGCTATCAGTTGTTGTGTTTCGAAATTGTCCATCGGCAAGGAAATGCAATTTTTCGGAGCGCGATGCAATATCGCCAAAGCCCTGCTTTTGGCTTTGAATGAGGGTCGCGATGAGATAACAGGTATCAAAATTATGGACGGCATTCCGAAACTTGCAGGCGAATATCTTGATTATGATGAGGTTTTGAAATACTACCGACAAGCATTGCAATTTCTCGCGCGAGCCTATGCGGACACAATGAATGTAATCCACTATATGCACGACAAATACTACTACGAGCGTGTACAGATGGCGTTTTTGGATACGGATGTGAAACGCATTATGGCTTTTGGCGCCGCCGGACTTTCCGTGGCATCGGACTCGCTTTCGGCGATCAAATACGCGCGAGTAAAACCGATTCGCAATGAGGAAGGATTGACGATGGATTTTGTGATTGAGGGTGAATACCCGCAGTATGGAAATGATGATGATCGCGCGGACGAAATCGCGACAAGTGTGGTGAAATTTTTCAATGATGAACTTGCGAAACAGCATATGTATCGCGATGCCATGCCGACGCTTTCGATTCTGACCATCACTTCCAATGTGGTGTATGGCAAGAAAACGGGTTCGACACCGGACGGTCGCAAGCAGGGCGAACCGTTTGCTCCGGGTGCCAATCCGATGCACGGTCGTGATGTGTCCGGTGCTATCGCTTCGCTCAATTCAGTTGCTAAAATCAGCTATGAAAACGCGCGTGACGGTGTATCCAACACATTTAGCGTTACGCCATCCACACTCGGAAACGACCTTGAAGAACAAATCTCGAATTTGAGAAGTTTACTCGATGGATACTTCACGCAAGGCGCACATCATCTTAATGTCAATGTGATGAACAAGGAATTGCTTCTGAAAGCAATGGAACATCCGGAGGAATATCCTCAGCTCACAATTCGCGTTTCGGGTTATGCGGTGAAATTCATCAATCTGTCGCGCGAGCAACAACAAGAAGTACTTTCTCGCACATTTTTTGAGAGTTTATAGTATGCTGAAAGTTCATTCCGTCGAAACATTCGGTACGCACGAAGGTCCCGGTATCCGCTTGGTTATCTTTACCCAAGGGTGTCATTTTCGGTGTCTGTATTGTCATAATCCTGATACACAAGCACTTAATGGCGGTACGGATATGAGTGTCGAGGAAATCGTGCGGTTGGCGGAGAAACAAAAAGCCTATTTCGGTACGGAAGGCGGTGTGACGGTTTCGGGAGGAGAGCCAACTATTCATGCCAAAGAATTGTTGAAACTTTTTCAAGCACTGCACGCAAAAAATATTCATACGGCACTTGATACCAATGGCGCCCTTGTGAATGATGATACAAAAAAATTGTATGCCGAAACGGATTTATTACTCTTGGACACGAAGCATATCGATGAAACGAAACATCAAACACTGACCGGCATGAGCAATGAAAACACGCTTGCTTTGGCTAAATATCGAGAGTCCACAAGAAAGTCGATGTGGCTTCGGTATGTGTTAGTGCCGGGCTATTCGGATGATGAAACGGATCTTGTCAGACTTGGCGAGCATTTCAAGGATTATCAGTATATCGATCGAATAGAAATCCTGCCGTACCACACACTGGGCGCGTATAAGTATGAAAAATTGGGACGAAAGGATCCTCTTGAAGGAGTATCTGTGCCGGACAAGACGATGATTACAAAAACGGTTGAGATATTGAAACCTTATTTTCGCAAGGTTACGGTGCGATAATTTTTTGCATTGAAAACGGCCACATCTTATCATTGAAGTATGTGACCGTTTTTTTGTTGTCGCTCTTTTGAATTTATTCTCCTTCGTCAAATTCATCAGGGTCTTCCTGTTTGTAGACGCCCCTACAAGATTTGTGTCGCATTCCGCTAAGTGAGATAAAGGCTCTTTCGCTATCATCATCACATTGGGGAGGCACGGAAGGTATTTCTTGTCCGCAACTGGGACAGTATACAATACTTTCCTCTTCTTTGTGCGAGACTTCTTTTGTGTGGATGGCACCTTTTAAATTCCTATAAAAGAAATTTTCTGCCCACTCTTCCGGTAATAGAGAAGTGTCTTGTTCTGTATTTTGCCGTACTTGTTCTTTGTTCATTGTTGCACCTATTTTTTCTCGTGTGTTTATGCTATGCCGAAATGTTTTTTTGGCACGATTTTGTAAGTAACTATCGCTTACAGGCTAGCATATAATCTATAAAAAGGCAATAGTATCGGGTATGAAGGAAGTAGGTGGGTTTTTTATTGTCGAGAATTTTTATTTTTGCTTTTATGTAACTCGTGTGGTATCGTACATTGAGCAAAAAGTCGAGGAGTTTTTAAAGAAAGAAGTATGAATGAAAATATATCGAAATTTATCGGGGAATTGAAATGGGCTTTTGATGCTGGGTTTTTCATCAAGCTGACTCTAGGCAAGCCGGTTTCGGATGATGCCGAAGGTGTGCAAAGAATCGTGATACGGGTAGTGAACATACAAGGGGAGAAAAAACTTTCTTTTGTGTATAAGTATCCAACCAAACACACCACTAAAAACTATTCGCTTGAAGAAAGTATCGCGGAGCTTAATACCTTGTTGGGCGAAGTGTTTACGAATGCCGTTTTGTTTACGACTGCCAAGGATATGCGTTTGAGTTTCAACAGAAAAAAGAAATCGAATGTTCGGTACAGCAAGCCGACTTGCGTACTGCCTCTTTCGACAACTCATGACGCCGAAAAAGAGCGATGTATCAGTATTGATAACAATCAGTACCTGAAGGATTTGGGCGTAGTGATTGAGGGTGGTCAGCTATCTTACAATATGCGTAGCAAGTTCCGACAGATCAATCGATATATCGAAACGATTGATTCGCTCATCAAGTCTTCTGATTTGAAAGATACAGAAAAACTTGAAGTAGCGGATATGGGCTCGGGAAAGGGCTATCTGACGTTTGCTCTGTATGATTTTCTCACCAATACGCTCAAGAAAGAGGCACACATGATAGGGGTTGAGATGCGAGAGGAACTGGTCATTATGTGCAATGGTATCGCGATGAAATGCGGTTTCAAGGATTTGCAATTTCATCAGGGCGATATCAAAAGCTATCCGAAGAGTAAGATGGATATACTGATAGCACTACACGCTTGCGACACCGCAACCGATGACGCGATCTATCAGGGTATTATGTCCGATGCCTCGATTATTATCACCGCACCGTGCTGTCATCGGCAGATCCGGAAGGAGCTACATGTGACCGATGGACTTAAAAGTATCGTCGAACACGGTATCTTGGAGGAGCGTCAAGCAGAAATCGTGACGGACACGATGCGCGGACTTATCTTGGAGGCGCATGGATACAAAACTCAGATCTTTGAATTTATCACCGATGAGCACACACACAAAAACGTGATGATAGTTGGCGTCAAACAGGTCGATACGAAAGATGCAACAATATCTCTTGAAAAGATGCGAGCCTTAAAAACAATGTTTGGTATACAAAATTTTTACTTGGAGAATTTGTTTATCGAAAAAGATCTTGCATAGTGTGGATATGAAGAACGTTGTAAAAATGAAAAATCAATCTTTTTCTGAAAAGGTTTGTGAGGTGGTGAGAAGTATCCCTCGCGGGAAGGTGTTGAGTTATGCTCAAGTGGCAGTGCTCGCGGGATTTCCTGGTGCTACTCGGGCGGTGGGAACAGTGATGAAGCATAATTTTGATGAGAGCGTGCCGTGTCATCGAGTGGTTAAGTCAACGGGCGAGGTTGGCGAATATAATCGTGGCGGAAGCGAGGAAAAAAGACGATTACTTAAACAAGAAGGCATTGAATTTTTGGCTGATGGCAGGGTTTCTATGAGATAATGTCAGTAAATGGGTGTGGGGGACGTATTGATAAGCGCGTTCTTTCGGAGTATTATCAAGAGACAGAATAAACGGCACGAAATAACGAATACACGTATGAAAAATGACATTCAAAAAGAAGCCTTGGCGATACATAAAAAATTGCGAGGAAAAATTGAAATTACGCCGAAAGCGAAATTGACCAAAAAGAATCTTGGATTGTTTTATACGCCCGGAGTGGGCGCGGTGTCGACGCACATCGCCAATCATCCGGAGACTGCCAATACGATGACGCTTCGAGGGAACACAGTTGCAGTCGTTTCGGACGGATCGGCGGTGCTTGGTTTGGGAAACATCGGACCTCTGGGCGCGCTTCCGGTTATGGAGGGCAAAGCAATGTTGTTCAAGGCGCTTGCGGGTGTGGACGCATTTCCTATCGTGCTCAATACACAAGATCCCGATGCTATCGTAGAGATTGTGAAAGCGCTCGAACCGTCTTTTGGTGCGATCAATCTTGAAGATATCGCCGCCCCGCAGTGTTTTGAAATCGAGCGTCGTTTACGTGAGTCTTTGAAAATTCCCGTGATGCATGATGATCAGCACGGTACAGCAATGGTGGTATTGGCGGGAATGATCAACGCTCTTAAAGTTCGCGGGAGCAAAAAAGAAGACGTGCGTGTTGTGGTCAATGGCGCGGGTGCTGCTGGTACGGCGATTACGCAACTGTTATTGTTGTATGGCTTCAAGCATATCGTGATGGTGGATAGTCAGGGTGCGATCTATACGGGACGCAAGGAAATAACAAATGAAAAGAAGCATCTGGCAACTATTACCAATGTCTCGTGCAATATAGATACGAACAGCGCATTATGTGTGAAAGGGGATTTGAAAACAGCTCTGCAAGGAGCGGATATTTTTATCGGTGTGAGTAAGGGAGGCATCTTGAAACAGAATATGGTGCGCGGTATGAATCCAAATCCGATTATTTTTGCTCTCGCCAATCCTGTGCCTGAAATTTATCCCGATGAAGCCAAAAAAGCCGGAGCGCTGGTTGTGGCGACCGGACGAAGCGACTTCCCGAATCAAATCAACAACGCACTTGGTTTTCCTGGTATTTTTCGAGGAGCACTTGATCACAATGTGACCGAAATTACCGATGAGATGCTTATGAAAGCCTCGGAAAAACTGGCGGGTATCATCAAGAAACCGACGTCGACATTGATTATTCCAAGTCCGTTCGATAAAGCTGTCGTAAAAGCGGTTTCCTCCGCGATTAAATAGAAAGTTTAACAATCTGCTTATCGAGCCAGGACGACGCCGAAAACTTTTTTGGCGCCGTTTTGTTTAAGGATGTGCGCGCATTCATTAAGGGTGAAAGCGGTGGTAGCGACATCATCGATGAGCCAGATATATTTTCCTTGAAGGGATGATGTCTCGGAAGAAGCTGATTTCCACGCGAAGGCACCGATGATATTTTTGTTTCTCTTGTGCGTATCATGAATACTCATTTGAGGTACGGTGAATCGTGTGCGAATCAATCTGTTTGTGACGGGTATGAAGAATTGCGGAATAAGTGTCATGCTTAGTTCCTGTGTGAGCAATTCGGATTGGTTGAATCCTCGCCATCTCAGACGCAATGAATGAAGCGGAACGGGGCACAGCATATCGGGAAGCGGTATTTCCGATTGAATGACGGATTGCACGAGCAATCGACCGAGTGGCTGATTGAGCGTTCGAATGAAACGGTACTTATAAAGATGAATAATTTTGGAAAGAAGGGTGTTTTTGTATGATGAAGCGACAAGAAGTCCGTCGAGTGAACATTGCCCGAGGCATTCGATGCAGATTTGCCCGTATGGAGTAGGGTGTTTTTCGCAAACAGGACAGAAGTGATTGGTATGCACGGGAATGGTCGTCAGACATATATCACAAAGAAATGTTTTTGATTGTCCGCACCCGACACATTTGATAGGAAAAACAATATCGAGAATCGTGGTTTTTATTGTGACAAGAATTTTCATTGGTGTAGGGAAATACGTTTTGATAATTTTTAAGAAAACAACTTGTCTGAGACGATCTTTTACGTTCTGAAAATCTCCATTGATTGTGTTGAGTGAGGGATATTTTCAGGTAACGTAAAAGGTCGGCGAGTCTTGTTTTTGAGAAAAATTAATAAAACTTGTTTCCGTGTCTTACTGTTTTATTTTGCCACAATAGTATTTTTCACAACAGTGAGCGTGATCGTTTTGACAGTCGGATGTTTGAGGAGGGTTTCGGCAACGATATTTTCCACAAAATCTTGAATATTTCTGCGTACCAAACGAGCGCCTTGATCTGGCGTGAAGCTTTTTTCGGTCAGGAAATCAACCGTATCTTTTTTATAGCGAAGGGTAATGGATTGGTCGGCGAGACGCGATGCGAGTTCTTTTAATTCCAGCTGGACAATTTTTCGCATACCTTCTTTATTGAGCGGTTGAAAGACAATGACATGATCGAGACGATTGAGCAGTTCCGGACGTATCTGTTGCTTGAGTTCGTTAAGCACGTCTTTTTGAATGATTTCAAATTGTGATTGCAATGCATTTAGAGGTAAATGATCATGGAATCCGATACGAGCTGTCCGAGTGAAAGCCTGCGTGCCGATGTTTGAGGTTAAGATGATGATTGTATTACGGAAACTGACTTTGCGTCCCTCGGCATCGGTTAGGGTGCCTTCATCGAGAATTTGGAGAAGAATATTGAAGACATCCGGATGCGCTTTTTCAATTTCATCGAATAAAATAACGCTGTATGGTTTGCGACGGATTTTTTCGGTCAATTTTCCACCCTCGCCGTAACCGATGTACCCAGCGGGTGCGCCGATAATTTGGGCGATGCTATGGCGTTCGACAAATTCACTCATATCCAAACGGATGAGCGCGTGTTTATCTTCAAACAGTGTTTCAGAAAGAATTTTAGCGGACAGTGTTTTGCCGACACCGCTTGGTCCGAGAAAAAGAAAAGAACCAAGTGGTCGATCGGGATGACTGACGCCACTGAAAGAGCGAAGCAATGTTTTGGACAGTTTCTTGACAACTTCCGGCTGTCCTATGATATTTTTTTCGAGATTTTTTTCCAATCCCGCAACCTTCTCTTGTTGTCCGGCTATGATTTTGTTAAGAGGAATATGTGCTGTTTGCGCTACTATAGAAGCAATATCGATGGCATGCACGGTAATCGCGGATTGTTTTTCACTTTTTTTATATTTAGCTTTGAGCTGTTGTATTTTTTGCGCGAGTTTGGTTTCAGCTTCCTGTAAATGGATGGCTTCTTCGAATTTATCACGATGTACCAAATCCTCTTTGCGCTTTGTTTGGTCTTTTTTTTCTTGTTCGAGTAGATGTATGGTCTTGAGTAAGGCGGGTATCGGTTTTTGTTGGCGCAACGCCGACGATGCTTCATCGATCAAATCAAAAGCTTTGTCTGGAAGAAAACGATCAGGCATAAAGCGTATGGAAAAATCCACTGCTGCATCGATTGCATCCGTTGTAATGAATGTATTGTGAAAGGATTCATAGGATGCTTTACTTTCGTTGAGTATGTGCTTAGCTTCTTGCGCGGTCGGTTCAAGAATCGTGATAGGTTGAAATCGACGTTCGAACGCAGGATCTTTCTCTATATGTTTTTTGAATTCCGCGAAAGTGGTTGCGCCGATGCATTGCACATCACCGTGCGAAAGAGCCGGTTTGAAAATATTTGCGGCATCGAGACTGCCACTCACATTGCCGGCACCGACGATAGTGTGAATCTCGTCGATAAACAGTATGATATCCGGATTTTCAGAAGCTTCATAAATGATTTCTTTGAGGCGCGCTTCAAATTCACCGCGAAAACTGGTACCCGCGACAATAAGGGCAAGATCAAGTCCGATAATACGTTTGTTTATAAACTGACTGCCCGCTTCACCAGTGATCATTTTTTTGGCGAGCGCGTGTACGAGTGTGGTTTTGCCAACGCCGGGTTCACCGATGAGAAGGGGATTGTTTTTGTTGCGTCTTCCGAGCACTTGAATCATACGCGTGATTTCCGCAACACGACCAGTGATGACATCGTGGTTTTGAGAAGCTTCTTCGGTAAGGTCGATGCCGTATTGATCGAGAAATGGTGTTTCCGAGGATTGTTTTGTTTGTGTCGTTTTACCGAGACCGACATTGGGCAGGTTAAAAATTTTGGAAAGATTGGGGATATCGGATGTGTTGATATGAGAGGTGAGTGTTTTCTGCATATCCGTTTTTTTGATGCCCATTGAATCGATTAATGCGGCAGTGTCAAGATCGTTTGATTCTATAATGGCATACACGAGATGTTCGCTTCCGACGTAAGGATAAGCGAATTGACTGGCGATGGCATAGGCTCGCGTGATGATGGCTTTTGTAGTGTCGGAAAAGGTAATTGATACGGAAAGATTTGTTCGCGTCGTTTTGAGAGATGTCTTTTTTGTCTTCGGTTTGCCGATGCAGTACTTTGTGAGTATGGCGTGAGTGAAGCCCATATTGTGAAGAAGCACACTTCCAAGACTGCCTTTTTCGGTATGTATCGCAAAAAGTAAATGTTTTGGCTTAATAACCGTATCATGACAAAATGAAGCGATATCACCGGCTTCCTTGATACTGTGACGAGCGTGAAAAGTAAGTTTTCTTGATATTTTTGATTCGAGCATAAGAAGTAGCGTTGAAACATAATTTGAAGTACCTCTTATTGTATTTTTAAAGCGGATAAATGTCAATCTTTGGGTATGCGCGCAATATACGCTCGATTGATATTTTTTGATTTTAAAGTGTTATCGTACATTGACAATGTTTTCATTTTCAGTTACACTCTATGGGTTAGTTGAAGGGCAAATGAGCGAGTATCACACACAAAATAAAGACGCCCTCAGAAGCATTTTCCAGAATGCCTTTGAATACAAGTAGTTTATTGGTGTATAATAGTTTTTATATGAAACATATAGTCGTTTTTCAAGTTATTGTGGCAATTTTGCTGATCGTTTCCATTCTTTTACAAAGTAGGGGAACGGGACTTGGCGCCGGATTCGGCGGTGAGGGTGGTAGTTATTATTCCAAACGCGGGTTCGAGAAGTTTCTACTGTGGAGCGCTGTGTTTTTGACAGTACTCTTCATTGTGCTGTCAGGTATCAATGTTTTTGTTGTTCAAGGCATACGGTAGCAATTGTTCGTGATTTTATGTGTACATAAAATTTCGAGACGTGATAATGATAATTTGTAATGCAATCATATTTTTACCAAAGAACGATTTCAATGGCTCTCATATAGGAAATGGATACTTTTCATCCATACTTTGGGGTTCAAGGAAAAACTCTTGGTTTTTGTCTTGACCGGTTTGGGTGTCGGAATGCTTTTGTTTTGGTTCGGTGCTATTTATATTTCGATAACAAAACCTCTTCCCGCTTTCGGAGGTACGTATACCGAAGGCGTTGTGGGACAACCGACCTATATCAATCCTTTGCTTTCACAGACGAGCGATGCCGACGCTGACATAGCGAGTCTCATTTACAGTGGGCTTTTTTCCCATGATGCGCAAGGTCAATTACGTCCCGATTTGGCGGAGAATTATGAAGTTTCCGAAGATAAGATGACATATACTGTTACGCTCAAGGACAATGTGAAATGGCACGACGGGCAAACTGTGACGGCGGATGATGTTGTATTTACATTTGATATTCTGAAAGACCCGGCCTATAAAAGCCCGCTTCGTCTCAATTGGCAGGGTGTGGATGTGTCGGCTGTCGATGGACGCACACTGGTTTTCACCCTAAAAAAACCGTATTTCGGATTTTTAGAAAATTTGACCGTGGGTATTTTACCGAAACATATTTGGGAAAATATCGCACCGGAAAAATTTGCTTTGGCACAATATAATTTGTCACCTGTTGGATCGGGTCCGTATCAATTTTATGATTTCAAAAAAGATTCCAACGGTAACATTCTCACATACGAGGTGCGATCATTTCCCGGGTATTTTTCTAAATCCGCTTTTATTTCAAAGGTTATTTTTCATTTCTATATCGATGGAGACGAAATGGTTGATGCCTATAATCGCAAAGAGGTATTAGGTATCAGCAATATTGTGGCGGAACAGGAAGCGCGTTTACAGGATCGAAAGAGTACGCATATTATAGAACTGCATCAACCAAGACTGTTTGCCGTTTTTTTGAATGAAACAAAAAGTGTGGCTTTAGCACACAAGGAAGTACGGCAAGCCCTCGCATACGGTACCGATAAACAGGAAATTATCGATCAAGTATTAGCCGGTCACGGAGAAACACTTTCTTCACCGTTTCTCCCTCAGATGAAAGGATTCTCATCTGATGATACCACAACTATCTTCGATAAAGATAAAGCCCAGTCGATCTTGGAAGACAATGGGTGGGCGATGAAGGACGGTGTGCGTGAAAAAGATGGCGTACCATTAGCCTTTACGCTTGTTACTCCCGATTGGCCGGAACTTGTTAAAACTGCTGATATCCTCCGTAAGCAGTGGGAGTCTTTGGGTGTGAAAATGGAGGTGAAAATAATGAGCGTCTCTGATCTTCAGCAGAATGCGTTGCGACCGCGGGAGTATGACGCTCTTTTATTCGGTGAAGCTGCTAGTTTTAATCCCGATCCATATTCTTTTTGGCATTCAAGTCAAAAGCATGATCCCGGACTTAACTTATCATTGTTCGATAACAAGGACGCGGATGATTTGTTGGCGACAGCACGAGAGACACTTGATGATGAAGAACGCTTGCAGAAATATAAACAATTTCGCGATATTTTGGCGAATGAAGTCCCGGCGGTATTTTTGTACAGCCCGTCATATTTGTATGTAATAAACTCGCAGGTTCAGGGTATCGATATCGAAAATATCAATACTTCAAGCGATCGTTTACAAAACATTACACAATGGTACATCAATACGAAAAGGGTATTGAAATAGAAAACTTTAATTTCCCGGAACGATGATATCAAAAGTTCCTTCTTTTCCGTACGCTTT
>Ga0172379_10008912_pt1 | contig 12502 bp, 11 predicted proteins | sample GrowelOW334metaG_FD_119756 | JGI IMG/M metagenome (GOLD analysis project Ga0172379, IMG submission 119756) | Groundwater microbial communities from an aquifer near a municipal landfill in Southern Ontario, Canada - Groundwater well OW334 metaG | ecosystem: Environmental > Aquatic > Deep... | reverse complement strand
TATCAGCGAACCGCCCCAGGTCAGACCCTTCCCCGTCAGCACGCCAGTGAACTCGTTCTTCAGCCGCTTGTACTGCCCGAACAGGTAGCCGATCTCCCGGCCGCCCACGCCGATATCGCCCGCCGGCACGTCCGTGTCCGGACCGATATGCCGGAACAGCTCAGTCATAAAGCTCTGGCAGAAACGCATAACTTCCGCGTCGCTCTTGCCCTTCGGATCGAAGTCCGAACCGCCCTTACCGCCGCCCATCGGCAGCGTAGTCAGCGAATTCTTGAAGATCTGCTCGAAACCCAGGAATTTCAGGATGCTCAGGTTGACCGAAGGGTGGAAGCGCAGACCGCCCTTATACGGGCCGATAGCGCTATTGAACTCGACGCGGAAACCGCGGTTGATCTGGTACTCGCCATTATCGTCCTGCCAGGGCACGCGGAAAGTAACGGCCCTCTCCGGCTCCACGATGCGGTCAAGGATCTTGGCTTTAATGTATTCCGGGTGCTTCTCAAGGACCGGGGTCAGGGTTTCCAGAACCTCTTTGACCGCCTGGTGGAATTCTTTCTCACCGGGGTTCTTGTTGATGACGCGGGTCATCAGGTTCTCGACGTATACGTGCGCCGAGCCTTTTTTCTCTGATGTTACGGTTTTAGGCATAGGAACTGCTCCTTTTTTGTTTTGATTTGACAGGGGTACTGCTGAGTCCGCTATTCGCAAATTTTACTTGCTCGTTAATTATATTACAAACCTAAACCGGGGTTGTCAACACACGCAACCTCTGCCGCAGGATGCGCCCGAACCCCCCTAAATTGTAGAATTACGGCATGAGTTATCTCTATGCCGTGCTTGCCGCCGCGCTCTTCGGGGCTTCCACACCCGTCGCCAAAACTTTGCTGAGCGGCCTGCCGCCTTTCATGCTGGCCGCGCTTTGCTACCTCGGCAGCGGCCTCGCCATCGCCGCCTGGAAACTCGCCTCCGGCGCCCTGCGCGCCCCCGGCCGCCCCGGCGAACCCGCCCTCGCGCTGAAGGACTGGCCTTATGTCGCCGGCTTCATACTCTCCGGCGGCGTTCTGGCCCCGGTCCTGCTTTTAAAAGGCCTCGCGCTGACCACTTCCTCCGGCGCTTCCGTGATCCTTAACCTGGAACTGATCTTCACCTCTCTGATCGCGTGGGCCGTTTTTAAGGAACATACCGGCCCCAGGTTCTGGCTGGCCGCCGCGCTCGTGGCGGCGGGCGCCGTCCTCCTCAGCGTTACCCCCGGCGAGTTCTCACTTACGTTCGGGAAAGGGCCTGTTTTTGTGGCTTTGGCGGCCCTTCTCTGGGGCGTGGATAATAACCTTACGGCCAAACTTTCCATAAAGGACCCGGCCGCTATAGCGCTTATAAAAGGCCTTACCGGCGGGGCGATAAACCTTATGCTGGCCGCCAGGGCCGGCGAATTCTTCTGGGACCCCGCGCTCTGGCTGCCGGGGCTGGCGCTGGGCGCCGTGGCCTACGGCGCGGGCCTTGTGCTGTTCATAATGGCCATGCGCGGTCTGGGCGCGGCCCGGGCCGGGGCGTTCTTCGGCACTTACCCGTTCTTCGGGGTGGTATTGTCCGTGATCTTTCTGGGAGAACCGGTGACCTTGTCTCTGGCGGCGGCTTTTGTCCTGATGACCGCCGCGTTCTATCTGATCATCTCCGAACGCCACGGGCACCGGCATACGCATGAGCTTCTCCCGCACGAGCACCTGCATTCGCACGACGACGCGCATCACGCGCACCCGCACGCGGAGGGGGAGGCGGTACCCGAACACTCCCACGCCCATACGCACGCGGAGATCAGCCACGCTCATCCCCATACGCCGGACAGCCATCACAGGCACGTTCACTGAAAATATTTGAGAATAGTTTGAGCTGCAACCGCCGGCGAAACTGGTATAATAAGTTGCTTGTTTTATGAGAAGGATCTTACGGTTCCTGTCGGTCTGCCTTTTGTGCTTCCCCTCGGCGGTTTCCGCCGGGGAATTTACCGATTCCGCCTCCGCTTTCGTAGTGGACTTTCCGGCCGGCTGGAAAGCTGTGAAAAGCGACGATCCCGCGATGGCTGTCAGGCTGGAACGGGGAAGATCGTATTTCCGGCTTTCCAGGCTGGATTCCGAACTGAGCGATTACTATCTGAAGGTCCGCGTGAAAGAACAGATGGAGTCGCTTGCCGGTAAGAACATCGATATCTACGGCGATCTGCGCGAGACCAGTATCCATGGCGCGGCCGCCGTCTATTACGTTTCTTACGACGTCATGGGTGATGTCGGCTGTACGGCTTATTTTACCTATAACGGGACCTCCTACGAGGCCACGGTGCGCGGGCTCGACGACGGCTCTTTCAGGGGCGTCCTCGCCTCTATCCGCAGACCGGGGGAGAAGCTGGAGATCCCGAAGCCCAGGAAAATAAGGGTATACGGGGGGCCCACGGTAGATACCTCCGAGACCCTGCGTGAGGTCCTGACCGATCCCATTTTTTCCACCGCGGCGGTCGCGGCCTCCACGTCCGTGCCGGAGCTCTCGACAGCCGCCGGCGGGGTCCCGCTGGATGCCGGGGTCTCGGTCTGGACCAACGCGCTGCGTAAGAACCTGGAATTTTTTGCGGTCATTAAACCAGTGACCGATCCGTCAATAAAACCTTATTTCCCCCGCAGGCCGCTGGACCTGCGTATCTGGGGCGCGTTGATGGCTCTTTGGCTGCTCGGCGCCATCTGGGCCAGAAGCCTGGCGAAAAAATTTCAGAACCCCAAGCTTGCCCCTCCGCGAATGGACGTGCCGTCGGACTATTTCTTCCCTTTTATCGTTTCGCGCCGCTCAACGCTGACTGGCTGCGTTTATAACGTCAACACGCGTCAGAAGCAGAGGCTTCTGGGGTTCTTCGAGTCCGAACACGAGATCTTCTGCGTCGTCGCCGTCTACGCCTGCGCTCTTTTCCATATCCTCTGGAGCTTCCTGGTTTTTATCGGCTACGGATCTTTGGTGACCGGCACTATGCTGGCTTTGCCCGGCGGCTGCTTATGGGCTTCGGCGCCGGAACTTTTTTTTGCGGCGCCGCTGCTCGCGGGCATTGCCCTGTATTACGGCAGGCAGCGGGTCCTGAGGATCTTTGATGCCCAGGCGACCCAGTTGATGATGGAGGCCAAACAGGAGGGCGCCAACTGCGTTGTCCGCGACGGAAAAGGGGAACAGGTCGCCAAAATGATCAGAACGGACGGTCCGGCCGGCAGGGCCTGGGCCATTATAGACGCCGATAACCGGGTCGCGTTCACTATCAAGGACGATTACCCCGCGACCCGGAGTTTGAGGAAGTTGTTCGGAAATCTTGGCGGACTGCTGCGCTCGCACTACGGCATTTTCGCGGGGGAACAGAGGGCCGGTTTCGTATTCCTGGACCCCTCTTCGGCGCACAGGTTCCAGATCTACCTGGATTTTGATTTCTCCCGGCGGACCCGTCCCGCACAGCTGCTGGCCTGCATTCTTTATATCATCTCCATGGAAAAGGAGCCGGCCTATCCGTGGATCTTCTGATCTGGATGTGTAGATGCATAGAGGCTTGGCAACTTAGAAGAAGGAATTTCTTCCCTCGCTACGCATCCAAGCCTCTATACCTCTACGCCTCTAAACTGCTACTCTTCTAACCTATGAAACCCGAAATGCTGTATGGGGCTAACACAGCCGAAGAAATCTTAAAGAGCGGCCGGCGCAAAGTTTACAGGCTTTATGTGTCCGAATGCTCATTGGGCGGAAAGGCCAAGCTGATAATTTCCATGGCAAGGAAAGCCGGCTGCCAGGTCGAGTTCATGAATCCCCGGAACCTCGACCATATGGCCAAGGGCGGAAATCACCAGGGGGTGATACTGGAAGTGGAGCCGGTGCGGACCCTCTCCCTTGCCGAGGCCCTGGCGAAGGTCAAGGATCCGAAGAAGACCGTCTGGGCCGGAGTGGACGGGGTTACCGACCCCATGAATTTGGGCGCTATTATCCGCAGCGCGGCCTGTTTCGGAGTCTCCGCCGTTATTTTGCCGGAGCGCAGGACGGCCGGCCTTACGCCTTCGGCCCAGAAAACCGCTTCCGGGGCGATAGAAACAGTGGATATCGTCGAGGTCGGCAATCTGAACCAGACCGTTCTGGAACTGAAAAAAAAGAATTTCTGGGTCTACGGGGCGGATATGAAGGGGAAACCGGCTGATAAGATCGATTTCGCCTTTCCGGTGCTGATGCTTATAGGGTCCGAGGGCGACGGGCTGCATCAGAAGACCATGGAGCATTGCGACGAGCTGGTTTCCATACCGCAGAAAGGCGGCGTGGAGAGCCTGAACGCGTCGGTAGCGGCGGGCGTAATGTTCTACGAGATCTCAAAACGACTGCCGTAAGCCATATGCCGTATGCCATAGGCTTTAGGAACGTTTTAAAGGTTCTGTATAAGGGTTTAAAGCATACGGCTTATGGCGCTCTTAGCGCTCCGTGCCAAGAGCCTTTTCCCCTTGACAAATCGTAATAGTCTGCTATACTATTTTCATAGAAGCGGGGCACCTATCTAAACAGGTTCAGCTCCGCTTCTTTTTTTTCATGTATCGGCGTTTTTACCCAAAAAAATACCCCGCGTCGCGGGGTATTTTTATAAGAACACCGGTTTTTTACCAGCTTCTCACCCTGCCCACATCCACATGCGTGAAAGTGGGATAGCTGCCGACCCCGCCGGCCTGCATGGCCCAGGCCTTGCTCCTGACTTCGGAGGGGCTGACCCCGGGGATTGAGATATCGGCCGCCCAGCCCCGCATATGAAGGCTGTTCCTGGCCGCGCCTTTCAGGGAACCGTTGAGCCTGGCGCTCCTGTAGCCGCTCAATAGGGTGATGGTTTTGCCGCCCATTCTATCCTGCAGTATATCCAGCACCTCCACCAGTTTGATCGGTATGGGCATTTCCTCGCCCGTCAGACGGCAGCGGAAGAAACGTTTCAGCTTTTCCGCTGCTCCGGGGGCGTACTCGCCGCTGTCGGTCTTGTACTGCAGTTCAAGAGTTTCTTTTGTCCAGCTGTGGTACAGCTTTATCTTCCCGTCCCCGCCCAGTCTTCCCTTCGGATCGGCGTAAGTCTGCGCGGGAGGCACCAGACTGTTGCCGGGACTGTCCTGCCAGACCGGGCCGGTGTTGGGCGGGTTTTCGGCCGTAAATTCCTCATCCGTAACCTCCGATTTATCTCCCTGCTCCAGCCGGGCCTGTTCCGTGTAAAAGTCTTTTTCCTCCTTTGAGAGATCCTCCGCAAGTTTGATGGGTTCCTCTTTTGCGGCTTTCTGCGTCTCCTTTATATCCTTCACCAGATCGGTCGCCGGTTTAGCGGCTTTTCCGTCATTTTTGACCGGGTCTTCGGCCTTCGGCTCTGGCAGAGCCACGGCCTTGACTTCGTTCTTAGCACTGAGCTTGTTCAGTCCGAAACCCGAGCGGGAATCGTTCAGGTCGGAGTCCGAGGTCTTTTCGTCCTGCGTAAAGGGGGTCAGGGGCTGCCAGGTTTCACCCACAGCGGAACCCTGGGAATACTCGGCTTGGACGGGGCGCAAAGAAAAGAGGCAAATCGCGGTGAGGATGGCGATCAAAATTCCTGTTTTCCCGGGTTTCATAAGCTCTCCTGTTGACCAATGCTTCTACACATAGTATGGCTCAAAACCCGATAAGGCGCAAGGTCCTAACTGCCTAATGGCCGCGTGCCCGGTTGGCGGACTTAAATAGGGCTTAGGGCCCTTGACAAAATCAGGCACGTCCGGGGGTTTTGGGGGAATGGTAGGTTTTGACCAGCTTGTTTGTTTTAAGGAGTGCGGCGGGGTAAAGTTGGAGGGGACGGCCATGGGTTGGATCGGGCCGAGGAAGAACCGGCGCGAAGGCCGCCTGTCGGCCATAGGCCCTGTTGCGGCACGCCCATAGGTCAGTCGCCGGGCTGGCCGCAGGCCCGATGGGCCCCATGGCTGGCAGGACCCCGACCTGGCCGCCGCGGCCATCCCGAACTGGCAACCCGCCGGCCTTCCAATTTTCTTGGGGTAGCCCAAAGAGCTGGATTATTTCGCTATCAGGACGTAAAGGTCGCCCTGTTCTTTCATTGAGGAGGCTTCGGTTTCAGCCGTCTCGCCGGGTCCCCAGAACAGATCTATCCTGCCCGGGCCCCGGATGGCCGAGCCCGTGTCATGCGCGGCGACAAAACGGGTGAATTCTTTGAAAGAGAGACCGCCGGCGGCCGTTGCCACCGGTCTTTTGGACCTGATCAAAGCGGTAACGCCCAGCGGCAGGGGCTTCGGGTCTACCGCTACCGAACGTCCGGGTATAAGCCCCGTTCCGATAGCGCCGTAGGCCGGCGTGTCTTTGGGCCTGACGGCGAAGAAAATGTAACGCGGATTCAGGTCCACCAGCCGGGCCTCCCGCCCGCCGCCCTGGTGAGACAGGTAATTTATGAAGTCCTTATACGACATGTCGGAGATCTCTCCGCAGTCCATAAGGATCCTCTGCACACTCTTGAAAGGCCAGCCGTTCGCCCCGTCAAAGCCCGCTTTGATAAAGTCCCCGTCCGGAAACCGGAGTATACCGGAACCCTGTATCTGCAGCAGCATTATCTGCGCGGGGTGCGCGGACCAGACTATCTCGAGGTCTTTGCCTTTCAGGATCCCGCCGGAGATCTCCGCCCGCGAATAATACCGTACCAGTTTGCCGTTAGAATCCCTGCGGCCATAATCGAAATCCAGACCCATTGAAGAAGGTACCGCTACAAGATCCCAGGGTCTGAGATAGATCGGGAACTTATTCACGGAGTCCGGTTGCCTGGAGGTTTTTATTTCCACCTCGTAATAGCCGGTGATAACTATTTTGCCGGAGTCGTCGTCCGCCACCGAGCGGTAGATCCTGAACTGCTTCCGGAGGGCCGAACGCAGTTCCTCCGGGGTCAGATCGGCGGAGAACAGGTCCAGGAGCTTTTGAGTGGTGCGGCGCATCTGAACGGCGGTGTAAGGATCTTTGCCGAGAGTGATCTTGGCGGAGTCGGGCCGCTTCTGCCAGTAGGACAGCGTGGTTTTGAGGGTCTCGATGAGGGACGCGCGGTCCATGTCGTCCGCCGGCAGTGGCAGCGCGTCCGGCTGGACTTCGGTTACGCCGCGCAAACCTGATTGTGTGTCCGGGTACTCCCCGCCCAGGCGGAAAGCTTCGAATTTGGGGCAGGCTTTCAGGATATCGGAGGGGGCGCCCGGGTTCACGGCTCCAAGACTCAGCGCGGCGCTGACACGCAGGGCCTCCTGGGCCGAGGCGCCGGGCGCAGCAAGGATAAAGGAAAGACCGAAAAGCAGGAAGTGCCGTGACATGGTGGTCTCCTACCGGAGTGCTGACTAATGTCAATCTGAAATATACCAAAATAAACCGGTTTGTACAACACCGGCTTTGCGGGCTCCGGCAGCCCGCAATTTTGGTCCGAAAGCCAGGCAGTCGTCATGGTTTGCGGCCCATGATCTGCATGGAGATCTCCAGCAGGTCCTGCTCGGAGATGGCGCCCGCGGTGTCGAGCGTGAATATCAGCCTGAGCTTCCTGCGCCAGGTGTTTTCCGAGGTCAGCCGGCCGGCGGCTATGCCGTGCCAGCGGAACTCGTAAGTGTCGGCGCTCTGTTCGTAATGGGCCGGTTCCCACGCGAGCCGGCGGTACACGAAAACTTTTTCGCCATCGGGGCGGACGGCCTGAAAGCCGTCGCACATCCAGGGTTTAGTTTGCCATCCCATAATGATTCCCCCTTATTTCCTTCCTGCGAAGATCAGAGGCCAACCGACGCGGCGGCCCCGGTCGGACCCGCTTCCCCTAAAGAAACTTCAATTTCTAAAGAGACGACCAGATCGTTATCCGGTCCTTCCCGGCAGATACTCAGTTTCCCGAGCACCGCCCCGCTAAGCATGGAAACAGCTTTATTTATTATTCCTTCTTTTATGGCGTTCATTTCGGCTCTCCTGTCCGCTTAGTCTGTTACGAGAATAGCGTAGCAGACCACCCCGACAGCGTACTGTCGGCATGTTTTTGTGGTTTTAGGGGAGTCGCGTCGGGTTCGATCAGCGGGTTATCAGGTGGTTTTGAGGTATTGTTCCACGCGGGCGCGGATCTCTGTTTTCAGCTTTTCCGGTTCCAGCACCGTGATATCGGGGATCCAGTTCAGGATGGTCGGGATAGCCTCCATGAGTTGGGCCAGCCGGGATTCGAGGACCACGGAACCATCCGTGTTTTCCTTTATTATTCTCTGGAGCGGGAAGAATTCCTTTTTGCGGAAGAAGTCGGCGGCCGCGGGACTGATTTTAAGGCGCATCACTATTTTCCTGTCCTTGGCCGGCATGGCGCCCCAGACACTGGTCGCGTCGTTTATGGCTTTTTCAATGTTGGCCGGGGGGGTGAAAGTCTGATCGGTCAGCTCGAGGTTTTTGAGGTTGTCCAGCCTGAACTTCACATACTCGCCTTTTTTGTCCGACATTGAGAGTAGGTAGTAAAATCCGTTATCCACCAGGATCTTGAGCGGGGACAGGACGCGCTTCGTCAACGCGCCCTTTTTCAGGTAGTCGGCGCGGAGCTTGCGACGCTCCAGGATGGCGGTTTCGACTTGCGGGATAAGCTTTGAAATATCAAGGTCCTTGCTGGGCCTCGGCATGATTATGGAGTAAGGCGATTCCCAGGGGGAAAATTTTGTCATACGCTGGAAAAGCGCGTCGAACGATTTGCTGAACGCGCCGCCCATGCCCTTGAATATCTCGTTCATGAAGATAAGGGCGGACAGCTGCTCCTCCGACAGCCGCATTTCCTTAAGCGACACTCCGGGGGCGAAGGAATACTCTCCCTTGCAGTCCTGCTGCAGGCCGAAGGTCATGTTGACGCGCTCGATATCGCGCTGAATGCTGCGTTCGCTGACGTCGAATTCCGCCGCAAGCTCCGCCGTCCTCACATTCCCCTTTTCATTAAGGAGGTTCAGTATCTTGAGGACTCGGTAGTATTTCTTGTCCCCCGCAAAATCTTTTTCAGGCATGGTTCCCCCGTATCCGCGCAACCGGAGATAAATGGTATAAATTCTTCAGTTCGCGGGGCAAGCTTGCGCCGGCCGCGCGGTGGTCGATTTGGGTCCCTAAATACTATAATCTGAAAAAGGGCGGGCGCAGGAGAAAAACTATGCGTTTAAAATTTGCCGTTGTTCACGGGGTTCTGTTAATTGCCGTAAGCGCGTTTGCCGTTTGCGGTTATGCCAAATCGCCGGCCAAGACCGGATTGATTTCGGAAGACCTGATCTGGACTATAGAACAAACCACGGTTTCCGCCACGATCACCCTGCCGGACGGTCGCGGGCCTTTTCCGGCGGTGGTTTTTGTCGCCGGCAGCGGCCCCACCGACCGGGACTGGAATTCGAAATTGATTCCGGGAACCAACGGCAGCGGGCGGCTTCTGGCGGAGGAATTGTCCAAAAACGGTTTTGCGGTTCTCCGTTATGATAAGCGTTTCACCGGCCCCTATGCGAAAGGAAATCTGGCCCTTCTTACCGGCAAGATCAGCCTGCAAAGCCATATCGAAGAACTCGCGAGTGCCGCCGCTTTGCTGCGCACGCGGAGCGAGGTGGATCCGAAGCAAATTTTCGTGTTGACCAACAGCGAAGGCGCCATACACGCTCTGAATTATCAACTGCAGAGGGGACCGGGGTTCGCGGGACTGGTTCTGACCGCTGCTCAGGGCCGGAGAATGAAAGACGCCCTGCACAGCCAGATAGAAGCCCAGGTTGCGGCGCTTCCCAATGCAAAGGAGTTCATGGAACATTGCGATAAATTGGTTGAAAACTTTCTGGCTGAACGTCCTTTTGTCCCGGACCCGGTGTTGTCTCCGGGGGTGAATTACACAGTTCAGTCTTTTTATAATCCCTTAAGCCTGCCTTTCACGCGGGAGATACTGAGTGTTGATCCGGCGGTTTTGCTTGAAGAGGTATCGGTTCCGACGCTGGCTATTATCGGTAAGAAGGATATCCAGTTCGACTGGCAGGTGGATGGTGCCGCGCTGGAAAAGGCGGCTCATGGGAATGTCGTGTTCGCTTATCCGGAAAACGCCAATCATGTTTTAAAATATGAATCCAAGCCGCGCTCCGAGCTTTCCGCGGCGGACGGCCAGGACTATAACGCCGCGGATAAAGTACTGGATCCTGAAACGCTCAATATTATTCTGGATTGGCTGAAGAGTCATGCATCCCCGGTGGCCGTAGGCAGCGAAAAAAAAACAGGGAAAGCGTTGTGATTTAAAGGAAGAGGCCATGGAAATTGATCTTCTGCCATTCTCCGAGAACGACATCGAGAACCTGATCAAGTGGGTGGATAAGCCCGGGGCGGCCGACCTGTGGGCTTCGAACACGTACCCGTTTCCGTTGACGCGGGAAGTTGTCCTCGCTCATCTTAAGAAGACGGAGAAGCGGCCGCATGAATTGCTGATCTTCAAAGCTGTCGTCAAAAGTCAGGTTGAGCCGGTCGGCCATGTCGAATTGGGGAATATAAATTATAAGGTACGGTCGGCGAAAATAACCCGGTTATTTGTGGATAAGGATTATCGAAAGATGGGCGTCGCGACAGCTATGACCAAGCTTCTGCTTGAGCATTGTTTTAAGACCCTGAACCTTAACAGGGTTGAGATCAACGCGGTTGAGATCAATGAAAAGGCGCTTCGGCTCTATGAAGGGTTCGGCTTCAAAAGAGAAGGATTCCTGAGGGAGAACATGCTCCTGGGCGGGAAGCGTTACGGAACGTACGTCCTCAGTATGTTGAAATCCGAATATAAACCGGTGTAAATCCCGCACATACCATTCGCTGTCTGAACTGGTAAAAAACGCCCATCACTGGCTGGACTAGGGGGATAAGTGTATGTGTTCGCCGTACATCGTGCTGCGCGGTCGAGTCTCAACGGGAAAGGGTGACTTCGGTCATTGGATCAAACGACTCCGGCAACATTACGCCAGTTTGACCGGCACATCGCTTTTCCCTGGAACACTCAATCTGCAGCTTGATCGCCATTTTGAGCTGCCCAAGCGACAAATTCGCCTGGAGTCCACGGTATATGGCGGAGATGTTTCAGTAAACATTGTGCCGTGCAGGTTCATGGGGCGCCGCGCGTTCATTTTGTGCACGGATCCGGACAACACGCCCGAACGGACGATGCTGGAAATCGCGAGCGATCTAAATTTACGGAGCGCGTACGGACTTGTTGATGGCCAGATCGTGGAGGTCGAGGTTGAAGAAGAACCTGACGTGAATTTTCAGCGTAAGAGCTAACGATCGCCGATTCGTAAAAAACATAAGGCCGATTATTGCAAGTGCCTTCATCGGGAGAGTTTCCCTCTGCCCCAAATTCTCTGATAAGCGGTAATCCGCGTTGAATTCAGGTCATTATATTCGGAAGGATGGCGGCGGGGTATAGTTGGAGGGGTGATAGCCATGGGTCGGATCGGGCCGAGGAGGAACCGGTGCGAAGTCGCCGGGCCGGCCGCAGGCCCGATGGGCCCCATGGCTGGCAGGCCCCCGAACTTGCAGCCCGCCGCCATTTTCCACTTTTCACTTTTGGGTAAAATCTTCTGATCAATAGACGCAGATTTGTCAGCGGAGGATTTGGGCCGGCGGTTTTCGTTGACTGCCGGGCGATAAAAAACTATAATTAATATGTTCGCGGGCGTAGTTCAATGGTAGAACACGAGCCTTCCAAGCTTGATACGTGGGTTCGATTCCCATCGCCCGCTCCATGAATTTTCCTCTAGTTGTTGGCTGGGGCGAGGGGAATCGAAGCCGACCCGAGCGCGTCCGGTGGACGATGAAGCGAGGGCGGCCGGCCGCGAGGGAGCGACCGGGAGGGAGCGGGTGAACGGGATTCCCATCGCCCGCTTATGATTTTAGCAGGCGATGGGAAAAGGTAGCGTCTACCTTTCTATAAGAGCTATCCGCGCGGGACTGATTCAGCGAACGACTGCCCGAGGGGCAGGCAATGCTGCGATGCTGGGGTAGCTCAGTTGGTAGAGCATCTGCATGGTAAGCAGAAGGTCGTGGGTTCAATTCCCATCCCCAGCTTAGTTTTGAAAATTGCAAAATGGGAATTGAAGCCGATCCGAGCGCTCGCGGTGCGAGAAAAGTGAGCGTAGCGAACGTCAGCGAGAACGGCCGGCTTCGGAGGAAGGAGCGGGAGCGACTGGGGGAGAAGAATTCCCATCCCCAGCTTGTGAATTTAAGCCGGATACGGCGGCGATAAGCCCAGCCGAAGATTAAGAAAACAGGAGAATCAAATCATGGCAAAAGCAAAATTCGACAGAAAGAAACCGCACGTCAACGTAGGCACCATCGGGCACGTCGACCACGGTAAAACCACGCTTACGGCCGCCATCACGAAAGTGTCGGCTAAGAAAGGCTTCGCGAAAGAAATGATGTACGCCGATATAGCGAAAGGCGGCGTCGTGCGCGACGCTTCGAAGATCCTGACGGT